>LFCJ01002871.1_pt1 | contig 12521 bp, 11 predicted proteins | sample 643141 | NCBI WGS metagenome assembly LFCJ01 (sample SAMN03766243, study PRJNA286221) | soda lake metagenome | biome: soda lake; feature: Kulunda steppe; material: water; isolation source: sample B1-Br-g2 brine of Lake Bitter-1 | place: Russia: Kulunda steppe | collected 2010-07 | reverse complement strand
TCCAACACCCGTTCAAATCGTCGCTCGCTGCCTGGCATCCGGTCGAGATCGACGGCACAGTCAACCCAATCGATATGACGTTCAACCACCAGCTGTGGTTTGCGGCTGCGGGGGGCCTGTTGGCCCAGCATCCAGCGAGCGACCGGGCAGTCGACCGGCAGGTGCGACGATATCTTGACGATCTGCAGGCGAATCTCAACGTTATGGACAACGGCCTCGTCTACCATCCGTTCAAACCGGATTTCGACGTGCGAAAGTACGGAAAGATCTTTTTTGAGGGCGTGAAGGCTGGAACCGCCCACACGATGGTTTTGGGAGTTCTTCGAGGACTGTTGGGTGGCGAAGAGAATAGTGAAGATGCAGACGAGGGAGGATGGACAGAAAAGTCAGTCGGCTATCACTCGTTTAATTTGTACGCCTTCGGGTTGCTCAGGGAGGCTTATCCTGATCATTCGTTCTGGGACCATTCGAAACTGGAACAGACGGTCTCGTATGCGGACAGCGACGTCTATATTGAGGCACTTGAGGGGAATCCATACGGCTATCCGTACAACTGTGCAGGGATCGAAACCGCCTACGCGCTCGATGTGTTCACTGATATCGGGCCAACCGAACGGCAACGCTGGCTGGAGCGACAGTTTGAGCGAACCTACGATCCTACAGAACAGGGGATGACACGGAACAATCCGGATCCAACAACGCTTACCGCGCGGTTGTACGAGGCGACTCGACTACCAGAGACTGACGTGGCGATACGCTCGGAGAACCCATGAGTGGTGAGCGTCCGTTTGTCTCGGTGATCGTCCCAGTGTATAATGATCCGGACGGTATCAGACGGTGTCTCACCGCACTGACTGAACAGACGTATCCCGACGACCGGTATGAGGTGCTTGCAGTCGATAACGGGTCGACCGATAATACCCCGGAGGTGATTCGAGAGTTCGAGGGTGTAGAGCTCCTCGTCGAAGACGGGATCCAGGGCTCGTATGCCGCCCGGAACCGGGGGATTGAGGCTGCAACGGGTGGGATATTCGCGTTTACCGATGCTGACTGTACGCCGGACCCGGGGTGGATCGTAGCTGGTGTCGAGACGCTTGATCGGGAGAATGCTGATCTGATTGGGGGACGAGTTGTGTTCGAATTTAGTGAGGAGAAAACGGCCGCCGAGCGGTTCGACGCCTCGGTGAATATGCGGAACGACCAAAGTGTCCAGGATGGCGTCGCCAAGACTGCAAACGTGATCGTCAGGCGAGCAGTGGTTGAGGATATCGGGCCGTTTCCGCAGCATCTGCCATCCGGCGGTGATGTCCACTGGACGGGGGCGGCGACTGATGCGGGATATAGGCTTATGTATGGTGCGGATGTGATTGTTCGCCATCCGAGCAGACAGTTTACCGAACTGCTTCGGAAGCAGTATCGCGTCGGGAAAGGCCAGATTCAGATCTGGCGGTTGGATGATCGGTCGGCAGTGTTGATTCTCCTTGGCGGATTACTCCGGTTTCCAATGAAGGTAGTTGGGTTTCTAGTGAATAGCACTGATAACCAAGAGGCTGCTCCGACACCAGAGGACCGCGACAGTGAGCGAGATATAGCTGTGACGCTTGTTGCGGCCTGTTGTGTTATCGCGATGACGGCTGGGCGGGTCGTAGGCCTATTTAAATAAAACGGAGAAGAAAACAGTAATTTAAAATATCGATCAATTCCATGAAAAATACAGTAGAGGATGCAGTTCATATACTCCGAACAGATGGTACTGTTCCGTTGCTCAAAGCGGGACTGAGATGGGCGAATTTGAACCATCGTGGCATATATTATTATCTCAACTACCACTACAAGCGAATCGTTGTATCTGATCAACAGATGGCCGATCCGTTTTCTGTAGTACGTATCAATCCGAGTGAAGTCCAACGCTTTGCAAGTGGAGTTGATAAATGGAAACACATGGGAGAGGTTCGTCCGGGAGACTGGGATTTGCGCGAAAAACCGCTTGAGACATCGAATAAATACCGGAGTATACTGGATCGGTTTCAGAACGAAACACCGTGGGAGAAGACGGACATTTATCAGGATACAGTTGAACGGATCGATGCTGGAGCGTCCTACTGGAACAGATGTCGAACGAGAGACCAGCTTACCGAACGAACCGAGTATGTCGAGAAGTTATATAAAACGATCCGTGATGACGGATTCAAATCACAGTCTGAACTGCAGGATACGGACGTTCGATCACTACTATTGAGTAGGACCTTCGATCGATCTAAATCTGATGTTGCTGTGGCGATTGGTCGTAACGGCGAATTTCTCCTTGTCGACGGTCGTCATCGGATGGCGATCTCGCACATCTTAAATCTCGATAAGATTCCGGTCCGGGTTGTTGTTCGTCATTCGAACTGGCAACAAATACGTGAAACCATATGCGAAGCGTCATCTATTGAGTCTCTTCCTGAACAGGTGAAAGCACACGTGGAGCATCCAGATATAGAGCCAATTGTTCCTGATACTGTTTGCTGTTGAATACTTTCAGGTATCCTCCTTCCGTATCGCGAGATAATTAATACAATTTGGGTCACCAACAATTTCTTATTTATCCGTGTTCGATGTTCGGTTGAATGAGGGAATATTACAAACGGGTAAATACGCTGTATTCGAAGGGTGGACTATCGGAGGTATTACGTGGAGTCCGTGATCACGTTTAACACGAAGTTTTGGGAGAGCCATATTCGGATACACGAAGTGATAATGATGGGAGATGGGAGTTCATTTCTTCATATATCACTGATACGGACTCAAGTCTAATTGATATTGGCTGCGCTGAGGGTGTCTTCGTCGCACATTCATCTGAAATGGGATTAGATTCGACAGGATATGATTTGAATGTTGCTCGAATCAATCGAGCTAGAAAGAGATACGACGGCCTTGCTAATGCATCATTTAATCAATTAGAGTTCACACCAGACAATATTTCAGAAATTCCAGATGCAGACGTTATATTATTCATGACTGTACATCATCACTGGGAATCGGCATATGGTTTTGACAACGCCTCCGATATGTTGAGGTGTCTTATGAATAAATCTAATAAACTCTTTTATGAACCCCCTGGACACCGCAAGATGTATTATACGAAACCAATGGAATTAATCTCTCCTGACGACCCAGTTGAGTGGTACAAAAGTCGTTTGAATAATAATTTCGAAGATATTAATATTGTTGATTGTGTTGTAACTAATTACAAAGAAAACAATAGTCGGGAGGACCCATTATTTTATATAGACTCATCAGACTACAATAAGGATTGATTTAATTAACCCAATTGTTAGTTTTATATTTCGTATCTTGAACGTTTGTGGAAATTGAATTATTCCGACATTACGGTGTCAGGTTAGCAAATCTCTCTAAGTCGAGGATCGCACAGTGATAAGATTAGGGCCTGAAACGTACCAACCTCGCATATTATTTTGTCACTCACAATAGACGCAACCGGAACACACATTTTGTGCTGTGATTGTTTTGCAGTATGGATCTCTTCGACCAGCAAATACTGGTGACTGGAGGTGCGGGTATTATTGGTTCACATCTCACGGAGTCTCTTCTCAATAAGAATAATGATGTGATCGTTGCGGACAATTTTTCGAACAGTACACAGGACTGGATTCCTGATGGTGCAGCGGTTATTGAAGCTGATTTAACTAATAAAAAAGACGTAGAGAAGGTCGTCACCGATGATACTGATATTGTCTTCCATTTAGCGGCTCGGAAAGACCCGAACGATAGCAACCCGAGAGAACAGTTCGCACAAAACACAACGATGACGCACTTATTACTGGAGCAGTGCCGGACGGTCGGTGTGGAGAACTTTGCGTTCGCGTCATCATCGACAGTGTACGGAGAGGCTCCACGCCCGACACTAGAAGCGTATGGGCCGTTGGAACCGATCAGCGTATATGGTGCGGCCAAGCTCGGTGAAGAGGGTCTCGTCTCGACGTATGCACATTCTCACGGACTGACTGCATTCGTGTTCCGGTTTGCGAATATTATTGGCCCCCGACTGCGAGGAGCTGTGATTCCGGACTTTATTGAGAAACTTCGAGCAGATTCGGACACGTTGACAATTTTGGGCGACGGGCGTCAGGAAAAATCGTATATGCACGTTACTGACTGCGTCAGTGCGATGTCGTATATCGTTGAGCATGCGACCGAACAGACAGGACCGGTACACACGTTCAATCTTGGCACAAAAACGACCACGTCGGTCGACGAGATCGCCCGCGTCGTGTGCGATGTGGTTGGGGTTGAGCCGACGTTCGAGTACACCGGTGGTGATCGGGGATGGACGGGCGACGTGCCAAAAATGCGGCTTTCCATTCAGAAACTAGCCGCGCTGGGGTGGGAACCGAACTATGAGAGCACCACCGCAGTTCGAATGGCCGCTGAAGAACTAGTCCAAGAGATATAACTCATCGTGTTGGTGACTGTGTCTCCTGACAGAGAAACAAATATAATTACCGCGTTCAGTGGTTATCTTTCAGAACGTGTCGCTTGGAAAACAGACTCAAGCTTCTCTGCTTCGGTTTTAATATTAAATTCGGCTTCTACCTTTTCGCGGGCGCACTCTGCGTATTCAGTCCATTGTTCATAGTCCTCGAGCATCGAAACGAGTGCGCTGGCTGTTGCCTTGGGATCTCGCGGCTCAGTCAAAAGTCCGTTTTGTTTGTGATCGATGAGTTCGGGGATTCCCGATACCGTTGTCGATATTGGCGGTGTTTTCATTGCCATTGCTTCCATGAGGGCAACGGGAATCCCATCTCGATCACCAGATTCTGCAATAACACAGGGCAGTAAGAAGCAACGAGCTTCATCAAGTTCGGTAATCAATCGTTCATCAGTAACATTATCCAAGAAGGTAACATTGTCTTCGATATTCAGTTGCTCGACTTGGCGACGGAGTGTTTCCTCGAGCTGACCGGAGCCAACGATATGATACTCAAGATCTGGAATCGTTTCGGAAGCTATTGCAACCGCTTTGAGTGCGTATGGGAGTCCCTTCTTTTCGACAAACCGAGAGACAGTGAGCACTCGATTCGGTGCTGTTGTTTCAGTTGGGGCGAACTTCTCGGGCCGAATTCCGGCACGGACGATATCTATCGGTGTCTCGAGGGCGAACTCCTGACGGAGGTGTGTTTTATTATACTCAGATATTGTAACGATCCGATCCGCCTTTCGGAGTAGTGTACCTGTATATGATTCAATAGGTTCTTTATAAATATCGTATGCATGTGTTGTAAGTGTGAACGGTATATCGTAGTATCTCGCTGCGTAGAGTCCAGCGAATGTAGGAAGGCTTGCAAAGTGTGAATGGATGAGGTCTGGCGTCCACTCTAGGGATTCACAGAACTCGATGCATTTTTTTCCTCGGAACAAGTTTGCGGCGTGATTTTGTGGCGGAGCCCGATACAGAGTGTTTGCAATAATCCGTGGATGGAGTGTCTTCGTTGAGAATAGCTCCGGGATATCCATGTAGTTTGGAGTCCCAATATAGTTGATTGGGATATCCAATTCGTTAAACTCCTTGTGGACGATTGTTTCGCCCGGATCATGTATTGCACAGACAGCAACGTTGTGTCCGTTCTGTTCCAGTTCGTAGATTTCATTGAGTACGAAACTCTGGGACAGTCGTGGGAATGAGCCGAGGAAATAAATAATGTTCATTAAGTACTAGTTGAGGTTACTAATCCACATCTATTGAAATTGATGGAGTCAGTTTATTATTGAGAGGCCGTTGAACCGCTGCAAGGCGTTGGATTTCACTGTTGCACGGCTTGTTTGATATTGTAGACCCCTGTTATCAGGGGCGATTTTGCGAGACTTACGAATTAGGAACGCGCTCGCACGGCGAGGCCGAGCAAGCGCTTGACGGCCGAATTGACGGGGTGAGTCATTGAACGCTGGTTAGAACAGTCATCGTCGATACGAGTGCTGTGTGCGTGATCGTACGCAGCGAAGATACGATGTTTGTTAGCGGGCGAATGTCGAGGCCACGCAGTGCTTTTCTGAGAGCTTTCTCGTCGTAACCCTTGTCAGCGGCAAGATTGAGCAGATCGCCCGCGTTCCGATGCGTGATCTGCTCAGCGAGGTCTGTATCGCTTCTTTCCCATTTTTAAACGACAAATATTAACGATGGCTTGAGAGTCTGTATCTTCGAGCCTCGTGACTATTCACTTTCTGCACGCGGAAGCTGATTCGCTGGCAGTAGTGGCGGCCCGCAGCTGAGCGTTCGTAAAATATAGCCTCGATAGTACCGTGTTTTGAAAGCTGTGCAGCTGCGCCGAAACCTAACTCTAAAAACAATCGTTAAATGCGTATCCTCAATAACGTCAAATGGTATCGATGCTTGACTCCTTTACCAAATCATAATTGTTGACAATGAAACACAAAGAATTTAAAAACAGATATGCGGGAGAGCGAATTTTTGTAATTGGTAATGGACCAAGTCTTAAAGACACGTCTCTGGAATTGATTGATGATGAGTACAGCGTCGCAATGAATCGAGTCGATGAAATTTATTCTACGACGAGTTGGCGGCCGGATTTTTATTTACAAATCAATTCTTACCCCCGACGTGAAATAGAAGTCAAAAGTGTCAAAAAGCATATTAAAATGGGTATCCCTTGCTTCATCAATGAGGATTTATGTTCATATTTCGGAGAAAAAGAGAACATCCATTACTTAGAGAGAGAAAAAGTCAACAGAGATCAAGTTAAAAAAATCTCCGATAATAAGCTCAATGATGTAGATGAATCTGATATTAGTGTCGTATGGTCTAATAATATATATAACAATGTTAAATTACATGCGACATCAGTCCATGTGGCAGCCCAAATAGCAAATTACATGGGATTTGATGAACTTTATTTTGTGGGATGTGACTTGTATCCGATTTTTATATTAGAACGAAAATTCCCAAAATTATTATTTGAGGGTGGAAAAAACCCTTATCAAAATACAGACGTGATTAATGGGAAAGAAGATTATGTAAAATATGTTCTTGATAGCAAAAAACCCCTCAGAACTCTACTAAACGGCATATGGTACAAATTTCGTCCGAAGTTAGTGAAAAGCACATATGAAGCTACGTTAAAATTGAATATTTCTAAATATAGTCATTTCTCTAAGAACTACAAACCAACCCGGATATTCAAAACCGAAAGAAATAATAGATTAATTGATGTTCATCAAATGATAAAGTGTATAGGAGAACTGAAGGGTTTTCAGACATTCAATGCGACGAATGGTGGCGATCTTGAGGTATATCAAAGGGTTATGCTTGAGAATGTTTAATGAAAAATTGAATATTGAGGCAGACCCAATATATCACCAAGAGTGTGCAAGAAATGAAGAACTATTCGTACAAGCGTATAATATTATTCAAGTAATAGAATGAATATAATATATATAACCAAAAAAATTGATAAGACAAGTGGAGGCGATAATTTCAGTTTAGATTTAGCTGCTCAACACTTGGCTGAAAGAGGTCATGATGTTTCTATAGTGACAATGAAAAGTGATCAAAATAATTTATTCACTGAACGCAATTATTCTGTTATAAAAAAGAGGGGTGGCTGTTCAAAAAAACAAAAGATACCTACGTTGATGAATAATTTTGAAGATGAGACAGACATATATCATATATGGCGTCCCGACTATCTTACTATGGGTGGAACATATCGGTCAAGTGGAGGCGATGTGCCTGTTATTGGGCGCTTGAACACCTATACTGCATTTTGTACAGATATGACTAAAATGGATAGCAAATGTTATAAAAATTGTACAATTAAGTCAAAATTTCTACACAGTCCAAGAAACCCGGTAAAGAAAATATTTAGCCTACATAAATATTATAGCAAGACATATATGGATCCGAAACTAATCAATGAACTAGATGCGCTCTTTGCCATCAGTCCTGTTGTGAAAAATATCTATTCTTCGAACGGAATAAGTGAAAAAAAAATTACAACCATACCCAACTTCTACGACCCGGAGTTTAAATTGAATACTGTGGATTATAACTCTGATAATGAAAATTTCCAAATATTATACGCTGGTAGGTTTAGGAAATTTAAAGGAGTAGATATACTAATAAAATCTCTCTCAAAGGTAGCAGATATGGGAGAAGAAGGATTCACTGCAAATATCTTGGGATACGGAAAACAAGAGGAATCATTGAAACAACTTACGAGGGAAACAGATATGGAAGAATACATTAACTTCCCAGGTTATATAAATCCTCCGAAATTGCAGGAATACTATGCTCAATCAAACATCTTCGTTCATCCAGGTCGTTGGCCAGAACCATTTGGTCGATCAGTACTCGAAGCTTTACAGTATAATCTTCCAGTCGTTTGCTCAGACATAGGTGCTCCTCCTTGGATCGCATCAAGCGCGTCACTAACATTCCAAAGAAATAATGTGGAAGATTTAGCAGACAAGATATTCTCATTAATACAATCTAAAGATAAACACGAAAAAATGAAAGAAAATTGTGGAAATGAACGCGAAAAGTTCGCGCCAAATAAGATTGTTGGAACTATAGAAGAAGAGTATCAATCACTACTATAATGATAGATCTAATCCCTAAAAGGATCATGCTCCGTATAAATTCCCAGTATAGGTCTTACAAAAATAGTTTATTGAATGGTCCAGGCTATTCTCCATTCGAATTATTTTGGATTCGGACAGAAGACATCAATAGATTTACTGGAGTAGATTATAATAACAGCTATATAAAAAACCCTGAACAAAGAACAGATTTTCAGACAATTCCTGAAACGCATTCGAATTACCCACAACCGCAAGGAGCATTTGACGTAAAGGATAACATAGGGAAGGTATTGGGGGGTCGATGGGATAAAGAAACAACAAAATTTGAAAATTATTTTATTTATAAAGGATTGAACGAATATTTTGTCGATGGCGTTGATTGGGAGAGTACGCAATACTTCAAAACTGCGGCAGCCCGTATACAAAATGGGTATACTCAACGAGGATGTGAATCAATCAAAGAATTACGAGCTGAAGAAGAACACATTAATAAGATATATGAAAATATGGATCAGTTTGGATATATTCCCCAAAGAGGAATTTCGTCAAACATCACCCATGAGATCGGCGTGAATATTGGGCGGAATGGCGAATTTTTATTCAATGCTTATGGGAAGCATCGCCTTTCAATCGCAAAAATATTAAATATTGATTATGTAGCTGCACTTGTGATAGTTCGTCATAAAAAATGGCAAAAAGTTCGTAATGAATTAAGCACCTCAGACTCGTTTTCAGACTTAAGTGAGGTCGCAAAAAGCAATTTATCACATCCCGATGTTGATAACAAATCACTGTTTTATTAATGAGCAAAATAATATGATAATCTCATGATTTCTACCGAAACTATTCTTGATTTCGCTCGAAAAAGTTCATACAATGCATCGAAATGGTATTACCGACATGCATACACCTTTGAAATTGAAAATTATGAATCAGATGTTGACCCGACCCGTCGAGTTTTGATAAGTCCTTCTAATGTTAACAAATTCACAGGACGTATTGGGCGTGACGGGATTGGTCAAGTAAAAGGGGACATAGGATCAGTGTTATCTGGAAGCTGGGACCAACAGTCAGGCCGAAATATCGCTCCTCACCTACCAAATGAATTGACTGACTTTCTGTTTGCAGAACACATTGAAGATACCGGATTCTACCAATCTCTTTATCAGCGATTCAAATCCGGTGATAAATGGGAAAATACTGAATATTATCAGACTTTTAATTCAATCATTGATGCAGGATACGAGTGGCATGGATGCGAAACCGAAACTGAATTGAAACGAAGATTTGAACAATTGGATAAGATATATGAATCTATAAGTAGATCTGGGTACAAAAACCAATACAAACTAAATAAATATTTTAATATCATGGACGAATTGGCACGTGAGGTTGTGGTTGATTGTGGTCGGAAGGGGGATAGTCTGCTTGTATGCGGTCGCCACCGACTCTGCATATCAAAACTATTAGGACTGAATGAAATTCCGGTTACAGTATGCGTCTATCATAAACGATGGGCGTTGGATGCCAATTCCTCGGCCTGATATACAGATAGATTCAGTGTTTGTCGCTATTTAGGGTGCCACTGGATTAGAGACATCGGACACAAACCATTATCTCCAAAAACATCATGCATTGTATCATCGATTTCAATGTCTTCAGCTTCTTCAAGAACGGTAAATAAATCACGGTTGTAATCATTTATTTCGATATACTTCCTTCGAAGCAGACCTAAAAGATCATCTTCCCTACACATATCATAAACTGGTTCAAGGTGGATTACGGTTTTAAGGTCTTTTTTAAAAGTAAGTAATTTATTTATAACTTGTTTGCACTTAGGCAATTGTTCTATAGATAATCGTGTGAAAATTACCACATCATTTTCGAATTCTCTATCAAAAATATCCCAATCCTCGTCATAGTAATTAAAATATCTCACCCCAATACTGTTGCTGTCTTTATAAAGATTTGATGCAATCATGCGAGCATTTTCAGAAATTTCTCCTCCGATGAACGTACAGTTCGGATATTCGTTTTTTAAGACATGAAGGTTATACCCATATCCAGAACCCAACTCAATTACTGTTTCGCCCCCGTTTAGAATATCCTCGAAGGTGTTACAGAGAACTTCATCATTGTACCATTGAGTTTCTAAAACAGGGGCAAGATAAAGGTTACTATTTTGTGAAATTACAACATGTGGTTCTGAGGAGTTACTTTCGCTAAATTGCCATTCCCGTCCCAATAATTGCTTTCTTTTAATATCCTTTGGGTTTTTTATATTTTCACTATTCTGGAATGAGAGTAAATTCTTATATTTGTCTTTTTCATACTCCTCGATCACCTTTTCTAAATTGCGATCTGGTACTGTCCAGTCAACTTCACCGAGTATTCGTTCTGGCCATTCTGAGTGTTTGGGAAGATCATTTAATGCAAATTGTTCAGCACTCGGCATTACCATGAATCATTTATAACGGGTGAGTATGATAAATCCATCGCGATAAGGAGAAGCATTCGTGTACGGCTAATCTCAGACGCACCAATGTCGAACTAATTCATGCATAGTTTCCAAAACGGACTTCGTGAATATCTCGAAGATGAATACGAGTCGCTGTACGCGGCGTTTTTCACGGTACTCAAAGAATCCTCTCTGTAATTCTGGAACAAGGACGCTGGTGAGCTCGCCGAACCAGGAGTCGCATCACACGAGAACACCAGCAGCTCGGATCAGCCGCTTGTGTTGCGTGGTTGCGTTGTAAGGACGCCACCAGCAATCTCGAATGGAAAAATATAGTTGCTGTCTATTAATTTTCTGGCAATCAGGTATGGCCACTTACTACGTCAAGAGAGCTCTTGAGATACTTCGGGAGGAGGGCCCGGTAACACTTTATCAAGAATCTCGGGACAAATTTTATAATAGGTTCCCAAAGTATCGTCGATCACAACTCAATACAAAAAACACGACTTGAAGAATCGACTCAAATTTGATGCCCCAGCCGACCCATATAAATTGATATGGATTAAGCCGTATGATATTGAGGGTGCACCATCGCCGATCGCGTCGCTAGCGTCGCGAGGTTCGATATCCAGTCACTCCGCGTAGCTGCAGAGCTCACGGCAGAGCGAGACCATTTGACGATTTTGGACAAGGACATTGAGGAATTTCATTGAACGTGCGATACATCGTACATTCTGGGTTATCGCCATTATCGAGTGATTACCCGTCGTAATTATCGATATTCCGTAATCGCTCCCAGTCGCCAAGGTCGTCACGCTGTCTGATCTCGATTGTCGCAATCGGATCGTTGATCTCGTATGTACCGATGTCTCCACCGATCCGTTTCGCATCTCGCAGGTATCGAGGGTACGTTACACAACCGAGGCTGGGAAGACCGATTTGGATGGGTTCGCGTTCGAATCGGAATGTTGAATCTTCGTTTACTCGATTCAATTCACCATCAGTCTCAATCCAACACGGTCTGTATTCTGGATACGTGGCTACAACAGTGTCATTTCCTTCCTTGATAAGTTGAGTAATCATCTTATCTAGCAAGCCATCAGGCCGAAACGGCTGGGTGATTTCAAGCGGAACCACGAGATCAGGATATCGACCGTCGTCTTCTAGTCGTTCGATCCCAAACTGGTACACTTCAATCACTTCGACATCGCGTTTTGAAAGTTCAACTGGACGTAAAAAAGGGACTTTGACACCCCACTCTGCAGCTCGGTCAGCAATATGCTCGCTATCAGTGAGCAAAATCACATCATCAATGTACGCTGCTTCGGTAGCCGCATTAATCGTCCGCGTGATCAGCGATTCGTCGAAATCGACCCCGAACTCACTTTGTTGTCGGACCGGCACGAAGGCAACAATATCAAGTTCTTCTGGATTGAGAGGATTGCCGTTAATCTCTTCTAAAATG
>LFCJ01002870.1_pt1 | contig 12522 bp, 12 predicted proteins | sample 643141 | NCBI WGS metagenome assembly LFCJ01 (sample SAMN03766243, study PRJNA286221) | soda lake metagenome | biome: soda lake; feature: Kulunda steppe; material: water; isolation source: sample B1-Br-g2 brine of Lake Bitter-1 | place: Russia: Kulunda steppe | collected 2010-07 | reverse complement strand
GTGGACCGTTTTATTCTTCTTTCCTTGGCTTGGGGTTCCTGCGCCAGTCATGGAGTGATCGAAACGACGTTATCGCCGCGTATAATCGTTGTGTCTTCGGTCGGCGGTTCCTCCTCGATCGATGTTTCGACGGGAATCGAGACATTTTCGAGAACGAGGTTCATATGCTGGTCGTAGCCCGCAAGGTCACCCAGATACTCGTCGCCGCTTTTCAACCGGACCGACACCCGTTCGCCGAGCGATGCCTCGAGGACATCCAGCGGTCGTCCACTCATAGCATAGAGGGCAGGTGACGTACACTTAATCGTACCGGTCCGTCGAGCGAGCGACGACACGATAGCGGGAACAATATGATTTTACTTTCGGCTCACTCGACGCTTAGAAATATACGTGTTGGAAACGCCAGGCGTTCGAGAGCAGTATCTATCGCGGTGACAACCCACTGGCTTGCTATCCCAACGCACCCCAGCACAACCGATAAGTGTCCGCTCACCGAGTACTCCAGTATGAGCGACCGAAAATTCACCCTGATCGAACTGCACATCGACGGCGAAACACAGTTTGGCCCAAAAACCATCAGCGACGCCCTCCCTATCGGAGCCGACGACGACACGACGGCTGCGGAGGCTGCTGAAGACGACGACACCATCACAGCCGACGACGACGCAACGGACGACTCGAGTGGCGCCAAAGCAATCGGCGTCCTCATCGGCCTCGTCGTCCTCGCCGGGATCGCCATCGCCGCCAAGAAGTTCCGCGGTGGCGACGACGAGGAACTCGAGGAGTTCGACGAGCCGGACGTCGTCATTAACTAGATCTCGAGCGCTTTTTATCGACGTAGCAACAGCCTTTCAGCTACTTCTTTCAGCTGCCAAATGCAAAAAAGCCATAAACATTAGTTTGTGAATTTTGGGTTGTGAGCCAATTTCCCCTCCAGTTGAAGGTCTCCGGTTTCCACCGTCTCATTGCTTGTCTGAGTGGACTGTTCCTGATTGTGAGCGCGTCCAACGTGCTCTGGCTCGTCGTCCCCAGCGGTGTCAACCGACTTGATAATGCCCTCCACACAGTCGTTGAACCCACAATTCCCGGAGCTTTCCTCTACACCGTCCTCAGCATCACGACACTCGCTGTTGCCTCTCAAGTAACCGAACCGCGGGGAGTCCGTTCTCGTGACCGGTTCGACCTGCTCTATCTCGGTGCCGTCCTCGGGGTTCTCTTCTTCGGTAGCTTCTATCTCCTCATTAATCGAACTATCATACCGAGCGTGCCGAGCGACCTCATCACGACCCTTCTGATCGGTCCGGTCGGGATGGGTGCCATCGCACTCGTCTATGCCCGTTTCCAGCCGTTCAACGTGCCAGTTGGGCTTCCCAGCACCGACACACTCCCATACATCGCTGGGCTCACCGTTCTCGCTGGCGCTCTCGGGAGTGGCTGGATGGCTGTCTTCCTCTCTATCGATTCATTGTTGATTCAGGTCTGGTCCACCGACGACCTGTTCGCTCCACAGCTCTCTCTGGGCGATATGGGCGCTCTCAAGCTTCTGTGGAGCCTCGTACTTCCGGGCGTGCTGGCCGGGATTGGATGGGGAATCTTGTTCAACGGTGCAATCCAAGAATCCCTCCGAACGATTGCTGGCCCCGAAGCGGCTATCGGGGCTGTTGTGACACTCGTGAGTCTCGTTCTCTTCACTCGAGCGTATCTCTTTCCGTCCGGACCGCTCGTGTTCACAGCAAGCGTCTTCGGGTCCGTTCTCCTCTCGTTGAGCCTCGGGTTCGTCGCGATTGGCGGAGCGGAATTTGCCGAAAATAAACGAGAGGGAGGACTTACCCCCGTACTTGGAGCGGTAGTCGGTGTACTCGTCGCGCTGCTCTTCATGCTGGCCACCATTTTCGTCCTCATACGGACGCTGGGGTTCAATTCGAATTACCTCCTTGGCTCTGGGCTCATCAACTTGATCGCCCCCTTTGTCGTTGCCACAGCCAGTCTCGGCTATGAACGCATCCGTTCGGTATGGGTCCCGGCCAGCGTGTTCGCCGCCTACTTCGTCTGCTCCGACGTGAACCTCGTGGTTCATCTATTCGGGTAGTTCCACTGCTCGAGATTCACAGATGAAAGACCGAGCAGTCCCGACGCTAGACTGACATCACTCACCGCTTTGCCCAACGTTTTTGGCTCCACTCTGCCTATATCCGATGTGAATCTCTACCGTAGCGCCCGCGCGGTCGCCGGGGCCTCCGGCACTGATGCCATCGACTGGCAGGCAGCAGCCGAGGCCGCAAAGTTCGCCACCGATCCGGGCTCACTCGAGCTTGAATCCGACGAACTCGAGGGCTACGAACGCGACGTGCGCGATGCTCGAGACGGCGTCGGCGCAGTCGCCGGCTTCGAATTCGCCCTCCCAAACACCGTCGAAATCCAAAACCGCCACCACTGGATGGACGCTAACGTCGAAACCTTCCAGCGGGTAATGAAACCACTCGAGTCCCACGCCGGACTGTTTCCGGGCGTCGCCCAAACGATCAACACCGGGACGATGACGGTCATGCTCTCGTTTCTCGGCCGGAACGTGTTGGGCCAGTACGACCCCCTCCTGCTCGCCGACACGCCGACTGAAGACCACGCACTGTACTTTGTCCGCCCGAACATCATGCGGGTCTCGGAGTTGCTCGACGTCGACCCCGCCCGCTTTCGCCGCTGGATCGCCTTCCACGAGGTGACCCACGCTGCCGAGTTCGCCGCTGCTCCCTGGCTGTCGACACACCTCGAGACGCGGATGGAACGCGGTGTCGACGCCCTGGCCGACGGCGCCTTTGACCGGGAGGCGTTCCGGGAACTCGACGCCGCGATGACCGTCGTGGAAGGCTACGCCGAACTGCTGATGGACCACGCCTTCGACGACGAGTACGAAGACCTCCGGGCGAAACTCGATGCACGCCGCCAGGGCCAAAACCCCCTCCAGCAACTCCTCCGGCGACTGCTTGGGTTGGGACTGAAGCGACGGCAGTACGAACGCGGGAAGGCCTTCTTTGAGCATGTTGCGGAAGTGCGCGGACTCGAGGCTGCCGGCCGCGTTTGGGATCATCCGGACAATCTGCCGACGCAGGATGAACTTGATTCGCCCGGAATGTGGCTTGGACGGGTCGACCGCTGATTATGGTTCAATCCCACGTATCGGTTGTCCGCCGCTGGGGGCGAATCGATACTGAAACGGACCCCACCCGGTCTCGACCCCCAAGCGACCCGCTTAGTTTCCAAACCGTCCAACTCGAATTTCAAACGGAAGATTTCGAACCACCGTCGCTCGAAACCTCCTCGAGAGTGCCAACAGGAGGACGACGTACGTTCCAGCACCGATTCCAACGAGGAGGACGACGAATACGGTATTGTACGCCTCGACTAGTCCCAGTCGCCGGCTCTCTCCAATGTAGCGAATGCCGTAGACGAGCCCACCCATCCCAACGGCGGCAATCCACTGCCGACCGATCTCGAGTGAAGGTACAGTAAACGGAACCTGCTGTCTGGCATACTGAAAGGAAAGCACGAGGCCGACTGCAGCCGAAAGTGCGGTGGCGATTGCAGCACCGATCCACCCAAACTGCCAGATGAGAAGGAGGTTGAGGAGGACGTTTGTGCCGATGAACACCGCGTTCGACCGAAAGGCGAGATCCGGTCTGTCGATGGCGTTGAGCGTGTTCAGCAGCTGTTCGTTGTATGTATAAATTAGTAGGGCAAAAATCAAGATAACAAGGATGTTCGCTCCGGCAACAAACGCCGCTTCGTACACCAACAGGAGCCGGTCACCGATAACAATCGCGCCAACGAGACCGGGAATAAGGATGAATCCGGCGTAGGACAGTGCGTCTTCTGTCAGTCCTGCGGCCGCACTGGGCTCATCTGCAGCCGAGACTTTGCTCATCTCCGGAAAGAGCGTATTGCTCACCGCGGTTCCAAAGATATCCAAAAACTTGCCCAGAGACCACGCCACGGCGTAGATTCCGATCAATCCCTGTGTGACAAAGAGGCCGAGTACCGCAATATCGATCGTATCAAACGTTTTACTTTGCATGCTTCCGAGCCACGAATACTTCGCATATTCAAACAGACTGATAATGTGCTCCCGGCTCGGAAGCGCAGGCCGGAGGCCGAGGACCGTCAGTCCAATCGCTGCCGTCAGAAAATACCCAAACGCGTATCCCCATAGCATCCCTGCCAGCCCAAATCCAACGACGACAAGCGCGATTTGTACCGCTGCGGATACTCCCTGTTTGAGTGCCGACAGACCAGCATACACGTGAACGAGATGATTCCCCTTCAGTGATGCACTCACGAACGATTTTAGTAAGCTGGCAAAAAGCAATACTATAACGAACTCCGCAACCGGGGCACCGACATAGGCGTTTACCTGCCCGCGAAAGATGACGACGAAGACGGCAACGGTCGTCATCAGCACCGCCATCACAATGAGCCCACCGCCCATGAACTGCTCCGGCTCTTCACCCTCGCTTATGCGCTTTGTAATCGCTTTGTTCAAACCGACCTTTCCACCGATTCCGACCCACGTCACAACCGTCAATACGAGAGCATACTGTCCAAGAACGGTCTCTCCGAGTTCTCGAGCGAAATAAATCGTTGCGAGAAAGCCTAGGGCCGAGCCGATGAACTGTGAAACAGAATAGATCAGGGATGTCTGCCCAAGTTTCATACGCCGTGTTCACCACCGTTCAACGGACCACAATCGACCGACGCTAGGAGAGGGTGTCCCTGCCATTGGCCTTCGGTCTTCCACTCATTTTCCATTTTCACACCATACCTCTCGCCTTGTCACTCATTATCCCGACTCTATGTCCGGGTGTGACCGATACTTCGTCGGTATCGACTCACTCCCTCCCGCCCTCGCTGTCTCTCGAATCGATTCCCATTCGGTGTGTCGAATGACCACCCGGACTGGAACCGTCTCGAGTCCAAGGAGTTTGGCGATCGACAGCCGATGGTTGCCATCAACGAAGCGAAACTCCCCGTTGCGGGCGATGTGGACGGCAATGTCGGTTTTTGACCGGTTGAACGAGCCACTGAGTATGAGTTCCCGTTGTGACTTCCCGTACACTGTCGACTGCGATTGAAAGCCCTCCTTGCGAATCCGCTCATATAGGTCATCGAGTGACCGACACCGCTCCCAGATGTCTTCGGGCGATTGACAGCCGTTCCACGTTGTTTCGCCCTGTTCGACCAACTGTAGTTTGTGCGTTACGTACTCGATGTCGTTCCACTCCCGGCCGTCCTCAAACCGTTGTTTGAGCGCCCCATAGATGTCACAGTTTTCGAAGCGTGTTGTCGGTCGGTCCCAGTCGCCGTCTCGAACCTCTCCCCAGTTTTCCCACTTATCAAAGCGTTTCCGTGGACGATACTGTATTTCGCCCGGATTGACAGTGAGTAGTTCGAATAGCTCTGATTCATCAACACAGGGAATGCCACGCCGTCGCTTCAGTCGGTAGGCCAGGTAGTACCAGTATCCCTCATAATTGAGTCCCATACGTCGGAGGCCAGCCGTACAGACCTCGAGTGGCCCCTCACGGAGACAGTGCTGTGTCGCGGCTTTGATCGACGTAGACGCCGACTGAACGGATTTCATCGCGTCTACTATTCCTCCCAAAGCCGGCTATATTGGTTTTGTGTTTGCCTGCTGCCGTGTGCCATTGTATGTCCATCCCGGTTGAACCGGTGACAACAGCATCCTCGCCGTTGGTATCCGTCTCGAGTGAACCGATTATTTGCCGCCATCGAGTTCGTCAGTGAGTACATCTTGGAGGTCCGGATGGTCAAGATGTTGGGTGATTGAATCCGGAAGTTTCTGTGGGTCGTCCGCGGCGGCAACACGCTCTCGAATCGCCTGCCACTGTGTATGCCTTGCTGATACCCGAACTGGAATCTCCTCGAGGCCGAGAATTTTGGCAATCGAAAGACGGTGTCGCCCGTCAACAAAGAGGTACTGTCCGTCTCGGCCGATGTCGACGGCAACCTCGTTGTGTGCAAGACACACTGCGGGATACGTTTCTTTGTCGAGATTGATCTGCCCAGCGTCGAGTAGTTCTTTCTGTGTTTTGTAGCCCTGCTCGAGTATTGAGTGGTACAGTGCATCAACCCGGTTGCACGTTCGCTGGATGTCTTCTTCGGACCGAAACTTTCGTTTCCACTCGTTTGTTCCGTTGGCGACCTGTTCTCGAACGCGTTCAATAAACGCTGTTTCGTTCCACGGAACATCTTTTTCATACCGTTCCGTGAGTCCCTGATACAAGAATATGTCTTCAAACCGGTCAGTTGGGATATCCCAGGTGCCTGCTTGAACAAGGCCGAGGTGTTGCCATTTGAACCGTCCTGGATTCGGGCCGCGGTTCGTGAGATAGTTGATCCGTTTAGGATCGATCAAATAGATTCGAAAAGGATCTGCAAGCGCGTCATAACACCCACGCCCTCCGTTCCACCATATCAACAACGCATGATAGTGTGGGTTTCCATAGAGAAACGCCTTGCCGAGTGTATGGTGAATCGAGCCCCGTAGATATCTAATTGACTTTGCGACTGTAGAACTAATGCCCTCGTCTTGGTATACTGCAAGTGCGCGGCGGACGAGTTGCTTCATTCGTTTATGTAGGGGAGGAGGGTACAGTCAATACCTTTTTCGGACTTATGCATAATCAATGCGTTCAACTTGGCCCCTGTTGGTTGGTCGCGACCCACTTTCGGTGCCGGACGACAACACAAACTGGAATCTGTTCAACCTCGAGCAGTTTCGCAATCGTCAACCGGTGGCGGCCGTTCGCAAAGAGGTAGTCACCGTTCCGGCCGATGTCAACGAGAACCTCGTTCGCCATGGCCTCTAAAAACCCTCGCTGTCGGCCACTCCCTTCGGCAACGAGTTCGGCTTGCGTTTTAAAACCTTGCTCTGATAACGTATTATACAGTTCATCCAGTGCTGCACACCGTTGTTCGATTTCAGCCTCGGTGTGACACCCTCGCCAGACCGGCCCATCTGATTGTGCGAGCGCTCGTGCATGTTTAATGAGTTCCGTCTCTTTCCACGGTTGCCCCTCAAGGAAACGAGATTTGAGGGATTGGTAAACGATGGTCTCTTCAAATCGTTCAGCATGATAGAGATAGGCAGGCGTCCCATCGTGATCAGGATGGGTTTTGACCGTTGTCCGCAAGTCCCAGTCGCCGCCACGGACAGTCCCAAACAGCTGCCGTGCGTAGATATCTTGGGGATATCGACGACCGGAGATTCGCCTAATTGAATTGGGATCGACGTATCTGATTTCAAACGGATCAAACGAAAAATCCGGTGGGACATTTCGGTGACGGTATACGAACCGGTAATAACGTGGAGCAATCGACCAATACATCGACCGTGTCCCGGCAGTTGCGACACGGCTTCGTAATAGGAGATACTCGAGTCCCGCGGCTGCCAGTCCAGAGACACTCCGATCCTCGAATTCCTTCCGGGCATCTCCGAGAGTGACCATTAGAGAGACGAGTCGATTGGGACTACTTTTTTGTACTGGTTTCTGCTTTCGTGACACCAGTTGCGGGCCCACTCATGATTCATCAGGTCTCTGGCTCTACGTACTGCACGTTCGGCAGTCTTGTTGCTTCGTACAGCCGCGCAGCCAAGGTGTTCGAATCTGCTGTCCGCTCGCTTAGCAGATTCTGTTCGTGGTTGTAGTGGTTCGCCAACTGGATTCGAACACGTTCGGCCACCGACTCCTCAGAGGCGCATGCAAAAATGAGATAGGCATACGCAAGTTCGAGTCCGCTACAGTTGTAGGGATAACCGTAGCTGTTGGTTTCTAAGGCGGCCAAGAACGGGTCGCTCGTCGCGTAGTTGGTCGCCGATCTGAACGTCTCAGTCTGCCAAAACCGGTGGTTCGGGAACACCTCGTACAGGAGCGCAAGCCCGTACAAATTAAACGAGTGGTAACCAATCGCTTTTTGTTCGAGCAACTCGCCGGTCCCTGGTCGATATAGCTTGAGAATTGGCTTTGGGACGCGTTTTCCCCGGATGTTTTGTCGTTGGATCCGCAACTGTTTCCGGACGTTCCAACCCGGTTTCAACAGATGATTGATCAATCCTGCTCCGTTGGTTCGACAGATTCCGTCTACCCCGTCGAGAAACGCTCGAACCTCTCGGGTAATACGACTGGGGCAGTTTTCACACCGAGTGAGCAATCCACCGGCCGCTGCAAACCAAATCTGGTGATTGAGGGTAAGATCAATTTCCTGTACGGTGCCGTCGATTTCGACGGTTGCCCACGTGTTGAGAATCCGATCGAACGGGTGTAACAAAAATACGTCCGCAGCGAGTTCGATAAGATCCGGACGATCAAGTTGGACACCACCTGCAACAAGCGCTTCAATCGTCCACGCTTGTCCGATGAGGCCGTTGCAGGAGTCTTTCCGATCACTTTTTCGGTGATAGAAAGTCTGGCCGTGAGGGCGTGCTTCCTCGCTACAGAGGTAGTCGAAACAGGCTACTGCTGCCTTTCGGAACTCTTCATCGCCGGTGATCTCGTAAGCTTTTAAAAACGTGATACTCCAGTGGGCGGTGTTCCTGACTGGCGTCTCCGGATCGTTCCATGGCCCGTTGTGGCCCGCAGGCATCCGTCCCTCTTCGTCTTGGAGCGCTCGTCCGGCAGTTGCTGACTCAACGAGCACATCGTATAGACGCCCCATTAGAGACGATGTCTCGACGTTGTGAGCATAAACGTACTGGTCTCACCGGGATGACCGAATCGCACCAATCACCCTGCCAAGGTTCATCGCGAGGATGCAGAGTGCGGCAACGAGATAGACGCTGAGTGTGCGATTTTCGGGTTCTGTTTCTGCGGGCTCAGTGCTGGACTCCTCCCCAGCACTAGAACGGAGAAAGCCGCCCACTTTCAGTGGGAATCGGAGCAACCCACCTATCAGCGTCCACACCACGGGTTGCTCATCAAGTTGCCAGATTTCGATCTGTCCCTTCCCAACGCGATACTGTTTTTTCAACAGCGGCTGGAGCTGCCGCGTCGGGTGGCTAACCCGTGTCGTTGGGGAATAGACGAGATCGAATCCGGCATCGGTTGCTCGGCCGGTCCAGTGGACATCACCGCCCGAAATGAGGTGGTCAGGAAACGGTCCGATTTCATTAACGACGGCTCGAGTTGCGAACACGTTTGCCGTCTTTGCAACGCCACGTGCTGCGGCCTTCTTATTGCGCATGTTGACTGAAGCGTCAAAACGCTCGGCCGCAGTTGGTTGCTCTGAAAACGTAAATTCGACGTTTCCGCCGACGAGATCGGCTCCGTTTTCAATTGCTTCGACGCCGGCTGCAAGCCACCCCTCCGCTGGCGTACAATCAGCGTCAGTAAACGCAATAATCTCTCCCTTTGCCTGGCGAAGCCCCGTGTTTCGAGCGGCATACGATCCCTGAATCTCGGCCTCTCTCAGGTAGGTCACGTCGAACTCCTGTATGACCGCCGCTGTCCGGTCAGTCGAGTTGTTATCAACGACGAGCACTTCAAAACGGTCGTCGGGATAGGTCTGGCTCTCGAGGGCCTCGAGACAGCGTCTAATTGCGTCGGGTTCGTTGTAGACGGGGATGATGACTGAGACGAACGGACGGAGGTAGGAGCCGTCGCTCATGTGTCTCCCTCACCAGCCGACAGTGAGAGCTCACAGTCGGCGATTCGCGTTGCCTCGTACAGTCGCGCGGTTAGCGTGGTTGGATCGGGATTGTTTCGCCCCATAGTGAGCGTTTCCGGATCGAACGTCCGATCGAATTGGGCCTCAAGCCACTGGCGTTTCATTTCGTCGGATTCCTCCCCACCGTCCCCAAAGACATCACAGACGTACGCCATCTCGATGCCCGAACAGTTGTACGGATAGCCGTAGGGATTGTCCTCGAGTCCGTCCCTGTAGGCGTCACTCCGAGCGTACTCGAGCGCCCGTTTCAGTTTCTCGTGGCTCCAAAGCGGGTGGTCGGGATACTGTTCGTACAACAGCGCGAACGCGTAGAGATTAAATGAGTGGTAGCCAATCGAGTTCTCGAGCCATTCGTCGGTGTCGTCGCTGTCGCCGTCACCACCGGAAAGTGCTGACTGAATCACGCCGATCACCATCGTATGGGCGATGCCGGCTTTGACACCCTCGAAGAGTATCTTTCCGTATTTGATCGGATCAAAATCGGGTTTGAACGGGTGGTAGATGAGTCCGGAGTCATAGACGTTGAGGTTCGTCTCGAGTGAGTCCAGATACTGTCGGATCTGCCGGTCGACCTCGGGGTCGGTTCGGGGGTCGTCAGCGAGCAGTCCGCCGGCCGCGGCGAACCACAACTGGTGGTTGAACGTCATATCGATCGGCTTTTTTGTGCCGTCGATTTCGACTGGGTGCCAAACACAGAGCCGTTCGTCAAAGGGGTGGGCCAGAAAGATCGCTTCGGCGAACTCCCGGAGTTCTGGGCGGTCCAGTGGGTCTGCCGCAGCGACGAGCGCTTCGATTGACCACGCCTGCCCGATAAGCCCATTACAGCGGTCTTTTTCGGCAGATTTGCGATGGTGAAAGGTGACACCGTGTGGGCGGGCGGCCTCGCTCTCTAAGTAGTCAATTGCGTCGTTAGCCGCCGTCCGAAAGCGTTCCTCGCCGGTCAGCTCGTAGCTCTTCAAAAAGGTAATCGCCCAGTGACCGGTATTTCGAACGGGCGTTTCCGGGTCGTTCCACGGGCCGTTGTGCCCGCCAGGCATCGCCCCAGTGTCTGGGTCCTGTTTTGCTATGGCGGCGTCAGCGCAGTCGACAAGGAGACTATGTAACTGGACCATCTATGATGTCGGCAGGTCGACGCCCTATCTACCTATTCGTTTCGACACGATTTCAATTCGAGCCGAGGAGTGAATCGGTGGGTTTCGAGAGTCCGTACAAGTAGCCGAGGCCGACCGCTGCCGTAAAAATGAAAATAGTGAGCAGTTGCTTGACCTGTGGAATCGAGGGCTGGCTGAGTAGTGCTCTCACCCGCGAGGGAACGAACGTAAGCATGAGCTGTGTTAGATACTCGTTTTTGTCGCCGGCAGCCTCGGGTAACAGGATGTCCATAATCCGTTTCGAGTAGCCCTGCCAGAAAGAGCGAAAGACGAGCCATCGAAACTCCCCGCGGTAATCAAACAGTTTGTGATGGACGACCGCATCAGTGTTGTAAATCACCCCGCGCCCGTAGGCATTTGCCATACGGATACAGACCGGCGCTTCGTGGGCCTGGATGTGGCGGTCACCTTTCCGGCCGGTGTTTTCGTCATAGCCGCCGACGTTCAGGAAGATCTCCCGCTGAAACGAGATGTTCGAGCCATAGGTGTTGCGAAGCTCTTCCATGTGCTCGCCCATCCCTCGTTCGTCACAGCCGACAAGCCAGTAAAACTCCGCCGGGAAAAAGTCCGGTTTCGTCGTCACCCAATCAGGGGCCACATGGCCGCCAACGGCGATTGCATCGCGCTCCTCGTACACGGACGCTAGTTGTGCAATCCAGTCAGGTTCGGCGACTGCATCATCGTCGATAAACGCGACGACCTCGCCAGTCGCGATCTTTGCCCCCTTTGTCCGGCTGTAGGAGATGCCCTGATTCTCCTCGTTACAGTGAAGGACCGTTTGCTCTCGGTCGCCGAAATCCTCTCGGACACGCTCGAAGACGGCGTCGTTGCCATCGACGACAATCACGACCTCGAGTGGTTCGTACGTCTGGGCGAGAACGCTTTCGACGCACTCACTGAAGACGTCGTAGCGCTCCATCGCGTACGTACAGATGACGACGGAGACGTTCATGCTAAAGCGATTGCCGGTATCGGTGAATAAGCCTTGTTATCAGTGATTGAGGGTGGCCGTTAGTGAGTGGAGTTGGTAGTTGTCGACGGATTGTTTTTCTCGCGACCGGACCTATCAGACATGAAAGCGCCGCGAACGGATGACAAGGCTTATTCTTCACATGTGTCTCGTGCAAGCTAATGAGTACCGACACCGAACGGGTCGAGGAGACGACGGAGGAGTCACTGCTCGACACGTGGCAAGAGTGGTATCACATCCCGGTGCTGGGTGTGGTCGTTGCGTTTATGTTCTGGGTTCGGGCCCAGTCCTACGAACGGTTTATCACCGACGATGGAACACCTGCCCTCCAGGCGGTTGACTCGTGGTATCACTGGCGAACAGTGCAGTGGACGGCAGAAAACTATCCCCGGACGATGCCCTTTGAGGTTTGGACGGGATTCCCCGAGGGACGGTACGTCGGGCAGTTCGGAACGCTGTTCGATCAGCTAATCGTCACGGCCGCGATGATAGTCGGCCTTGGAAGTCCATCAACGGAGACACTGTATCTCGTCTCACTATTGGCCGTTCCCGCAATGGCTGCGTTGGTTGCGGTTCCGGTCTTCTATATTGGGCGTCGCCTCGGTGGGACTCTTGGGGGCTTTGTAGCGGTTATACTATTAGCGCTTGCGCCCGGTGAATTCCTTC
>LFCJ01002868.1_pt1 | contig 12524 bp, 14 predicted proteins | sample 643141 | NCBI WGS metagenome assembly LFCJ01 (sample SAMN03766243, study PRJNA286221) | soda lake metagenome | biome: soda lake; feature: Kulunda steppe; material: water; isolation source: sample B1-Br-g2 brine of Lake Bitter-1 | place: Russia: Kulunda steppe | collected 2010-07 | reverse complement strand
CCCCCCTTTTGGCAGCTATCTACTTGGATGGGTCACCCACACTCATTACTGGCATGATTGCATGTGTCACAGCTGGTTTGGGCCCTGTGCTTGTGCCCATAGCATAGCTGCACCAGCGTGTGAAGGCATGCCTAAGTACCGCGGGTGCGCATGCGTCCATGTGTCCTCGTGTGCAGGCATGCCAGTGTAGTTTGTGTTTGCTATTGTGCATTGATGATAAGCAAATGTTGCGATCATACCATCGCAGCAAAGGGGCGCGTGCAGGTGAGTTTGTGCAGTGCGAAGGTCAAGGCCGATATCGATGCAAGCTTGCAAGACAGGCTCTTGTGACGCTTTGCACCCTCCTAACAACACCAGCCCTGCTTGATGCTGTATCAGTGCTTGGGACCCTTGGTATGCAATGACATCGCAGACTGCTTGCTCTCTTTGGGTTGCCAGCGCTGCAGCAATGCTGCGTGGCTGGCACGTGATGCGTGTGCGCATCCATGCAAGTGCGCACAGTGCATGCGCTCACCCCACTGCCTACACTCCTCCCATCTTCTCTTCTCTTGCCAGGGGAGGGCAGGGCAGAGGGAGGAAGTTTAAGGTCGGTGTGCGCCAGCAAAGTTGCGCCACTCATGATGCCATGCCCAAGCTGCACTTTGCTGCTCCTGGTGCTGTTTGCACCCATCTCTTGGCCGTGAGCTCCAGCTACTTTATCTGGTCAAGGCTTTGTGCGCTGCTTGCCCAGCTTGTTCACCACAGCAGCAGAGATGTTTAAGTTGACACACACATAGGAACCGTCTGGGGCAACCCGACCGGACGAAGATTTTTCCCCATGTACGACTATAAACTTAATAATTCTGATTCGTAGAATTGATTCAGGCCACAGTCACTCGAGGGGCGCCTGAAACGAGCGAATCAGCAGGGCACCATTTTGGCATGTTACATCCTGAAAATTTATAGCGCTATATAGCGCTATAGGCCAATGCCGACCCTTATATATATAAATGTGTGTGCGTATGTGTTAGTGCTGGCCAAGTGTGGGGGACATGCACCCGCAGCCTGACCTAAAACAATTTGTCTACTTAGGTGGACACACACGAATAGGTTACTTTAACCATATAAATACCCCGTATCTTGGGCAATTCAGCAAATAGATTGGCAAATCCTATGTTTACATGTATTGTTTTCAACAATTTCATACAAATATTTTCTGCGTCACCTCACACTCAGGCGTCTCCACTCAGGGTAAGGTGACCCCCCTCCCCTGTTTCAGGACTATCTTGCGCAGTGCCATGGAGACCTCCATGGGCAGCATAAGCGCATCATCCAGCAGGTGTGCGTGGAGGCTGCCCTTTGCAGCCGCACAGCAGGCAGCGGGGCCTCTTTGCTGGCTCCCACCATTCCATGCAAATGCTGCGCTACCTAACTAACCACTAGGGATTCCACCACAGTGGCGCACACAGCCAAGAGCCAGGCCGCTCTTTTTCTAGTGTAGGTTGTAGGTCATTGGAGGCACAAAGAACAAGAGCCTGGATGCCTCAGGGGCTGATTCTTACCTGCACGACCACCTCCTTGCCAGCCTTCACGGCCGACTCATGCGCAGGCTGTGGCAAGGGCAGGACCTGCTTCTTGGCATCCTTCTCACGGGGGTTCAGCAGGAGCTGCAGCGTGTCCTGCACCAGCGCGTTTGTCACGCGCATCCGGCTGCAGCCTGCACACAGCCATGGGCACCCCAACACCACAACCTGTGCTCACCGCACGCATGCGTGCATTCATCACGCGCATCTGGCCGCAGCCGACAAGCCACCACAGGCGCCCTCACAGCAAAACCTGTGCCAGAGACAAGCCTGCTCCCACGGGCACCCTGGACAGAGGCCACCGACTGCTGCCGGAAAGCAGCTCACCCATGATTTTCTCCCACGCCGCGTTGACGTACAGAATGCGCCACCCGGGCTCGTTGATGTCCACCAGCGCCACGCAGTCGTCGACACAGTCAGCAGCCCGCTTGAGCTGCACACACCAAAAGCAAGCAGAGGCAGCTCATGGGGAAGGTGCTGCACGCACACATACACACACCAAAAATGAGCAGAAACATCACCCGTGGAAGGTGGCACAGGCTGCAGCTGCACGCACAAGAAAGTGACATCACCTGGGGGAGGTAAGTTAGGCTCAGGGCCACTGCAGGATGATCCTGCAGGGCCAGCTAGAACGGACGCACCCTACCTCCCAACATCAAGCAGCAGTACGCGCGGCACACGCCATCCATGATGTGCACGCACCTGGGAGCACATTTTGTCCGCCTCCTCATTTGCTTGCTTGCGCACTTGCAGCAGCATGTCCTTCTCGATCTGCCGCACCACCATCTCCGCGAGGTTGTTCAAGATGAGGCCTTGGCACGCATCAAAGTTGTCGCGTGGCTTGAAGTCCGCAAAGCACCTGTGCGCCATGCAGTGCAGCAGCGAAGCCCTCTATCGCGCCATGCAACAGCACCACAGGAGCGCCTGCAGTGAGGCAGCAAGGCACCATTGCGTGCTACATGACGCCCATGTTACGCTCCGCCTACAGCAACAGAACATGAGCTCTCTACCACCCTCAAGCAGCCCACAGGCATGCACTTCCTCACAGCTGGTAGCCAACTGACTAGCTCACAGCTGGTAACCAACTGACTAGCTCACAGCTGGTAGCCAACTGACTAGCTCACAGCTGGAAGCCAACTGACTAGCTCACAGCTGGTAGCCCGCAGGCATGCGCTTCCTCACAGCTGGTAACCAACTGACTAGCTCACAGCTCTTGACAGCACTTGCTCACAGCTGGTAGCCAGCTGGACACTCTTGCTCACAGCTGGTAGCAAGCTGGACACTCTTGCTCACAGCTGGTAGCCACCTGGCAACACTTGAGCTTGCTCACAGCTTGTATCCAACTGACAACACCCAAGCCGCCCAAGGGGGGTGCTGGGCACGCAATCAGAGCAACCCGATGGGTGTTGTGTGCGCGCACAGCCTCGAGTGCGTGCGCACTCACAGCGTGCCCAGCCGGTGACCTTCAGAGCTCACGAGCGGGGTACCGCAGTAGAAGCGGACACCCAGCTCCTTCACGAACTTGTTGTTCTCAAAACGCGAGTCCTCTAGCGCGTTGGGCACAACCATGATCTGCACGAGTGGCGCGGTTGCGGTCACGTGTCGGGCCTCAAGCATCCAGCGACTGCAGAAGACGGTGTCAAACAGTCTCAGGCTGCGCTTGAGTCATCAGGCAAGCTAATCCTCCTCTGTGCAAGATCCGGCTTGCCAGAGCTTGCTTGACTTGATCAGACAGGCAGTCACTCCAGCGCCTCAAGGCAGCAAGTGCAACTGGGGCATGCGAGAAGGTCAGAAAAAATACATACGCGCGAGACCATCCTGTACATGCGCACAAATGCATGTAAAACAGCACACCACTCCCTCTCACCCCCACCCACACATACAATACTGCAAGCGCCCACGTGCTTACACAAAACAAAGATTGAAGCGGGGCACTTGCCAAGCAGCCGCGCAGCACCCTTTCGTGACCAGGCATGGACCAGCCCCACACCTGGGAGCAGGAGCTTGCCATTGTCCAGCCACAGAAAGAGTACCGCCAGGGAAAGTCACCACGTGAGAAGGCCCCGGTTGCTTCGCGAATGAACACCCGTTTGTCATCAAAGAGCGCCACAAGCGTGTTAGGGCACTGCAGCACCAGCAGCAGCAGGAGGCTTTGGACGAGGGCATATGATGTAGACTCGAGAAACCTTGGCTTCCACTCTTTGACCAAGTTTGCTTTCCCTTGCTGTCCTCTGTGACCCAGCACAGGCGCTTAAACACCTCAAACAGCGGAGCATCTTTAGCATCTCAGGCAAAAAAAGCACTGATTCCAATACAAACCAATTTCTTTTATCAGTCAAGGCTTTGCAGATAGAAGGCTGCACTGCAGCACAGCAGACGCGTTACCTGAAAAATGGACTGACACAGCTTCAAAATGGATTCAACCTGCATCCAGGGCAAGAGTTGGGGCGGCAAAAATGACGGGACACATTGGCGGGGACCAGAACAAGGGGCGTGGCACCACTGCTGACCACTTCCTCACGCAGAGCATACCTGAAACGCAGGCAACCAAGCAGGCACATCCTTGGAGCAATGAAATGCTTGACATTTACTGGGACAGGCGTTGGGGTCGGGATCGTAAATTGCAGCAAAGTTAGGAGCTAGTACCAGCGCTTCAATTAAGCTTTTGGGATGTGTCTGCATTTGGGGACACAGGGTGTTCTGCCGGACATTGCATTGCGGCCGCCTCAGTGACCAAAATGCAACGATTTGGTGATGCGTCTCAATTGAAGCCCTGGCCAGTGCACACAGGTTTCCTGTGGGCTTGTCATAATATAAAAAATGCCAAATTGTCAGATACAGCGCGTGCCAAAATCAAATCTCAATCATTCACCTCTGGTCCCAAAAAATCAGGAAGGAATAAAACCTTTACAATTAATTGGCAGGCATCTTAAGTCTTAATGACCCATAGATGAGTCTGGGGACGGATGGCATGCAGCAACACGTTAAGAGCAGTGCCACCCCTGCAGACCTCTTCAAGAGGAGGACAGCAGGTTCCCTGAGGAATTGGTCTGACAGATTGACAATGAAGATCATGCCAGAGTGGGGCTGTGTGATGGAGTGCAAATGTTGCAAGCCAACCTCAGCCCTGCAAACCTCTGGACGATGCAGCGTCACAACCGCTTGCGGCAAGCACTGGGAGCAGCAGGGGTTTGCACAATCTCCAGGGAGCATGCCAGGGAGGAGGAGAACAAGGTGAGGAGGTTGATTGTGTCGGGAAGCCAGCGGCCAAGAAGGAGCATATCAAGTCTTCCTCACTGGGCCCCACACAGCACAAGCAGTTGCACCGTCTCATGGCCATTCATATCATCAAGTATGACTCATACATACAGTATATGTACTGTATGAGGTCCCCCTCATTAAGCTGGAGTGCCCTGCGCTTGAGTGAGCCCACGCAAGCAGCCATGCAGCGAGCAGTAGCAGCAACAGCGCCAGCACCAGCAACAGCACCAGCAGAAGATCTTGAAGAGCAGACAGTAGAAGAGAGCAATCAGCATTGGGCAGCAATCAGCTCTTGAGAGTGGACAGCTAGGGAGTGCCTTGGAGCACAAGCATGTTTTCCAGATGATGATGCACCAGATCGGAAGAGCCAACCTGTCACAGTATTACATTATTTCAGGCAGCATTTCAAGGGGACATCCAGAGCTGTCTGAAGCGCAAGGGGAGTTGAGGAGAGAGGAGTTCAGGGGCACTCAAGCGTGTGCCTGTACATGAGTCGGAGTGTAACCTTTGTGCCAGATTGAGCACGATATCTGGTTAGGGGCCCCCAGCTCCCAAAAAATTGAAACTTCACTTGCATTTTTTGTACGGGGGCATTACAGGTTGCTGAGCCTCCCTTCCAGTTCTGATACCTAGATTCAAAGTGCAAGGTAGAGACCCGGCATATACAGCAGCTGATACATAGCAATGTATATTGCTGTATAGCGCCATATAGCGCTGTAGAATTGCCTCATATAGTGCTGTATGCCGATCCCATGCATGTGACATACATGTGCACAGCCACCCACATACCCCACCCCCCCAAAACCTACCTCTGGGTCAGGGGGCGCATCAAGGTTGAGAGACGGAGCCAGTGCTCTGACGGTCTCTAGCCTCGCTAATTCACATGGAGGCACAGGAGGCCCCAAATCCCCAACCTACAAAGTAGCGAAACGGTAGTGTCACAGGATAAGGTTTAGCGCATTGAAGAAATGTGGGAGGAATGGGGAAGCACATCTGAAGGGGTCAAGTAGTTCGTCTATGTGAGTCTGTTGGCCAATTTTGGATGTACGATTGTGTGAGCACGCCTGGCGGCGACTGGGCTGCAATGGTCCTTTCAGTTCCATCAAGATTCCTTCACCTTGTGTGGGAGGCCCTTCGCAGGAGCTGTGGGATCCACTTCATCTTGTTGCTGCTGCTCTTGCTGCTGCTGCTGCTGCTGCTGCTGCTGCTGCTGCTGCTGCTGCTGCTGCTGCTGTGGCTCTTGTCGCTGCCCTTCCTGCTGGTCCTTTGCGGGCGCGACATCTTCTTTCCTCGCCGGCTCATAGCCCTCCTTTTGCTGCTTCACACAGAGCAATGAAAAGGGAACGCGTGGGGAGAGTCGGAGGAATAAGAGGTTCAGAGTCATACCGTCACATACCGTCAGCTGGGCGTCACGATGTCCTGCAGGGGCATATTTGTCCTGGACTGATACACAATTCCCCATGGACCTCCAATATCCACACAAAGATCAAATTTGCAATAATGCCTCAAAAACAGGTGGAACGGGCGCGTTGCATTCTCTCTCTCGCGTTGCAAAGACAATGTGGCTCTTTAAAAAAATGTTATATTTAATGGGAAAACCGAGAGAATTGTTATACATAATGGGAACACCGTGTGTGGTGCCTACAAATAATAGAAATAGCGTGATTTTGTTATTATTTTTTAATATTTAGATGGTACACCAAAACGTCTAGTCAACACTAAGTCAAACAGTTAGTGAGTCAAATAGTGACCACCTAGACAGTATGTGCCTGTACAGACCTACGTAGCAAGAAACACATGTCAGGAAGGGTTGGGATAGATGCTACGGAGCAGGACCCCAAGTAAGTGTTGACTGTGTTTGGACCAAATGCAGGGGAACTTCTCATGGCTGTTATCCAATGATGGAAGTGATTGGCCTGCTTTGCTGACAGCCTGAAGGATCTACACTTGTGTGCTTTGTTTTTGCATCAATGATTGATGAAGATGTTTATCTTATCAAGCATGTCGTTCAGAGGGATTTGATTGTTCATCAGAGTGGAAAAGGCATTCCTGGGAAAGTATATTGAGACACTGTGAGGCCACGCCCCTGTGTACAAGCTAAGTGCTCTGCAAAAGTGCTGCAACACTGCCGTTCCAACACATAAACACAGGTCAAAGGTTACCTTTGGAATTGCAGCCGCAGAGGCACCACCAGAAAGGTTGGTTGCTTGCTGCTTTGCCTCTAAACGCTAACAGGCAAGGCTGCAACTGATCTTGCTCAAGGCTGTGCACGCCAACTAGGCTGGCCTCATGTTTAGGTGCACCAAATAAGTACTCGACTGACAAAGCTGGTACGAAAGGTATGGGCGCCAACCCTTGTGACAGTATCGCAACAGCTGATACAGAGCTCCAATGCACATCCCAAGGTTGCTCTAGCCTGCTCAGTGAAGCCACCCATGGAGACATGCCGGTTCCTGCAGGGAGATGAAGGTCACATGATGCTTGCAGCATGCGGTGATGCTGGTTTAGGGATTGCACGACTCCCATAGCCTGTTCAAACGCTGCAAGCAGGTCAAAGGATGACTCCAACCTACCGAGCGAGCAAGAGCAGGGGCCCTCAATCTCAGGAGATGGCAGCGGCCTGGAGGCCCTTGGTAGACTGGCCTCCGCTCCTCCCACAAGCACAAACTTGGGTGATACAAGAGATGTGCCCCCCAAGTAAGGCATGCATGCAGCTGAGTGCGCATCCTCGGGCAAGGGAGCAGCGCGCTTCCCGCCCATGCTTGGGGTGTGTGCTTGATGCTGAGCTTCTTAGCTGGCTTTAGGGTGTGACTGACCTCAAGGCGTATCCTCCAAGCGCCACCTGACCCAATGATATGCTGCCTGTCCCTGAAGCACACCTGCCCTCGCACTTGTGCCAATGTGGCGACTTTTCAGGGAAGTCTTGACGCGCACTCAAGTGTCCTCCAGACCGGCAAGCAAGAGCAGGCCGGCCAGTCGATCTGGGAGCCAACCAGGCAGCCCCAGCAGGTGAGTGAGGGCCTTTTCCCCCTCTGTCCTGCGCTTGCATTTGACTGAGGGGCACGCCGCATGCATCCCTGCTTGGCAGCCTGCCAATCAGCAGCACCATGTACATGTGCTCGGGTGCCTGCTCCCCTCCCTTCTGCATAGCAGTCTCTGATCAACTAGGCGGCATCCGCCGCATTGCAGATCTTGGTATCAGCTTCTATGTGTGCGAATACGCAGGGCCGGCAACATGCATACCCGGCTGGTGCTTGTTGCAGTAAGCAGCCTTCGCGGTAGCTAGCAATGGCAGCCAGTGTGACCGCGCACGTGTGCTCTTTAATGTTTGTGTAATGTGTGTGTGCGCATGTGCGTATGTGTGTGTATGTGTGTGCCTGCACCAGCAGCACGGTGCGCACCTGGGGAACAGCTCGAGTTGTGCAGGGTGTCTGGGGGGCACCACCTGCCCTATGGTCCTCAAGGCCCCTCTACTGCTTAAATGTCTGCGTGCACATGCAGAGGGCGCACCGCCACCTCACAAGCGCCTGCCGCACCAAGCAGCAAGAGCAGGCCTGGCAGTAGGAGTAAGCTGGGGAGTCCTAAAAGGTTAGGGCCTGCTTCACTGGCTGTAGCTGCTCCAACACCCCCGAGTGGGGGTGCTGTTTGTAGCGGCGATCAGCGGGTGCAGCTAGCAGAGGTGCAGCCAGTGGGTGCAGCTTGTGAATGTGATCAATGGGTGCGGCTAGCCAGGTGCGGCCAGCGGGTGCGGCTTGTGGGTGTGATCAGTGGGTTCGGCTAGCACGGGCGACTAGCAGGTGCAGCTAGAGGATGCGGCTTGTGATGACCACTGGTGCGGCTTGCAAAGTAAAGATAAGTATGTGGCCATGAAAAACCAGGGCCAAGGAATGAAATGTGCTGGTGTGGTTTGTGGGTACGACTTGTGGGTGTAATGCCCGTGTGAGTGCGGCTAGTGGGTGCAATGCCTGTGTGGGCAGGGATCATAACCCTAGAGAAAGCCAGAGTGAATTTATCGCCCGAAGCAGACAGACAGCGCCTCCGCAAGTTGTGGGGAGAACTAAACGGTGTAACTCCTGTGTGAGGCAGGCGGTTGGTGACAAAGGTTAGGGGTGACCGCCAGCAAGGTCGTTAGGCAGGGGCTGGTGTTGCAAAGGGCCAGGACTGAAACAACCTGACGCGACACCGACAACTGCATGCCTGTGTAGGGTGATCCACACTGCCTCAGCCACTCTCCTTGAGCTTCAAAACTCCACCCATAATGCTCTGCTTTTGCCCGGCTTTTGCCATCTCGGCTGGCCTCCACCCTATGCTGAAGGTAGTTAGGTTATGGGGCACACACTGAGGGCATGTGTCCTTACCCGCTCGCCTGCGTGTGCTGTGCGGCAAAGGTATGTTGCTGCGCGGCCTACACTGCTGTCGTGTGCACCACGCATACTCTGTGTGGCGCGCGCGCACACTTCCCTTTGTCTATTTGAGCGCACGCATGCGCATGCTGATGGTGTGTGCGCTTTGTGCTGTGGTGCTGATTGGGTGCGCTTTACGCTGTGGTGCTGCCCTGCAGGGGCCCATCGAGCACAAGCAGGCCTGGCAGCCAACCAGGGACCCCTCGGAGAAGGCAAGGAGCGTTCTAGAAAGCTGGTGCTCGGCTAAGAGCTGTACTGCTAGACTCGGCGCTGCGCCTGGGCGTCATTGCACCCCGCTGAAACAAATAAGAAGACAAGAGGAGCCAGAAGTCAGCATGGTTGCATCTCAGTTCTGTGCCATCCGCACAAGAGGTCCTGACGAGCTGTTCACGCACCTTGTGGTTGCTTGGGACATGCATGTCGACCCCGCTTTGACTCATACCCTCCTCACCCGTTCGGCATTTCACCTTCCCTCGATCCTCACGCTGCATAAGGCCTTGATCTGGTCCCAGTAATATTACCTTGCTGCAGCAGCCCTTGTGTGTACCTGTACCTACACGCTCAATCCCACAGCCTCAGCTTCCAGTCACGTGTGACACATGTTGCGCACACGACAGTTTATGATGTACAGTGTCAAGACAACGCCCACTATGCATCGCAGTGCCTGCTCCACGGCCACCGTCGCCGCCACCAATGCGCCGCATGCAGGTCTAGTGCATCGGGCTACGGCCTCATGCTCAGCCCCAATGCAAAGCCATCAGCCAGTGCTCAAACCAACACAAAGGATGTGCTGGTGGCGAGCCTGCCGCTGCCACAGGTGCGCTCCCATCACCTCCCAACGTTGGGATTGGCTTTCAACCTCTGCTCTGTAGGGCTGACAGGCTAACGGCTGAAAGCTGCCCTCGCCAGCCGCCAGTGTGCACGTATGCAAGGCCTGGAGGTTGGTGCTGCCCCAAGCGCTCATCAAGGAGGGGTCAGGTTTCAGCCTCCTGGGTGTCCCTGCCATCACCTTTTTGCACGGTTGCTCGTCCTTGCCTGCAACCCAACGGCTTGGCCTGTGGCACGCATGCGCCACCTGTGCTTGGCTGTGCCCTTTGGGGATATGTACAAGCATCCCTCTGCTTGTCTCCATTCAGCAGGTATGTATTCAGCAGAAATGTATTCAGCAGATATGTACAAGCATCCCCCTGCTTGTCCCCATTCAGCAGATATGTATTCAGCAGAAATGTATTCAGCAGATTTGTTCAGCAGAAATGTATTCAGCAGATATGTACAAGCACCCCCTGCTTGTCCCCATTCAGCAGGATATCATGGGCGCCACTGGCAAGCAGCCTCCAAGCGGCCATCTTTCAGCCGCAGAGACGGCAGCGATGGTGAACACGTTCAAGAGTGGGGTGCGGCATGCGGGGTGGCTGCACAAGCTCGTGGGCAAGACACCGCAGGACACCAGCTGGCGGAAGTACTGGGTGCGTGGTAGGGCAGGGCAGGGCTGCGCTGCCTCCACTGCTGTTTGCATGACCCTCCCTCCCGGATGCGTGGCAGCCCTGCTACTGGAGGAACCCCACGCTGTGTGTGGGACATACAGCAGGAGGTCGGTGGCAGCATCCCACAGTGAAAGGAGGGACAGTCTGTTCTAAGGCGTGGCTTTTGGCTCATGCTTTCAACGTCTGACGCCTGGACATGCTGGGATGTGGGCGAGCAAGCAAGCTAGTGATTGGGCCTCTGCCATGTGCTCTCAGCAAAGGGTGCGCACAGCCAACCTAAATCCTACATCGGCTTCTTGCACGCCGAGGGCCTCTTCTCCATCAGCACCTGTCTGCCGTCAAGAGCAGTGCTTGCAGAAGCGCTTGCCTTGCCTGGCTGATGCCAGGTTGGGGAGGGGCATCGGTTCTGGCCAATGTGGCAGCACCTTCATGCTGGAGTGCTGGCTGCAGAGTGGTGGTGCTGGCATCTGCCGCTCAAGCAGTCCTCATCCTCTGCTCCCAGGAGCATTGTCGTGTGGGGTGTGTGTGCACAATGCGGTGTGTGCTGTGGATGTGCGCCCCTGTGAACGCATGCTGCCAAGGTTGCCGACCTGGCACTGCACACGCAAAAGGTGCCTGCTGCTACCCCCGCGCAGTGCTACCTCCAAGACGACCGCTTGTACTACCAGTCAGACCCGGAGCACCCCTCCACGCGCACGCGGTACATCTCCATTGACAGGGTGCCGGTGCGGCCCCTGCCTCACAGGTGTGGGCTGCGTGTGCAGCTTGTGCAGTGGGAGGGCCGTGGTTCTGGTCTAGGTGTGCCAGGCACTGACATAATGTCATCTGGGCGCTTGCACCGAGCGCTCACTGTGTGGGCTGGCTGCAATGACTGTGCTGGGTACCAGGGCAGTCCAAAGCAGGGCTGCGCAGCCCGAGCGCTTACTGTGTGGGCTGGCTGCAATGACTGTGCTGGGTAGCAGGGCAGCCCAAAGCAGGGCTGCGCAGCCCCAATGCTCATTGCAGCCAGAGCCGGGCTTGCTGACCCTGGGTCGAACCAATTCAGATTTGTGACGGCTGCTGCCTCTCTTGACCCCTAGTGCAGAGGGCAGCGCGTGTCGCGCTTAATGGCACTTTAACTTCCCTTGAGCAACTGCCCCCCTCAGAGTCTCTTTCTCTTTCTTCCTGGATGTGTTTGTCTATGCAAGCGCGCGTGTTTATGTGTTCATGCTTTTGTTAATGCGTCCTCTACCAGCTGCCGGTTGCCAGTTTGGGAAACCTGCCTCCTTGTCCAGGCAGGAGGGCCCTTGGACTTGTTGCAGTAAAAGAAAGTATATACGCTGGAACGCCTGCCCTATGCAGTACACGCTACTCAGTTTGCAGCCCATAGACATGCGTATATGTTTTTGTGTGTGTGCCTTCACAACCATGTATGTTCTTTACCTAGCTTTTGCACGTAGTGCGCGCATGAGCGCATGCGTCTCCATCTATATGGCAACACGCAAGAAGCACGTGAGTATGTGCTGGACCCAAGCCCACACTCAAAACTTCCCATGCAGGCGGCGTTGGGCAGACGCCACCATGATGACTTCGCCGGACATTGGGGCGTCCATGGTGGACACAAGGTGTGCAACATTGCCTCAATGCCCCACATACCTCAATGCCCCACGTGCCAGACCTGTGTGTGTGAGGTGGCTTGTCTGGCAATGCAGACATAAGGCGGCGTTTGCTTTGATGGTGGCAGGCGGGGCAGTGGTGGAAGGTGACGCGTCTGGTTATGAGGATGGCTATGAAACAAACTTAACGACTTACGAAAGGGCAGGTCGCCCAGGGCT
>LFCJ01002865.1_pt1 | contig 12526 bp, 10 predicted proteins | sample 643141 | NCBI WGS metagenome assembly LFCJ01 (sample SAMN03766243, study PRJNA286221) | soda lake metagenome | biome: soda lake; feature: Kulunda steppe; material: water; isolation source: sample B1-Br-g2 brine of Lake Bitter-1 | place: Russia: Kulunda steppe | collected 2010-07 | reverse complement strand
GTCGAAGACAGTATTACTGCGCCAGTCTCGGGAACCGCAATTTGGTCGGGTACCGTTGGTTCCGGAGACGTGAACCTCTTTCCAGAAGTCGTCTCGGGGGATTTCTATATGATACAATTGTGTGATCCGGTGTTAGATCGTCGCCTCGTCACGCACTATACAGTCCATGTAAACAACTGGATAACGGATGTCAAAATTAAGAACCGAACCCCTGATTCATGACAGTATGACAAAAAATACAATATTCTGCCGAGCGTCAACCGCAAGGTTGAACCGACCACCGTAATTTGTGTCCTCCCAAGGGTTTACGTGTGAGTCGAACCAGACACCTGCTATTGGTTTGACTCACACGTTCAGGCTTGGGAAGCCACTACATTTCACCCAACAGTACGCTTGCCAAAGCACCAGAGAGGTCCGTTGGGAGAGGTCAATGACTCTGCTTGATACGCTAATAACTGGGGGAAATTGTCTCTGAAACAGATATATTAGAAGGCTCTCTCGGCATTATCGGAGAGCGAATTGCATGGATTGGCACAACACGAGAGACACCAACCGCCAAGACCACAATCGACGCATCAGGCCAGATGGTGTTGCGGGGCGTTGTTGATCCACACACACATATTGATAACGCTACATCGATCGAAACGTGGCCAGCTGGATCGAAAGCGGCTGTAGCCGGTGGAGTCACGAGCGTAATTAGCTTTGCGTAGCAGGGCTAGGAGGGGGAAAATCTTCGTGAGATACGAACAGTGCACTGAAGAAAGCAGCCGCACGGAAAAAGAGAACTTTGAAATCTCTCGTCGATTATGGCCTTCACGCAACGATCACTCGTAAAGATGACGCGGTTCTGGATGAACCACCAGATCTGATTGAGAACAGTATCCTATCAATAAAAGTGTTTACCGCGTACGAATTCGGTCTCTCATATGGATTCATTCACCGCATATTTCGTCGTCTTTCCGAGTTAGACGCCGTTGCAACGGTCCACAATGAATACCGTCTGCACTTCGTTGCTTGAGGAGTGGAAAGATGCTAAGCGCGGTGATCCTGAGGAGTATACAGCGAGTCGCCCCCCGTTCACTGAGGCAATGGCCGTCGACGATGCGCTACGATTGGCAGCTGAAACAGGTGTCAAGTATTACGGGATGCACACCACTTGCCGAGAGGCCGTGGACGTATTCAGTCGCTTCCAGAGAGAAGGATATCCTGTCAAGGGCGAAACTTGCACCCAGTATACGTCACTCGACGCGTCCCAATACGAATCACAGGGATGTCTGCCAGTTATTGCACCACCCTTTCGACGAAGCGATGATAACGATGCGCTATTCGAGGCACTTCGTGACGGATTGCTGGACGTCGTTTCAACAGATCACGTCGCATTTAAGCAGGAAGACAATGCCACGACAAACTGGTGGGATAGCAAGTTCGGTTCAAATGGCCTTCAGACGAGCCTTCCTGTGTTTCACGACGAAACAATCAACCAACGTGGATATTCGTATCCGTTTCTCGTCAGAGTCATATGTACAAACCCAGCACGGCTCTTTGGCCTCTCAAATAAAGGAAGGATCAGGCTAGGAGCGGACGCCGACATTGTCATATTCGATCCAAACAGTCGTATGTGATATCGTCGGAAGATAACTATTCAAAGGCTAACTGTTTTATATATGAAAACAGAGAGGTTCAGGGAAAAGTGACGCGGACGCTCGTTCGGGGTCCGTGGTATATGCGGATGATGAAGTGGTTGCACCTGACCACAGTGGCCAATTTATTCATCGACAACTGCCGTCGTGGAAGTAATCTCAGTACCTCACGACAGTTCGGTACTGACAACGGCGACTGTAAACGAATGTCTCTCGAAGCTCGTTAGGTGAAGAAGTTAGCTAAAATGTGACTAAACATCAGCAGCAAGCAGACAGTGTAATCCGTGAGGACCAGTTTCACTTTCGGAAGGGTGGACTCGGGAGATCGAGCATAACCTCACGACGGAGTACGGTGAACAAGAGTGGGCTATTGCGTTTCCCGTCATGATCGACTGTACCTACTGAGTACCCTCCCAAGCGTCGACGTGTGAGTTGAACCAGACACCCGCTATCAGTTCAACTCACACGTTAAGGCTTGGGAAGCCACTGAGCACTATAGCAAGCGCTTCGGCATAGATGAGATACTGAAAATAGATAGAATGGTTTCGGTATCACCTATGTCAACCTATGTCAAGCCGTATACTATAAATCAGAATATATAATTGAGTATCTCTAAAGATTAGGCGCTGAAAATTACGTCAATAATGCTTGTGAATTGGGTACAATATAATGATTTGCGCTTATTTACATATGTACGTGTGTAATACGTTTCGGTTGGAAGTACAGAATGTAAAGGAAAGACGAATCTCACCAGCTGTAGGTGAAATCTGCTTGTCAGAACGGTAATTGTACAACTATACAGCAGTTTACAATCGAATCACACCGCCAGGTTGGTTCGGGAAAAACGTATACTTAGTATCTCACAACACAGCAGTTCGGTACTGGTATTAGACCGTCTCTTCAAGAAATTGCATAAGAACGTCTGCTGCCGTTCGAACCTCACTGATATCGATATACTCTCTATCAGAGTGCACGACCGCACCTTGTTCGTCCGTATTTTGACCAGGACCAAAGACAGCAACTGGCATATATCGTGAAAAAAATGACGACTCAGCAGCAGCAGCAAAAGGTACAACCGCGGGTTGATTACCAGTAATTTCCTCGACAGTCGAACACAACCCTTCGATTACGGGCTGGGTTGAGTCGACGTGGTACGCCTCGAGAAATCGGTTCGGTTGATACGGATATCGAACAGCTGTCTTACATGGGAGTGCCTCGAGTTCCTTCTCGATCTGGTGTTTGAAGGCAGATGGTGTCTCTGGGGGGACACTCCACCGACTCACAAAACAACTCGCATTTTTCGGAACCTGCCCTGCGTCCTCACCAACTCGACCTGCTGTCGCCCAGGTTACTGTCGTATTCGCCTGGCCTAGTCGATCGTCCGAAATAGAAGACAGTCCTTCGAGGCGTTGGACGGCGGTTGCAACACAGGCCAACGCGCTGGTACCGCTCTCAGCGGTCCCGACGTGAGCGCGTTCTCCCTCGAAATCGATACGGTATTTGAAACTACCTCTGCCTGCGTTGCAAACGTCCAGGTTAGTCGGTTCGCCCACAATTGCCATGTCACCAGTGTCTCCCTCTTGCTGTAAGAAGTCAAAGAGTCCCTCGGAGTAGGTTTCCTCATCCGGAGAAATAACGAGTGTCACCCGACCACTGTCAGGGTCGACTTCTGAAAACGCGGCGATGAGTGAGGAGAGGCTACCTTTAGCGTCACAAGCACCTCGTCCTTTGATAATATCGCCTTCACGCTGAAATGGGGCGTGTGGGGGAACAACATCCATGTGCGAATTAAGAAAGACGTGTGGCTCACCAGAGCGCTCGCCCTTACTAGCAACAACGCAGCCAGAAGCTTGGTGTACTGTGGCGTTCTCAATCGTTTCGACCAGATAGTCTCGAATTGCGTCCACAGATTCGTGTGATTCAATTGTGACTAAATTTTCCAGAAGTTCAGCGACGTCATTTTCACGCATACAACGGTCACGACTATCTGCGTACATATACTATTTGTTGAAGGTAATATCAGTAGCTCACAACGTTCGGTACTGATTCTGTTGTGCTAGTGGCTTCCCAAGCCTGATAATGAGTCCAATCAGACGGTGTGGTTCGATTGGACTCACCAGTCGACGCTTGGGAGGGTACTAGATCAAAAAGCGTGATGTTATACTCGTAGAAAAAATACGGTCAATATGCATCTCAGACCGATTACTGAAGCAGACAGAGAACTGATTACAGCGGCAAAAGAGCTGTTGCGAGCATACCACGTTCCGGGCCGCCATCGATGTAGTAGCGCACTCCGGGCTACGTCAGGAGAAATGTATACCGGTATCAACCTCATTGGCAGCGGACAAACAGATGTTCACTCTGAGCAGGTGGCTTTTGGTGCTGCCGTGACGGCTGGCGAGGACAAGATTGAAACGAGCGTTGCAGTGATATACGAAGGTGACGACTTGAGCAACAAAATGCGAATCGTCTCCGCCTGTGGTGTCTGTCTCGAGTTCTTTTATACGTTTGCACCTACTGTGGATGTCATCCTTGCGGGTGAAGAAGCACCAGAAAAAGCACAATTGTCAGAATTACTCCCTTCGAAGGAATGGCCGCAAGATACATCGGAATAAGTATTAAAAATCGACTGTATATCTAAGCAGTTAGATGCGACGTCCAAAAATTCAATCATCTATTTATATACCTTACGCTATAGTATGACTATGAGTTCATTGCGCGGAAACGTCGTGACAGTAACTGGTCCGCTTTCGCCACAGTCACTTGGCGTTACACTCACCCACGAGCATCTGTTTTCTAATTGGGAGGAAAAATTCGACGAACCGGACCGAACAGAGAGTCACTACCCATTCGCACGCGAGCCATTAGCGCTCGAGAACCTCTGGTCTGTTCGGACCAATCCGTTGCAACACATCGACAATCTGCGTCTCGACTCAGTCGAAGACGCTGTTTATGAGGTCGATCGGTTTCAACAGGCTGGTGGAAACTCGTTAGTCGAGGTCACACCAAAAAATACTGGAATGGATCCAGAAAACGTTCAAAATGTTAGCAGTAAAACAGGAGTGAATATCGTCAAAGGTACTGCATATTACTATTACAATTCTCATCCCTCGAGGGTTGCGAACGCGACTGTCGACTCGTTGGCAACCGAGTTCGAGAGTGATATTCTGGATGGAATCGGCCGGACCGACGTACGGGCAGGATTGATTGGCGAAATTGGATTTTCACGGAAACAAGACAAAAGTGGTGTGCGTGCGTGGTATGCAGACGAAGAAAAAGTTCTCCGAGCAGGCTGTCTGGCGTCAGCACGAACTGGTGCACCGATAAGTATACACCCACCACAGAACCGAGATCCGGCATATCCACCATCCGTTCGAGCCGATGCAATCGTCGATATCTGTGAAGCGGAAGGAATCCCCCCAGAGCGAGTGATCATGTGCCATATGGATCAATCGATGTGGATAGACAGCGATCTGAAACCGGTAATTGCCTTAGCAGAGCGTGGAGTGTTTATCGAGTTCGATCTATTCGGTCACTCTCGGTATATGTTTGAAGAACATGACGCCCAACCCTCTGACTGGGATCGAATTGATCGGATTATTCATCTTATCGAAGCGGGATACGGCGACAAACTATTGGTTTCACATGACATTTTTCTCAAACATTGGCAGGCGAAATATGGCGGGTTTGGACTCACCCATCTGCTACAAACGATTATTCCAGCAATGAAAGATAGAGGTATAAGTGATGCAATGATCGAACAGATATTCGTCACCAATCCTCAAAAAGCATTAACGTTTGCTGAGTAAAGTCGTCGGACGAATGCATTTATTTTGGCATATCCCTAAAGCCCTGATCCACCGTCGACGTGAAGAATCTGACCCGTAATAAACGAACTGTCCTCACTTGCTAAAAAGACAGCAGCCCGTGCGACATCGTGTGTTGTGCCGTCTCGAGGCCATGGGGTTTCCTCTCTCCAACGTTGGATCAGCTCTGGATGTGACTTGTGCCACTGTTCGTTCTGTGGTGTTCGTATATAACCGGGGGCAAGTGCGTTCACTGTGATATAATCTTCGGCAAGATCGACTGCCAGTTGTCGAGTGAGCATATTTACCCCTCCTTTCGAGGAACAGTAAGCTGGGCTACGAGAAGTTGGTTGTGACCCTGCAACAGATGATATATTGATTATCGCACTGTTCTTTGTCGTTCGAAGTGAAGGAATTGCTGCCTTTGCGCACAAAAAAGTTCCAGTGAGGTTTGTCTCTATCATTCGATTCCAGCTATCCGCTGTACACCGTTCAATAGACGATCGGTCATACACCCCAGCACAATTAACGAGGATGTCAAGTTCTCCAAACTGCTTTCTCGTCCCAGCAATAGCAGTATTGACGTCGTCTTCATTACGCACATCTGTGGTAAAAAACTCACTTTGGGCATTCAGTCTCTCCAAGTCATCAAAGACGGAGTCCGTTTCAGACGACTTCTGATCTGTTTCCAGCGAAAGAATCGAAACTGCTGCTCCCTCTTTTGCGAATTCAGTCGCTATCGAACGACCTATTCCTGAGGTTCCACCAGTGACTACTGCTACACAATCTTTAAGTTGTTTCATACAGTCAGATCGAGCCAAGGTGAGACATACTACTAATTGTTCCGGTAGTAACTGAATAAGCACAGTAGTTTCTACACTTTTTCCCTAAGGTTAAAATACTGTGTGTCCGATTCAGCGTATATGTATCGTATGCGATCAGTTTCCACCAACGATATCGAACGACTGACATCGAGACTCGGCCTCGATTTTGCACACGGTGAAAGTGCCGATGCAGCGAAACGTGTGAACACCCTCGCTGAAATATACCGTGATTTAGAAAAAGTCCCAATAAGTGGGCCACACTCTCGAAACAGAGCAGATACCTTCGAGACGTGTCCATACCGTCCATCTGCGGTCGAAGACCCGCACAACGCTTGGATAACAAAGTTCAACCTTTACCGAGCAGACACTCAGGGAGAACTCGACGGCGTCGATATTGGAATAAAAGATAATATGGCCGTTCGCGGTGTTGAATTAACAAATGGCTCACTAGCTTTTGAGGGTTTTGTCCCAGGACGTCACGCAACGGTCGTTGACCAACTCTTGGATGCTGGGGCATTGATCGTTGGGAAAACGAATATGGATGAATTAGCTTTCGGTCCCACTTCAGAGACGAGTGCGTTTGGCCCCACAGAAAACCCTCGAGCTGAAGGGCACGTAGCTGGCGGTTCATCATCTGGAAGTGCAGCAGCAGTAGCTGCAGGGGAAGTAGACGTCGCACTGGGATCAGATACTGGTGGATCGGTGCGTATTCCAGCGAGCTACTGCGGTATTGTTGGTATCAAACCGACCTATGGCTTGCTCTCAGCGCGAGGAATTACGCCACTTGCATACTCAATGGATCATCCGGGAATACTTGCTCGCGATGTCGAAACGGTATCTCGCTGCCTAACCGTCCTTGCAGATTTACCACTCGAGAAAGAGACGCCGTCATATGCTCCTGGAACGGAAACTGACCTCTCATCGTACACTATTGGTATTGAACAACGATTCTTCGATGAATACGTTTCAGATGAGGTTGCACGGACTGTTCGGAGTGGAATTGACCAACTCGAGTCTGCCGGTGCGGATGTTCGAGAGATTGATATTCCTGCACTCGAGTACTCACGGGAGGCGTGGTGGGGACTAGCCCCTGCAGAGTTTGCAATGGAGTACCTGATGAGTGGATCACGGCTATGGTCTCGTGAACCGACAGAGCCGACTATGGCGGCAGCAATGAAGCGCGTCCGTCACGCCTCGAGTCGTGAGTTCGGAACCAACGTTAAAGAAATGCTTGCGCTTGGATCACATCTGATGGAAACACACGGTGGATATCACTACGTCCATGCAGCGAATCACCGTGCAAAACTAACTCACGAATTCAATACGGTGCTTGATGACGTGGATTTGCTTGCGTCGCCGACGACACCGACGACAGCACTCAGTATCGGCGGATTCGAGCGTGGTGTTACGCCACCGGTCAACTGGGACACCCACCCCACAGATCTTACAGGACACCCGTCAATTAGTATTCCCTGTGGTGACGCTAACGGACTCCCTGTTGGATTCCAACTTATGGGTGAGTGGTATGATGAAAAAACGGTGATCGGCGTAGCCGCTGCTGCGGAAGGAGTCTTTAAATACTAATGTCCACATTATATATTTTGGCCCCTCAAAATTGAAATTTTAATATCGTGTGTAAACATTGTCCCCACCAATAATTCGCGCAATCGATTTAGGTATCAGAAGGAAGTTCGATAGAATAGCAATGAATGTTTTCCAAATCAAAAGATATATGTCGCTTCCAAAATATCCTGATGTATGTCAATTGAAGACATATCAGTAGAGAAGTTAGGGGGACCTGTAATTGATCGGAGAACGACGTTACAGATTTTGGGTGCAGCGGGGTTGGCCAGTATTGCAGGTTGCTTGGGAGGCGATGATACGGAACCTGAGGAATCGGACTCTGAAGAGTTAGAATCGACTGAATCCGACGACCGGTATGGGGGAACACTTATCGCAGGATGGAGCACAGAGGAAATTCCACGTTTGGATATTGCACGCGAAACAGAGGCACAAATTTCCCAACTTGCACTGAATCTGTACAGTGCCCCTCTTAAAGTCACTGGAGATTATGAGATTATTGGTGACTTAGCTGAAGATTGGTATTTCGAAAACGATGGTGAAACACTGGTATTCGAGTTTAGAGACGATGTCGTATTTCATAATGGTGATGAGTTTACGGCTTCGGACATGGTGTATTCGATTAACCGTACTCTCGATCTTGATTCACCATACGCTGACCGATACGAAGATATAAAAGAAATGGAGACGCCGGATGACTATACTCTCCGCATTCATACTGATGAGCCACTCGCCCCAATTTTAGTCTTTATGACCAGAGGGCTTGGACGTGGAGCCGTTGCAGTGAATGAACGGGTTATTGAAGATATTGGAAACGAAGCCCACTTGACTGCACCAATCGGAACAGGCCCGTTCCGTTTAGCTGACTTTGATGATGGAACACAAATCGTACTCGAGCGTAACGAAGAGTACTATGACACGGATGAAGAGGGGAATCAACTTCCCTATTTAGACGAGGTAATCATCGACCCAATTCCTGAAACCTCGACGTTAATCGGGGCGCTGCAGACGGGTGATATTCAGTTCGCAAATTCGATACCTGCTGGGAACGTTCAAGAACTGGAGGGTGCTGATAACGTCGTAATTAGTCGAAAGCCCGGACCCAACTGGTTTGCAATTGCATTAAATACGACTCGAGAACCGTTTGATTCACCCCAGGTACGACGTGGTATTGCGAAGTTGATCAATAACGAGGACTTTATCAGAGATGGTGATTTTGGAGAGGGTGAACCTGCACGTGGACCAATACCTCCAGCAATCGAATGGGCTTCGAGAGATAATGATGAAAAAAATCAAGCACAGGCATACGATCCTGAAGAAGGCTTGAGAATTCTTGAGGAGGAAGGCGCTGCCGATGCAAGCTTCGAAATTTTGTCATCTGAAACTTTTGAGCGGTGGGTCCGAACCGTCAGGTCACAGTTGCTCGAAGAGGCGCCTGACCTCGACATTGAAATACGACAGGTTCAACAGGCAGATTACTTTGGAATCAAAGGGGACCTCGACTATGACGTCGCCGTCGCCCAACTCTCGAGTGCTGCAGATCCTGATCAGGCATTGTGGAATTTTTATCGTCAACCAGAAGATGGTGGGGCTTGGAACGAAACAGGGTATTCCCCAGAAACAGCTGACAACGCCGAAGAGGTCAATGAACTACTAGGGCAACAACGGAGAGAAACTGATGAACAGAGGCGTTTTGAAATTTTAGCGGAAGTCGAGGATTTGGTGATTGAAGATTGTGTGGATGTCTACCTGAACCATGCAAACGACATTATGGTGTATAGCAATTCCGTGCAAGGGTTCCAACATCCGCCACAGTTGTGCCCCTTTGAGACCGTGTGGCTCGAGTAACGAAACAATCTCTGTTATAGTATCATGAAAAAGTTTATTATTAACAGAATGGCTTGGGCGATTTTTATTATGTACGTCGTTTCTACAATCCTTTTCTTTGGAATCAGGCTTTTGCCAAGCGGACCAGCTGAAGCAATGCTCGGTGCTCAAGCAACTGATGCTGCTATCGAAGCACTAAACGAACAGATGGGGTTAGATAGACCGTTATATGTCCAATATTTCGAATGGCTGACGAATATTATATTGCTCGACTTCGGAACGAGTAATATTACAGGATCTAATATCAACCAACAGATACTCAACGCAATTCCGAAAACTGCTTCGATTGCTTTTGTTGGAACAATAACTGGACTAGTGATTGCGATTCCAGCAGGTATAATTAGTGCAACACGACGAAAGCAGCTTCCGGATTATGTGGCTACAATTATTGCGTTTCTAGGACTATCTTTGCCATCTTTCTTTTTCGGTATCATACTATTACTTGTTTTTTCGGTCAACTTGGGCCTCTTCCCAACGTACGGATATACTCCAGTAACGGACGATCCACGACAATGGTTTCGATCGATTCTCCTTCCTGGAATTGCCGTTGGATTACCGTATGCAGCGATTACGATGCGGATGCTTCGGTCTTCACTACTCGAGGTACTCAATCAACCATATATGCAGACAGCGAGAGCCAAAGGCCTTGATTCGAAAGTTCGAATTTATAAGCATGCACTGCAGAACGCTTTCATTCCTGTGATAACCGTCATTGGAATTCAGGTTGGACTCGTTGTCGTCTCGGGCAGTGTAGCTGTTGAGATTGTGTTTGGTATTCGGGGTATCGGCCGGTTATTAATTGAATCGATTCAGAGTCGAGATTATCAACTGACGCAAGTTCTAATGCTTTTCATTGCTGGGTTCATGACCATTGTGATCATACTAATGGACCTCTGTTACACAGTAATTGACCCACGAATTAAATATGAATGAAAATATGACAGAACTGAAAGAGAGTACCGAATACAAGCAAACGGAAAAGAACCCTCACTCCATGGGGCAGAAGATTGTCCAATCAATCGTTTCAGATAAATTTGCACTATTGGGGCTGGTTATGTCCACTGGATTCATACTGGTGTCGGCACTCGCACCGATTATTTCACCATACAATCCGGAGGAACGATTTGATCCTTTCGTTGAACCAGGGGGATATTCGACACCGGGTCAGAATCAGGAAACACTACATCTTCTCGGCACAACATCATTTGGACATGATATGTTGTCAGTAATCATATATGGCGCTCGAATATCGCTAATTGTCGCTGTGGGGACAGTCTTGTTTTCGTTTATTATTGGATCAGCAATTGGACTAATTGCAGGCTACTATGGGGGAAAGGTCGATAGTGTCCTCATGCGTTCGATGGATATTCTGTGGACCTTCCCGACATTAGTCATTGCTATTGGTGTGATTGCTTTTTCAGGGAGTTTAGGTACACATAATGTGATTATTGCCATTGGAATTGCGTACATTGATGACTTCGCCCGATTAATTCGAGGAGAAGTACTGATAATTCGAGAGAAGCCGTATATAATGGCTGCTCGATCGCTCGGAATGAGTGATGTTCGGATTATGTTCAAAGAAATATTTCCGAATTCAATTGCCCCACTTATTGTGCAGGCAACGTTACTGATCCCACTCGCAATTATTATCGAATCCGTCCTTTCATTTTTAGGATTGGGTGTTCAACCGACAACACCAACGTGGGGACAGTTAATCGGAGAGGGACGAGAGTTCTTGGGAATTGCTTGGTGGATTACGATAATTCCCGGATTCGCTATAATGATTTCAGTCTTGGCCTTTAATATGCTGGGTGATGGAATCCGCGACGCATTAGACGTGACTAACAACGAGGTGACCTCAAAATGACATTGCTCAAGGTAACGGATTTACAGACCTGTTTTGAAACAGACCGTGGTACAGTCAAAGCTGTTGATCGTGTTAATCTCTCAGTTGAAAAGGGAGAAATTGTTGGATTGGTCGGTGAAAGTGGCAGTGGAAAGAGTGTACTTGCGAACAGTATACTGAGAATTGTCCCACCACCCGGTAACATTGTCAGTGGGCAGATATCAATCAATGGTCAACAGATACGTGAGAAAACCGAAACTGAAATGCAAGAGATCCGTGGTGGAGTCGTCTCGATTATATTTCAGGATCCGATGAATAGTCTCAATCCAGTCATTACCGTCGGAGAGCAGATTGCAGAGGGTGTTCGCCTTCATCAAGAAAATAGTGAATCTACTTCATTTCCGGCAGAAATAAAACGAAAGATCCTCGGAGCGACAAAAGATTCTGACTCGTGGAGAACAGCAATTGAAATGCTAGAGAAGGTTGAAATAGCGGATCCAGAGAATCGTGTACTGAATTACCCACACCAGATGAGCGGTGGAATGCGTCAACGAGTGATGATTGCAATGGCGTTAGCTATGCAGCCAAATTTATTAATTGCCGATGAACCAACCACTGCACTTGATGTAACGACGCAGGCTGAATTTCTTGAAAATCTACTAAACATTCGAGATGAGTTCGACACATCAATTTTATTTATCAGTCACGACCTCTCAGTTATAAGTGAAATATGTAGTAGAATGTATATTATGTATGCCGGTAAAATTGTTGAACATGGACCAACTCAAAAAATATTTACTGAACCGCAACATCCATACACGCGAGGATTGTTAGATAGTACACCAGCGATCAATGCTATGGAAAAGGAGCTCAAACCGATTCCAGGCAATGTTCCAAATCCATTGGAAATTCCGGAAGGATGTTCTTTTGCACCGCGCTGCC
>LFCJ01002863.1_pt1 | contig 12528 bp, 17 predicted proteins | sample 643141 | NCBI WGS metagenome assembly LFCJ01 (sample SAMN03766243, study PRJNA286221) | soda lake metagenome | biome: soda lake; feature: Kulunda steppe; material: water; isolation source: sample B1-Br-g2 brine of Lake Bitter-1 | place: Russia: Kulunda steppe | collected 2010-07 | reverse complement strand
GCTTTGGGGTGGGTGGGGCACAGCGGGAGGCTGATCCGCCTCAGCTGCGGCGCTGTGTTGCCCTTGCGCCGCAACCAGGGCGCCAGGGTGCTTTCATACCTCTGTCACAGCCAGATGATTGTGCTGTCTCTCTGCCTCCTCAGCCAGGGCGCTGTGTTGTTTGTTTGCCTCAGCCAAAAGGCGCTGTGTTGTTTGTCTGCCTCAGCCAAAAAGGCGCTGAGTAGAGCACCCGCCTCAGCCAGGGCGCTTGGTCATTTGTCTGCCTCAGCCATAAGGCGCTGAGCAGAACATCCACTTCAGCCAAGGCGCTGTGTCCTCTGCCTGTTGCCGCCAGGGCAAAAGCAGGGTGGGCAGGGCACCTGCTGCATCCAGCCATATCTCTGGCCCACCTGCTCCCTGCTTACCTGGTCCCACAGCTTTGCCTGTGGCCATGCTCATTGCTGGCTGATCGTCCTGCAGGCACCCACCCACTCCTGTGCGGAGATGGCTCACATGTGCACATGCGCACATGCAGGACCAGCTGCACCCGTCATGCGTCCTACAGCCATGTGCATGTTTTGCACGGTCCCGCACGCAATCGAATGCACCTGCTTGATCTCAAACTGCGCCTGCGCCTGTCATTCGCCTGCACTCGTGCGCGATCACCTGCACCCGCCCATGCTCTTGCAGGGTACCAACGCACTGCTGGGGCTGCTGGCCGCAGCGGCAGGCAACGCTGCCAGGGAGGAGCTGGGCGAGAACTTGTGGGTGGCGCGGGCGTGCTGCGGCTGTGCAGTGCATATGTTGCCTGAGTGGGTGGGGTGTGCGTGTCTGTCAGCGTGCGCAGGTGTGCCTCACTCTCGCCAGGACGCACATCCTGCTCAGTGTTAAGTGTGGAGAGGCGGAGGCATTCGGAGAAGGGAAGGGGGGGAGGAGCGCTTGAGGGTCGGATGGGTCCCTTTCCAGCAGGGAGGGAAACAGCCTCTGGGCGTGTGTGCCCTCTCATGGCTTTCTGCGCTCCCTGCGCTGCCTTGCAGGCTGATCTGCGACGGCACTGTTTGCCGCTTGTGTCACCCCCACGGCTGTGTCTGCTGTGTGTGCCACTCCCACATACATCTGCCTTGTTCAGCCCTGGCATCTGTTTGCCGCTTGTGCCACCCCCGCACCAATTTGCGACATGACAACCCTACAACCCCACATCCACGTCAATCAAACCCCTTTGCACCCCTCTGTCACCTGCAGGTACACCAAGCTGCCTGCAGGCGAGGCGCACTTATCAATGCAGCTGCGGTGGCGCGCGGTGGCGCTGCAGGCGCTGCATGCGCACATGGGCGCTCTGCTGGCCAGCTCCGCCCCCGCACCAGATGCTGTGGCCCAGGTGCGCACGCGCATTCAAGGTAGCGCATGTGTAGAGCGAGGCCTGTTGACGCACGTGGCATGTGCAGGGCGCAGAGGCTATGTGGGGCCTGTGCAAGGGCCATAGTCAGGGGTGCGGGCTGTAGCTTCTGTCTGCGTATGGGGACGGGCTGCAAGCCCTGCCGGAGGAGGGATTCCGGGATGCTTGCACCGAACGCGTGCCTCTCCCTGCTGCCAACCATGGCCGTCAGGTCCATCCCTGCTGCCAATCATGCCATCAGGTCCATTCCTGGCTGAGCATGCACTGACTGACGGGCTGATTGACTGACGGGCTGACTGACGGAGCATGCACTGACTGACGGAGCATGCACTGACTGACGGAGCATGCATTGACTGACAGGTAGAGCATGCACTGACTGGCAGGCTGACTGGTGGAGCATGCACTGACTGACGGGCTGATTGGCTGGCAGACTGACTGGCTGGCAGACTGACTGTGTGTTTGCGTGCCTCAATGCCTGCCCGCCTGCCCACCTGCCTGCCTGCCCGTCTCATGGGCCGCTCTCCGCCACCTGGTCGCCCTGCACACGCAGATGCAGCAGATCAGCCTGAGCCTGGCGCAGCTGCTGGCGGTGGTGGAGTCACAGCGGTACCTGCAGGAGCCAGTGAAGGCCATGGGAGGGCCCAGCGGTGGGTGTGCAGACTTTCCAGGCAGTAGTAGGCTTTGGGGGTGGTGGGCTGCCTTGGGGCTGGCTTGGGGCAATGGGCAGAGCCTTGGGAGGGCCCAGCGTTGGATGTGTTGCTGCAGCCCTCTGCCCAAGGACCAACATGCTGCTTGTGTGCCTGCGCGCAATCGTGCGCATAGACCTGTGTGTGCGTGCTGTGTGGGCGGCGCGTGCGCACTTGTTTGTATGCCCGTTGCGCGTGCTTTGAGGCTGCGGGAGGGCGTCTTGTCACCACTTTCCTGATATTTGCCAAAGGTGTGCAGGCGGTATGCGTCCTGATCCCTTCTTGCACTGCCCAACCAATGCTCCCAAATGGTCGGAGCTCTTGTGTTAAGCAGTGACGAGGGGGGGGAATAGCTGCAGGGGCAGCCTCCGGCACTGCCAGGGTCCTCAGTGCGGCTTTTGGGACTCTGCCAGCATCTTTGCTCAGTACATTCAACCCAATGACACGCGTTGCCAGAGTCATGCATGTGTGCATGCACCCGGCCCGGCCTTGGCTCCCAACATTGCCGACACCCTGCATCGCTGAACCCCCCTTTCCCTTGCTCCCGGTGTTTGAGCTGCAGGCATAGTGGCCGCCGACGCTGCCTGCTTCCAGCTGCGGCTGCTGCAATGCGTGCGCCTGCTGCCGATTGACCAGCTACCCGCCGCCAGCAGAGCCACGCTCGTCAAGTGAGTGCGCAACCGCTTACTTGCGGCCCCCGGCCCACTGCATGTGCCATGGAGTGTGTGCCTCCTTCATGTGCGCGCTGCACAGGCAGTGTGGCGAGATGCGCATGGCATGGGGTGTGGTGATGGACAGATGTTCCTATGGTGGTGATGCGTGGCATGGGATGTGGTGATGCACGGCATGGGATGCGATGCACAGCATGGTGATGCTTGGCATGGTGATGATGCACAGCATGCGTGCACCAGAGTTGACAGTCCCCTGCCTCTGCGCATCTCATCGTGTGTCTGCGATCAGCTAGACACTTCAGCTGTCACCATGCCATGCCATGCACCTCAGCAAGGCAGTGTGCTCTGCTCTGCGCAAGAGCCGGTGTTGCCCCGAAACGGATGCCCTCTCTCCTGCTAGCGCACGCCCTCCCCAACACTTCATGAGTCACAGTGCAGCGCACCTGGGTGTTGCTTGCTGGTGCGCTGGTTGTGTTGCTTGTTCGGCTTGAAGCTTGTGTTGAGAGCCGCTCAGGCGGCAGCAGGCCGGCTCGGAGCTTGTGTTGAGAGCAGCGCAAGCGGCAGCAGAGGGTGAGCGGCTGGCCTGTGCGAAACAGCTGTGGCCTGCCTTTGGCCAACAGCCGCTTACTCTCGGCAGGCTGTGCGGGGCTATGAGTCTGTGCGGCACGCGCGTATGTACGTGTGTATTCACGTGTGTGTGTGTGTGTGTGTGCTGCCCCTGCTGCGACGCGCTGGCTGTGTAGCTACCCCGTGCGGATGGTCACCATTGCCATGTGTGGCTCACTGTCGGCAGCGGATGCTGCACTGCCCCAACCTAGCCTGCTGGGCTTGCAGACAGGTGTGGGGTGTGGTGCTGCGCTCACCAATAGCCTGCTTGAAACTTGTACAGGGTGTGAAGTACAGGGGGAGCAGCGGGGAACGCGTGTGCCTCGGTGCCCTGGTGTGTATGCGCTTGAAAGCCAAAAGACTTCGAAGTGACAAGCATTGCTTGCTTGTTTGTGTGCCCTCCTGGTTGATGCAAGCATTGCGCTGAGTCTGTGTGTGTGTGCTGCCTGTAATGCATGGTGCGTGGAATGCGTGGCAAAGCACGCGTCTGACGGCAAGCGTGTGCGCTAGAGTGCTCAAAACTGCAAGGGGGTCTGCGAGCATGCATCAGAAGGGGGTGTGCACTGTCCGTGTCAAGCGGGGGTAAAAAAGGTGAAGTCTCACAGTTGGGTCCATGTTGCTGCAAGCAAGCACGGCGCAGGCGCCATGGTGCTGCGCTTGCCCCCCTGCTGCGCGCACGCAATGGCAGCACCAGGCGGCTGCTTGCTTGGCTGTGGGCGCTGTGCACCCTCAGGCTGTGTTTGCTGTGCATGAGGGTGGCCACCTGGTGGTGTTTGGTGGTGTCGCGCAAGGGCGCAGAGCCATGGTGGTTCTGAATCACCTGATGCAGCGCTGCTACACGTGGACACAGGTAGGTACTGTGCCAGGCGGCGCTGCGCCACGTGCTGGGGGCTGAGGACGACGTGTAATTGCTGGTGAGCCTCATGCCGGGGACAGAAGGCAATGTGCACGCGGGTGCTGCGCATGCGGACGCAGGCGCCATGGAAGTGCTGCACCAGACGGTGTTGCGCCATGTGCTGGAGACTGAGGACGACGTGCTGGGGCCGTGGCTGCTGGGCAGGGACACTGCGGAGGACGAGCTGCATGCCTTCGCGGGTAAGCGGCGTGCTGTGCGCGTGCTGCTGCGGGCGGGGGGGCTGAGCACGCGCGCGGGGAGCGGGGGCGATTAAAGGGGGGCCGTGGCTGCTGGGCAGGGACACCGCGGAGGACGAGCTGCATGCCTTCGCGGGTAAGCGGCGTGCTGTGCGCGTGCTGCTGCGGGCAGGGGGGCTGAGCACACACACGGAGAGCGGGGGGGATTAAAGGGGGGCCAAGGCTGCTGGGCAGGGACACCATAGAAGACGGAGCTCTGTGCCCCGACGCCCTTGCCAGTGTGTGTGTGTGTGTACCCTGCCCGCGCCCCTGCCAGCTTCTGTGCCTCCCCCCCTCTCACCCTCTTGTGCCCCTAGGCCAATTTGTGTGCCCTGTGCTCCTGCCTGTCTTTGTGCCCCGCCCGCACCCCTGCCAGCTCCTGTGCCTCGCCCCCTCTCACCTTCTTGTGTACCTACATGAATGTGCATACCCCGCGCCCTTGTCAGTCTGAGTGCCTCTGTGCCTGCGCCAGTCTGCATGCCCTGCCCCACACGCATCTACACCCACCCCGCCACAAGCCACACCCCGCCGCTGCTGCCGTTGCTGCGCCAACACGCCGTGCGCAGGCGAGCCGGGCGGGCCGCACACGCTGCCGTGGGAGCTGCCGCTGCTGCAGGCGCTGTACGCGTGCGACAAGCGGAGCCGTAGCGCCGCGCTGGGCGCCTCAGGCACGCACGCGAGCGTGCCGCAAGACATGCTGTGGATGGCGGCCCCAGGCGCTTCTGCTGGCCACGCTGGCAGGGCCGGTAGTGAGGCAACTGGTGGGTGTCGCCCCTGCTGCTGTGGGGCAGGCGGTGAGTGCTGTCCCTGCTGCTGCGAGGCAGGCTGTGGGTGCTGCCTTTGCTACTGCAAGGCGGGCGGTGCGTGCTGCCCCTGCAGCTGCGAGGCAACCTGTAGCTGTTGCCCCTGCTGTTGTGAGGCAGCCGGTGTGTGTGTGCAGGGGCACTCCCCCACTGCATTGCAGTGCCTGCCTCGTGCAAGGCTGCCGGAGGCGCCTGCGGCTGCAACTGGTGATGTCAACTGGAGCTCTGTGTGCAACTGGTGATGTCAAGTGGAGCTCTGTGTGCAACTGGTGATGTCAACTGGTGATGTCAAGTGGAGCTCTGTGTGCAACTGGTGATGTCAAGTGGAGCTCTGTGTGCAACTGGTGATGTCAAGTGGTGATGTCAACTGGTGATGTCAACTGGTGATGTCAAGTGGAGCTCTGTGTGGGTGCATTCCGGCTGATGGCGAGCGGTGCCGTGCGCTGCCGACGTATGGCTGCAGGTGGCATCGTGCGTGGGACGCTGTACCCTCAGCCGATTGGCCTGGTGAGTCAGTCAGTAGAGTCAAGTCCGCTGGCTGTGCCAGACAGGCTGCTGAGTTAGCCTTAGTTAGTTCGGTTGGCACCCAATGCAATCTGGCTGCGTATGCTGTAGCCCAGCTGCTGGTATGCCGTCGCGCAGCCCTTTTGGTGGACCTTGCATACAGGCATTGCGCAGCCATTGGCACGGCCGACCGGCCCCGCAGGCCGCAGGTGCACAGGCGCACACGCCCAGGGCACGCTAGGCTGAGGCGATGCTCGTGCATGCGCACACCCCCGCAGGGCCCCGCACTGCTGACGGCCCAGGTGGCCGTGCTGGGGCAGCTGCTGTCCCACATGCCGCAGGAGGTGCAGCTGAACATCCTGGATGTGAGTCGTGTGGGGAGATGGCTGCGAGTCTTGCGCACGGCGTGCCTGGCCGCAGGGCTCTGCGGTGATGCGTGCGCACAAAAAGGTTTTAGAGGACCGTCGGGGTCAGGTTGCTGCCAGATGCAGCCTCCGTGCACTTTTTGAGCAATGCACCGTCTGGGTACAGCACAGTGCACATGGCTTTGCCTCTCCGCTTGCTCTCAAGATGAAAGGGTTGGCGGGCAAGCTCATGCTTGCTGGGCGCAGCTCCCTGCGTGCGCAAGCACCTTGGTATCCACCGTACTCCGCACAAGCACTGTGTTCTTGCTTGCTGGGCACAGTTCTGTGCGTGCGCGAGCACCTTGGTATGCACCATACTCCGCACACGCACCGTGTTTATGCTTGCTGGGCGCAGCTCTGTACGTGTGCAAGCACCTTGGTATGCACCATACTCCCTCCGCACATGCACCGTATTCATGCTTGCTGGGCGCAGCTCTGTGCGTGCGCAAGCATTGTACGTGCACCATTTTCTGCACAAGCACAATGGTGATGAACAGGTTTCCTGCATGCATGGTGGCGGGCAAAGCTTGCGTGTGCACACAGGCAAGCGCTGGTTGAGCCTGCACACGCATTTCCTGACCATGCCCCGCACAATCGTGGCCTCCAAACACGCACACTCACGCCTCTGACGCGCAAGCATGGCCTGCACACACGCAGTCATGGCTTTCAAGCGCACAATGATGGGCTGCCAAACAGACACATTGCACTGACGCACCTTTTGCTGCGCTCGTCCCTGATGGCACCTTCACCGGATCCCGTGCTGTGCAGCACGCCGCCCGCATGAACTACTTTTTTTTCGCACACACCTTCATTCCCCCCGTGCTTGTGCGCGCCCTGTCCTGATGCGCGCGGCAGCCCTTGTTTGGCTTGGCTTGCGTGTGGCCCTTATTTGCGTAACGTGCAGCCCTTTTGTTTGCCTTGTGTGCGGCCCTTGTTTGCCTTACATGCGGCCCTTGTTTGCCACCTGCAAGGCTGTTGCTTGCCTGACGCGCGGCCCTTGTTTGGCTTGCCTTGCATGTGGAAACGCAGGACTGCATCCAGTGCGCATCCGCGGGCAAGGCGGGCGCAGTGCGCCGCGCCGGCAAGGACGGGATCGCAGCCATGGTGACCACCACCTTTGCCACCACCACCCCAGGGCTGTCGCCTGCGGAGCTGGATGCTGCCGCGCGCAGGCGCGTGCAAGTGCATGTGGGGGGCTTGTGCGCACAGGAGGCAGGCGACGGGCGCATGCATGAGTGGGGGGCACAGCCAGGGTCCGGGCACACTCACACACGCCTGCGCCTTGCCTCCGCACCCCCGCATGGACTAATTTGGTGTAGGTGCTGTGATATGTGTATATCCAATGCACGCTGCTGAGTGGAGGGAGCAGCTGGGTCGCTTGTTTGGCGCGACTGCTGCCGCCCTCTGAGGGCCCAGCTGGCGTGCGCATATGTAAAATCCATGCCCGGGCCGCGCGCGCTGCGCGCTCTGCAATCCGCGTGCTGCGCAGGCTGGGGGCCAGCACGCTGGCGGCCATTGTGGCCCTGTCTGGGCTCATGCCGCTGGTGCGGCAGCCGCCCTCTGTGCGCGCCGCAGCCATGGGCTCTCCTGAGGCGGCAGATAAGGTGGGGCATGCAGGGGTGTGCGTGTACATGCGTGTGTATGTGTGCTGCGCGTGTTTGTGTGTGCGTGCATGTGCTTGTGCGCATATTGTTTGTTTACATGTGCGCACGCGTCTGCGTGTGTTCCATTGCATGCGTGTGTGTGTGTGTGTGCCACTGCATGCGTCTGAGTGTGTCTGACTGACACGGTGCGTGCATACGTGTGTGTGTGTGTGACTGACTGACACTGTGCATGCGTCTGTGTGTGGCTGACACCGCGCGCGCACTCCTTGTAGACTGCCTGCCCTTGCCCCTTGCTGCTCCTGTGACCCAATGTGGGTTGCCACACACGCACGCCCCTCAAACGCGCCCCTCCTGCCCAGCCAGCCCAGCCCCCTGGCCGCATGCAGGTGGTAGGCCGCGTGCTGCAGCTCGCCAATGCGCTCTTGGAGGGTGGAGGCGCGTCCGAACCGGGCATTGCGCGCGCAGGCGCGCAAGTGCTGGCTGCCAGCGCGTGCCTGGGCAGCGATGCCTGGGCGGGCAAGGTGTGCAGGCTGCTGCCCTGCGTTGTAGCACCGCTGCGGCAGCGGCAGCAACAGGAACAGCAGCATGGGAAGAGTAGGACAGGGTCAGGCTGTGCTTCGTGGGTGTGTGAGCATGCCTGTTGCACACGTATGCACACATATGCACACACGTACCTGTTTGAGCTCCCCCACAGCCGGTGTGGGCTTGCAGCCAGCAGCGCACGCAGCTGCACCTCCACACCAATTCTGTCCTCCTGGACCACCATGCCAGCTAGCAACACGCCCCCCGCAGCAAATGCACCACACTGTGACTGTCTCGGCAAAACATGCCAACTAACAATGTGAACCCGCCCCCGGCCGCATCACCCATGGGGGCAGGCAGCCTCTGCGCCGACCCATACGATGCGCCTGCGCCGTGAGGCTCCAAGGCTGCTCATTACATGTACACAAAGCCCTCTTCGACTCTCGTGCGCCTCCATGGATGCCCCTCCAAGCGCCTGCACCTGCATTGCAGCAGGGCATGTGCAAGCTCCTCCCATGACTCACATGCACCATTGTGGATGCCTCTTTAACGAGCGCCCGCGCCCGCATCATATTAAGGCTTTTTTTGCCCCAAAGCACCGCGCCTCTCCCATGGCTCACACGTGCCCCTCTGGAGGGCTGCCGCACATGGCATGAACAGGACCTGCTCATGACTCATGTGCACACCTCAGTAGATCCGCACCTCAGAGCAAGCACCCGCGTCTTTGCTGCCTCTGTGCGCACCTTCCCAGGCATGCACTTGCTGTGTGCGGGCATGCACTGAGCAAGCACCCGCGTCTTTGCTGCCTCTGTGCGCACCTTCCAAGGCATGCACTTGCTGTGTGCGGGCATGCACTTGCTGTGTGCGGGCATGCACTGCAGGTGGTGGCCGCGCTGAGCGACGAGGTCACCGGCAGCGTCGCGGATGGGCGCGACCGGCAGCGGCGCGCCGCGCTGTGCCTCGCACTCAGCTGCGTGCACCGCGCCAAAGGCGGCCTGGTGTTGCAGGTGTGGGGGGGCTTGGGTGCTCCTGTGCGGCCCAAGGCGCCTGACCCCAGTGTGCTCCAGTGGGTACGCTTTTGGCGGGTACGCTTTTGGCACTGCCGTGCGTGCGCAACGGTAGGACTCGTAAACCCACCAAATGTTGCAGCTTAGGTGCTGACTGGCCGGCACGACACGTGCCCTGCATGGCCTCTGCATGACTTGCATGGCCTGTATGACTTGCATGGCCTGCATGACTTGCATGGCCTGCATGACTTGCATGGCCTGCATGGTGCGCGCCTGGCCCCCTAGCCGCCCTCCAAGGGGCTTTTCCGCCGGCTGTGAGGCCCTTGTTTGCCAGCACCAGAGGGCGCTTGCGCCGACAGTGCATTTGCAGCGCTCACAGCTCGTTGTGTTTTTTAAGGATGTTTCGGACATGGAAACCCATGTGCGCACTAGCCCTCGCTTTGAATGTCTGCGCTCCCTTCCCTCTGACCCTTGCTCTTACGGCAGGTGTCCACCCTCTGGCTGGTGGTAGCTACACAGCATCGTGCCCAATAAACTGGGGGTAGCACGCAGCACCTTGCTCCCCGCCGTAGCCACACCCTCCAAGCAGCGCGTGCTCACCCCCAGCAAGCACGGCCTTGCTCTTGCCCCCCCTCTCATCCATTCCTGGTCCACCCTTGAAGGAAGTCCCATGCAGGGGCCCTGGTGGCAATAATGACTCGCCCACTAGGTCGTCTGGTGCACGCAGGCTACCCTCACTTCCTGACTCGTGCCTTCAGGGACTTATGCGCCTGCCTGTGCCTGCGCAGGCCCTCATCCCAAGCACCGCCGCCGCGCTGGTGGCCGCGGCCCGCCACCCCGCAGACAGCGACATCGCGCTGTGGGCGCTGCACAGCCTCACCATCATGGCGCAGAGCACCGGCCCGGGCTACCTGCAGCACGTGCACAGCACCTTCACGCTGTGCCGCGACCTCCTGGTGCGCGCCAGGGCAGGACCTGCAGCCTTGCATCGGCCTGGCGCCTTGCGCAAGTCTCTCCTATCTTGTTTGGAGCACTGCTGTGGTGTCTTCACTGCTGTGTTGTCTGCAGCGGGGCCTCCTGCTCTCCCTCTACATGGGCACGTCCTGCCTCCTGCCTGCTCTTCAGTATGGGCAGCTCCAGGGCAGGATGCGCAGCACGGGAGCCCATGCAGGCCCCCCTGCCCCGCACGCGCCTGCGCAGGTGGGCGGCTACGAGGCGCCCGGCCTGCGCCCCATGTGTGCGCGCCTGGCGAACGCGATGGTGGGCGTGCTGGGGCCGGAGTTCCGGTTGGGCTCGCAGCACTACGCAGCGGCCAAGTCGCTGATCACTGACCTGGGTCAGGTAGGCGGCCTGTGCGCGCCCCCTGCCCATATGCTTCCTGTGGTCATGCTGCCATGCGCATGCGCACACACACTTGCATGCATGTGCGCGAGTGCGCGCACGCACCCTTGGCCACTGGCGTACGTGCAGATGTGCACACATGCTTGCCTTGCGAGCCAGTGTTGGCAAAAGCACCAGCAGTGCGTGTGCCCTCCTTCAAGGCCCAACCTTTGCGTGAGAGTGCAGCCAGGCGCCCATGTGCAGCTGCTCTAAGCGTTCATGCACAGCTGGCCAAGGCGCTCACGCGCAGCTTCTCCACGTTGCAGAGCACGCTTACGGCAGAACTCAAGCCCCTAGCAGGGCACGCCAGTCCTTGCTTCTATGCGCCGACTCGTGCCTCTGGGTAACCATTGCTGCATCTGTGTGCCAATCAGTGCTTCCTTGCTGCCTCGCGCCACACACGATTGCACATACGCAAATCGTGCAAATTGCTACTGACAAGTGGCTTAAACAGGCCACAGCACAAAACATTTGCACCCAGCCAAGCGCGACAGGCGAGCGCGCGCAACACCATTCAACAGCGTGCTTTATGCCTGGCGCAAAAGTCTGCATGCGTTGCCCCTTGCGCCTGTGCCCCCAGGCCGGCGTGCTGGCAGTGGATGACCCGCCTGCCCTCGCTGCACTCTGCTCCGTTGGCAGCAGCAACAGCAACAACACCGGGGGGGCCGGCGCGCCATTGGATCCCAATTTTGGTAAGCGTATGCTCTGCAATGCCAAGCCTGCTGCCAAGGCCGCTGCCAAGTCCAATGCCTTCTGGTGCGTGTGTGCTCTGCGATGCTACGTCTGGGGCAGGGGTTCCCCAGGCGGCCTGTCGAACTGCAGGGGAAGGCTCCTTTGTGCGCAAGCTTGCTGCCTCACGTGGACACCCTTGCGCCTGGATGGCCGAGGCGCTGGCACCGCCCTGAAGGCAGGCGTCTGTCTGCGTTGAGCATCGCGGGTGTGCGGGCTGGCGCAGCTTCCGGCGGTGTGCTTGCCCACATGCACGTGCATGATGCGCTGGCATCCCACTCAGGCACTTGCTGACGCAGAGTCTGTGCGCCTCGCGCGCTGCAGAAGCCCCTCAGCCCTTCACCCTGCCTCGTGATGCACCCCACTGGCACCGCACCACCCTTTTTTTTGTTGACACCACATTCGCACACTGCATGTCCTGCAGCTGCCCCTCGGCCCATCACCGTGGAAGCCCTGGCGTGCGAGCTCCAGGCGGTGCTGTTTGCGCAGCAGCTCATCCTATTTGCGCCCAAAGCCATCCAGGCCAGCAAGCACGTGCCCATGCTGCAGGTGGGGTGCGTCGCGCGCCTATGCCCCTGTGCGTGTGTGTACCTGTGTGTGCCTGTGTACGCTTGTATGCAGTTGCTTGCCTGTGTGTGGATGTGCATGTGCTCGTTTGCATATGTGAATGTGCTTCTTTGTGTGTGCGTGCGTGTCCCTGTGCACGCACTCATGCCTGGGTGTCCCTGTGTAAGCACACCCTCATGCCCAAGTGTCCCTGTGCAAGCACACCCTCATGCCCAAGTGTCCCTGTGCAAGCACACCCTCATGCCCAAGTGTCCCTGTGCAAGCACACCCTCACGCCCGGGTGTCCCTCTGCACACATGCGCTCATGCCCAGGTGCCCGCGTTTGACACCATCTCTGCTCAGTGCTTACGCTGTGCTCACCGCCTGTGCCATCTGTGCTCACACCGTGCTCACCACCTGTGCCATCGGTGGTGGTTGTCGCCACCTGCGCCATTGTCGCCACCTGTGCCATCGGTGGTGGTTGTCGCCACCTGCGCCATTGTCGCCACCTGTGCCATCGGTGGTGGTTGTCGCCACCTGCGCCATTGTCGCCACCTGTG
>LFCJ01002862.1_pt1 | contig 12536 bp, 14 predicted proteins | sample 643141 | NCBI WGS metagenome assembly LFCJ01 (sample SAMN03766243, study PRJNA286221) | soda lake metagenome | biome: soda lake; feature: Kulunda steppe; material: water; isolation source: sample B1-Br-g2 brine of Lake Bitter-1 | place: Russia: Kulunda steppe | collected 2010-07 | reverse complement strand
CAATGTCTTGATAAGGACATGCTTCCTGGCCGGTCGATTGAAGGGATGTCAACTGCATCATTATATGCTGCGAGCCGCATGGACGGGATCCCACGATCACTGAAAGAAATGGAGCAAGTGAGTCGCATTGGTGAAAAAGAAATCGGACAGTCATACAGGTACATCGACCGGGAACTTGAGTTAGGAATTGGACCGTCAGACCCAGTGAAGTACATTCCTCGATTCACTGCAGAATTAGATGATGTTTCTCAGGAAACGGAACGGCTTGCACGGCATCTTGTTGAGAAGGTGAAAGAGGCTGAATTGCACAGTGGAAAAACTCCACCAGGGATTGCAGCTGCTGCGATTTACATGGCTGGGAAACTCTGTAATGAATCACCAACACAAAGTGATTTATCGAATGTAACAGGTGTGACTGAAGTCACAATTAGGGAACGGTACCAAGATATGATCAACCACGGTGACGAGTCGTGGATTCGTGGGAACTGATCCCTGTAACTCTTTAGGAACGACTCCCACCGTCGTTCTGATTAGATGTTCCGGACTGCTCATCACCGTTATTGATCTCATCAACGATATCACTGTACTTGATTGTGTTCACCGTTCCGGTTACCTCCCCGATTGCCGTTCCATAGAGATACGCTGTTGTCATACCGTACCAGAATAAGATGAACGGGATGAGGAAGATACCGATTCCAAGGGTGATGAATATGAATATGGTTGTCCCCAGAACAACCCCAGCGGTCAATAATACTGTTCCAATGATAGCGCTGAAAACTTGCCGTGTTTTGATCAGTTCAATATGACCACGGATATCGTACACTGTTTGGATTTTCGTGGTTCGACCATACCTACAAAGAACAACTGGGAGGATAACAGCCATAGTAAGTGCAAACACCCCGATTAAAGCAATCCACAGTTGAAGTACTAATGAAAGCTCTCCCATTGATTGAATACTCGTGAACTCGGATCCAACCATTGAGATTGCAATAACCGGTGCTGCGATAAAGAACCCACCATACGTGAAAACAATTACGCTTCCAACTACCCCGAGTTTTGACAACGAGAGGATCTGCCCAAACGGTGGGGGTTCCTCTTGACCAACTGATGCGAACGTGAGCGCCTGAATGTAATACCCGATTAAAAGGATTGCTGGGTAGAGTAACCAACTGAAATAGAAAAGAGTCGCTCCAAGAACGTGACGGAATTTCCCGGAACCCTTCAATGCGTACGTTAGAGCCTTCTCAACCATACCTCGTATTGGCATGTTTGGTGAGTTAAACATTCGGTATTCTCGATACCGTGAACCATTCAAGGAGACCGTTCGACGTTTCAAGGCATCCCCATGGCCAGAATACTTAATAAACCGGGTTCTGTACCTCAAAATGCGTGTTAAGAGGGACTCACTCTCAGAGAAAAACAGTAATGGCACACCACCACAACAACTGACATTACTGTATCCACAACCCGCAACACAGGTTAGGCACCACTGACCTACGGGGTGGTTTCATTAAGGAAACCACATTTCAACCATGTACCAGTGAGTGAAATTCTTAACAATCTTCACGGCACAACACATATCTTCTTATAAATTCCGCAGTTCAGTCACCGGTATCATGACACAGTAGACGGTTTCATTCAGTATTTTCAAATCACTCATGACAGTAGAAACATCTCAAACACGGTCAGAATCGGGTGGCACACGATCTACCGATCAAAAAGACAATAACAATTCCACAGATAAACGCAACGTCACTGTCACTGATACCGAGCTCACCAGGAACTCCGAATCTGTTACTGTGATTAGCGGAGACACTGTTCTCTCCCCAGTCGAAGCAAAAGCACAATTGATACAGATGAACGTCAAACACCAAAATGGAGAGTTATTCACCGTTCAAACACCCACTGGTGATTATGATGTGAACACTGAAACTACGGATTGTACGTGCCTCTCCTCACTACCAGATCGTGAAAAACCATGCGAACACATTCAACGTGTCTACAATTTAGCTGAGCAGAACACACTTGGAACAACAATTTCCGCGATTGGTCAACGAACCTCTGATTTAATCAGTCCCTCTGAAAAGAACAAGTCCCGATCCAATACAGAAACCACTACGCAAAATAAGAAAACAACTGGTCGAAGTATTTCTTGTGAGGAATGCGGCGAAAACATTGGTCACACAACCCAATCAAAAGCACTAATCGAATATCAAACGTGCAACGTCTGTGCATTGGATTCACCCAACCTGTACCATCTGTCTCAAAGTGATTCAACTGACGATGATGAACTCGTCTATGTGACCAGACTTCTAGCATCTGGGACCACAGAATCATACTATCATAAGAACAGTGTGATGTCCGTTTTCGAATTTTTCTCAGATCACTCTGCAGTTTCTCGATCTGACCCAGTTGTATTTGTTCATCAGCGCATTAACAGCGATACATGTTCTGGGATGATATTCGAACGGAAGGAAACACCCGTTCCTAACACAACCGTTGCGAGAGCCCAAGAAAAACTCAACACGTCAGATGAAAACACGGTTCCTGAGTCTCAACACCCCACGTCAAACACAGTACAATCAGGTTCTGATCAATCAAAAGCAGAACAACCAACTACAATTCCTCCATCTGCCAGTAGTTGAAACCCAACTAATTATATCCGGCCAACTCTAATGCCGAATTACGATGCCAGATTTCAAATTCGAAGTCATTACAGAGAAAGGTCCGTGGGAACTCCACGAGCTTGGTATTGCAAAAAAAGGAGAAGAAGGGAACTTCTACACGCTTTCAACCGGACACGCACCCAATGCAATAGATATCGATCGGAGAAGGTTACTGTTCAGAACAGAGATTACCGTCAATGGGAGTGGCATCGAATCCGCGCAGGATTACTTAGATCTCCTCCGCCTCCGAAACATCGAGTTAGAAAGTAACCATCACGAAGACCCGATGGCAGTGAACGATGTTCAAATGGCTGAATATCTGAACCGCCCAGCTGTTTGGACAGAATCCGATGGGAACGCCGTCGATATCACGATCGATGGAGAGGACGTTACTGTCCCTGACCGGTTCATTATTTACGAAATGATCTCATTCGATAACCCCATCCATACGATGACCGGGTTAAAAGAGAAACTCTCAGAAATCACCGGTCAAAGTGATATTTGGATCACGATTACATAGCAGCCGTACTTTTAGAAACACAGTCACTCACGCACTGCCCGCAACACTACGCTGTGTATGGCATATATAGAAGTGAACCATACACATGTGCACGGCAAGAAAGCACATCGTGTTGATACAAACCACACCCTCGGTGAGTGTACCCCATGCCACCAAACGAAGACGAACCCCAACGCGAGAGTGAGAACTCTCAAAACGACTCCATTACACCGTCAGAAGAACAAGAAACTGAACACGGAACGGAACGCGAAAGCACCCGGACAATTTCTGTAAGCGATTTTGACAACGTACAAATCCCCGGTGCAGACCCTGTTACTACCGGAGAGGACAAAAAAGGAGATCATAGTGACCCGATAATCACTATTGAGGATTTCGATGACATAAACATTCCCGGTGCAGTTACGCAACCAGAATCATCCGTCCAAAGTGAAAGTCACACAGCCGAATTTGATCAGATTAAAGAGGATACCGAACAAACTGAGTCGGTAATGACCTCCGACCCCCCATCTCAGCATGACTCAGGAACACCGGACAGTGTTCCTGATGAAGACAACGCTGACAGCGACAAGATTGGGTCGGAAAGCTCTCACACCACTCCCAACGAGTCAAGCGAAAGTGTTGAAATCGACACTGACTTTAGTGGAGTATCCATCACCGGGGCAGACGAGACGCCTGTCGAAGCAAGCACAGACACAAACACCGATGACACGCTAACGGATGATTCGATTGATGATCCGTTTGACAATGCGGACGCGTCTGAAACTTGGGGTACCACAAGCTCTGGGACTGAATCGTCATTCAGCCAAACGATTGACCGTGACTCCTCCTCAACAGATGGAGGAATTGAAGACACAACAAATCGTTCAGATAAGGAAACCAACCCAACGATTGCAGTAAGTGAAAAACAGGATCAAGAAGAGAAACCGGTTGAAGAAACTCCGGTAGGAGAACCTTCTATTGATACAGATTTCTCAGGCGTAGATATTTCTGGTGCGGATACAGAATCTGAAGAAGAAAGCGGAACAGACCCGTCATTTGACAAAGACACTCAGTGTGACTCATCCAAGGATGACAATGAAGTTACTGGCGATGTGACTACTGATTCTTGTAATGAGGGTCCATCAGAAGAAACACTGTCATCCGGTGCTACGAAAATAAAAGGAGAGGAGAAAACAGAAACTGAATCAACCGGAGAAACACGTTCTGATCAAGGAAACACAACGGGTGCTCGTCGTGAATCGATTTCAGCAACCGACGTTCCTACACCAAGTGTTGAACCATCACAACGCATTCGATCGCCGGGTGAGATGCTTCTCTCACCATTATACGGTGTCGTTGAAACGACGAAAACGGCTGTCGTTGTACTGTGCGCGCTCGGATTGTTTCTCCTTCGGGGAACGTTGATTGTGGCCGAGTGGGCTACCTCGATTTTCCTGATTTTCTACGCGATATTCGTTGGGATGGCATTGATCTTCCCGCACGGAGCAATCCCACATAATGGTGGTGCGACTACCCGTTTCGGTGTGATATTCGAAGTGAGTATCGTTGTGATTCCGACTGCAATTGCAGTGTTCACGATATCGATGCTCGTAGATCAATGGTTGAACGATGGAAAACGGTACAAATCCGTTTCAGAACCCGTTTTCAACCGGCTCTAAACAGCTCACCTTCGAAACGTTCTACGGTCGTTCACCTTGTAAGTGACCGCAGCGCTTGCACGTATAACGGTGCGTGGAGTGCAGTTACACACAGCGACCGCGAATCGGGTAATTCGATTCGCATAGCTCCCGTAAGTCATGGGATAGTCACCCATGAACACGTACTCTCAATGACTACACAAAACTGATCCAAACAACTCTTGGCTTCGCGTTCGAGCCATGCTCGAACGCTCTTCATGGGTGTGGTTTACCCCACATCTCCGGGGGAATGATTGCTTATACTGGCATTGTCTGATGTGATTTAGCATTTGATTGTGCCTTATGAGCAACTTATCATTCTCGATCGGAGCTACCGCGTCGATGAGGACTGGGGCCCTTATTGACGATGGGTAGTTTTCCATGTCCGCGCGAACACATGAACATACCATTCATACGCAGTTTATTTAGATTCAGTGTTCTCTTCCGACTCAATGACACCCAATTCAGTTTCACTTTCACTGAGCGGTTTCCGGGCCTTTTAGGTACTCCACCATGTAGGGGTTGATAGCCACGAACCGTATCCGGAGATGAGCCGAGTACCACACTCTACGTCAAGCTGACCACTTGACTTCACTCCCTCTGATGCGGGTGTTGGCAATTGCACGCACCTGGGGTAGTCTATCTCGGGTGTTGACAACCGAACGGAATCTCCACCGAATAATCACCGCACCCAATCACATGAACAAAACAATACCCGAAGCAAACACGGCGACAACTGCATCGAATAGAAACCAACACGTTGAGACCGCACCCCAGTCTCTGCAATACTCACAGCCAGATACTCCACGGTGCGTGTTACTGTTTGATACGCTCGGGGACGAATGGACATTCCTCCCATACGACGTTGATGTAGTTTATCAGCGCGTAATGAGCGAATCTCCCAATTCACCAGATCGAATAACAGTCGAAGAAATGTGTAGCCTTTTAAAAACCTGTGTGGGGCTTTCGATTCCGAACCCGGTTATTGAGATGGCAGAAAGACGAGTGGGAACAATGTACCACCCGTCTGATTCTGACGTGTTGCTGTGTCTGATGGCCTGTCACGCGGAATTGATTCAAGAAGGGGAAACCCCGGGTGATATCCAATCAATGACCGTTCGCCTACATTCTCCGACCGAGATAAACCGAACGTTTATAATGGTACGTGAGATACGTGCTCGTACAGAAGCGACAATGAAGCACTTCGGAACAAGCTTCAAAACAACTCTCACACGATCCAAAAACCACGCTAAATCACTCATCAACTGACCAGCAGACAAACCACACTGAATCGTATTCAAATCGGAGAAATACACACATTACAACTCATTCATTCAATTCATGCCAGAAAAATCAGACCACCTCATCGAAGTTAGAAAAGAACTTAGCGAAACATACCAGCAAGAACTGAACCTCCCCGTCCTTACACTCCTCCGAGTGAACGAACTGCTCGATGAAGCAGTCGAAGCCGGTCTTACCCGAAGCCGGTGTTACAAAACAGTAATCGCCGCGATTACGTTCCTCGCCGCACGCGAGCAGAACATCCCTCGCGTTGCAGAAGACTTTGCTAACGCAACCATCAAAGACGGTGATCCCCTCGAACCACGGAAAGTCCGACAAGAATCCCGGAAAATCAAACGTGAACTCGGAGTTAAGATCAAACCAATCCCTGCAGACACGTACCTTGACTACTACGCAGACGAACTTGCCGTCACAGAAGAAACCCGGGAAACCGCTCACGAACTCCTCCGCCTTGCAGATGAACACGGCATCTCGAAACGCCCCGCGCCAACCAGCCTTGCAGCTGGCGCGATCGATGCAGCCCGACGACTCACAGATGACAACATCATTCAAAGTGATATCGCGGAGGTAACCCACGTCAGCATCGCACAATTCCGAGAGTACTGCCAGGACCTCCAAGAAATCCCTGCGTGAAAACTCGGACAGTACTACTTACACCAGAACCAATTCACTTCACGCATTATATCAAAAACACCCGTAGGTGTTCCTGTAGGCAAGTACGTGACAGTGACGATAACACTGAACGCTAACCAGATCACACTCATGCCACGAACTCAAACATCTCCCGCTCGTGATGAAGTCACCACAATCACTGGTGAAACCACTCGTCTGAAAACCTCTGATGAATGGATTGAACTCACCGAACCCGTTGAGTCACTCCCCGAAACACCAATTCCTGATGAAAGCATAGAAGCCCGATTCGAAATCAACGACATCGTGACTGATGCTGTTAACGTCACCGTCCTTGATGGTGAACCACTTCCAAATGGCGATTTACCACTCGCAGACTACGAATTGAATACGTTCAAAGAAAACACCGCGAACGGGAAACTCATCCCAGCACCCACCACCCATAATTAACACCCATGAGCATACACACTGACGTGAACCCGGCAGTTATTCAAGACAGAATCTCCACCAACATCAAGAATGAACGAGAGAAAAACGTTGACGTCCGATCGGTCCTCAAGTCGCTTGTAGACAGCGTTACCGAGGAAATGGAAACCCCAAATGTAGACGATTCAATTGACGCTACATGGCGTGTGATCGAACGAGAACGTCCATACGCCAACTGGTCTCACACGCAACGAACCTACGCGATTTGCTTCCTCTTTCGGAACTACGGTGTTTCCCCCGACTTCATCGCCGAAGATGGCCGTGTCCGTCATGGAAAAACATGGAATGATATTACCCGAACGCTCTGTGAATACGGGTTCTATGAAGTGACTCATGCACTTGCAACGGGGGAGCTATCACCGGACCCTCATACGGTTGGGGAATTCAATGATACACGTCGGACATCCCGACGACAACGCTTCAATGCGGAAATTCGTGAAGATCCGCTTACAAACATGGGCGTTCACAATTGGATTGCAATACTCGCATCGAGTGTAAGCACCAGATTAGCAAATGAACACGATATCCCGGATTCAGACCGAACTGACGTTCAGAACAGTCCGACTGATGAAACCGCATCAAACGAGGCTGATGCGATACAAGCCGTGATTCAAGACGAAGCCCATCACGAACTCTACGATGATAACCTCATCACCGCAGCATCATTCTTAGATGCAGTAGAAGACCTGTACGGAATGACTGGTGAAGAGTCAATCGAATCTGAACAACTCGCAAAATCCGTGAGAAGCGGATCATGGCATGACGCACTCACAACTGGTGTGTTATCACAAGCGATGGCCACCGCAATTCAGATTCACCGCGAAACCTTCGCCAGCGAATTCAAAGCATCCCTCCCAGAATAACAGTTCCACTTACCTGACGCCCTTCATATCTTACATGCCGACCGACCGATTCACTGAAAACGATCACTCGAAGAACAGCTCCTCAATGACTGAAACCTCCTCCACGGATGGTGTAGCACTGAAACAACGGTTTCCTACGTATCTCCCGGACACATCGATCCCGGAAGCATACGAGAATATCTTCGTTGATTCACCCACCTTAATCAGGTACTTGCAAGATGACTTGCATCAAATGGGTGAACTACGGTCATGGAACTGCTACTCCAAGGTTGTTGAGCAAATTGATGATTACCTTGGTGAATCACCTTCACTGGTAAATCTACAAGGGACACCAAAGTACATTGATGAAGTATCTCAACGAGAAGCTAATCTCACAACGTTCCTCATCGGACACCGGATTGACCCACTGTCAATTCCGAATCAAACTTCAAATCTCGCCTTGGACCAACACATTATCCTTGACGCAGGGATCGCAGCAGTGTTTGAAAGTAAACCAGGGACAACAACTGAATCGGTTATAGAAATTTCAGACAATCTTTTGGAATACAATTACGTAGTCTGTTTCCAAGTGATTGACGGAACTGTTCACACACCGGTTCCTATCTCCGGAGAACTCAACCACGAATCTCTCAAAACCCATCTTACTGGTGAATTAGAGGTCCGTCATGAACTTCTCACAGAAGAAATCGGGATTTACAAAACTATTTATACCCCAGTTATCGATGAGTTAGTGAATGAGCACCTCACAGCAACCCGGTAAGATGGATTCATCAAACACTGCAAAGGAAGTCGAACAGTACCTCGCTGACACAGTTCAAGACGGGCACGGATATTTCAAAAGCCGGGAAATCGCTTCTGAAATCGGGGCTCGAACACGATCCGTTGCAGCTGTGATCAAAGACGTCGACGAAATGTCCGACAGAATCACCATCAAAAAATGGGCGTACTCGAACTCAACCACCTGGCTCGTTGAGTCAGCGTGAACCATTATCTGTTGAAATCAATGCCGTGGACAGAATCGACACCGTACTGTATTCACTCACCTTAGAAACGATTCTGTAACCCTGCTGTACGATACGTATCCCCTCGTTCTCGTGTTGCGGCATACATGGTTATGCCAGCAACAGTTCCCTTTCGATGAACAACTTTACCAGCATATTTACCCCCTTGGAACGTCCCATCATGATACCGAAATCACAATGAGCTCCGTTTGACCGTTACCTTACGACAGGCGGATACCAGTAGTTCTACCGCGTTCAAACGAACACGATTGGACGACTCACCAAAGCACACGACATGAACGAGGACACTTCAGTGACACACGATTCAACTCAAACAACAGATCGACGGCAACGAGAGAACAATAATCCGGACCGCCCCCCGATTGATCCGGACAACCCAGATTCACCTGATCCGTTCGATCCCTTCGAAACCGCACACATGACTGATGGTGGTGCGATAATTCAAGATCAAACTGAACTCACTTTCGAGTCTGAACTTGACGCAGTTCTCCCAACACCAGAAACACCACAAACCCCGAGTGCCTCACCTCAAACACAATCCCCTTCGGTAACTCACGAATCAGAACACTCACCAGATACGGATCTCCAAAAAACGGATGGGTCAGTTGAAGATTTTAACGCGGAACCATTTTCGACCGGAACCTTACTCCACTGTATTGACGCGTTCCTTGATGAATGTGATCTTGATTGGTCATATGAACTCACACCCGACTCGAAAGCTGACGGTATGGAACACCACGCGGTTTCGAACGGCGAAACCGTGTTTGCAATTCGGAGTATAGCTAATCAATTCCATGTCTATCACGAAGTGAATCAACCACGGTACCAATCTGATACTTCACCAAATACATACGATGAGTTCGAGTTAGCGATAGCCGCATTTGTTGAAGGGATTGATTGGGGAACACTCCCACCAGGTAATGGAGAACCCTATATTTGGGAATACACCGGATTCACTGCATCAACGAACACCTTCACAGAGTACCTATCCGGAACAAGTAACACTGACTGCGGTGATCACTACTTTTCGAACACTGCAGCTGACTACGGAATCCATATTGAGTCCTACCGTGACACCCGTTCAAAGACACCAGATGGACAGACAATGACAATCGTGACGCTCACTAACCATGCATCAAAAGGTGACGGGGAACCAGTGTACCGAGGACGGTTCCCAGGGCAAAAACACGCGTTCGATTTCATCTTCTCAGCGCTCGCTAATGGTCTAAGCAGTGAAATCAGCATGCATAACGACTCGATTGGTGATACCGCAAAAACACCACCAATACGTGTTCTCACAAGTGATCCTTGAAGCACAGCAACCACATCCCGCAAAACAACCGTTCTATACACAGCAACTCAAAAACCCTTAGCATAGCGCACCCTCAAGGACGTTCTATGAAGGGTACTTACACATGTACGCAGAAATCAGCCCTGACAGCCTCATCAAAGCACTTGAGCCTGTCACCACACTCGTGGATGAAGCAAAACTACACGTGACCGACGACGGGATTTACACAAAAGCCGTGGATCCCGCCAACGTTGGAATGGTTGAAATGAACATCAGCAGCGATGAATTCGGCACACTCAAAATCCCAGACGACAAGGATGAACTCCTTCTCGGTGTGAACCTGAAGCGATTCACCCGGCAGGTTCAGGACATTAACGATGAACCCGTTGATACTGACGATGTCGAACAGACTCTCCACATTGAATTAAATGAATCAACTCGTCGAATCACCATGTGGGCAACACCAGGATCGATGGAATTCACCTTGTCGCCCCTCGATCCGGATTCCATCCGACAGGAACCCGACATCCCAGACATGGAACTTCCCGGTCGCGTCGAATTGAAGTCCACGTACTTTACCCATGCCGTGAAGACCGCAGAGAACTACGGCGATCACATCACCGTTGGCATGGATGGTGAAGAAGACATCTTCAAGATGCAAGCTGAAGGTGATACTGATGACTGGGAAGCCAGATTAAATCGAGATCACAGCTCGGTTGATGCATTAGAAACAGCAACCGTAACGTCGATGTTCTCACTTGATTACTTCAAAGACATCCGGAAAGGCCTACAGGATGATATTGTTGTTGCGATGGAACTCGGCCAAGAATTCCCTATCCGGATGATGTTCGATTTCCTTGATTCGAACGTTTCCGTAACGTACATGATTGCACCGAGAATTGAAGACAAGTCGTAATCCGACACCGACGATTTATTTTTGATTACAGGACCAACCGAGATTGCATTGGGTTAGTCGAAATCAATACCGTCGTCTTCTTCCGGATCCTCCCCAAGATCTTCGTCATCGTCATCGTCGTCGTCATCTTCCTGGCTTTCAGGGACGTGGTACTCTCCGTCACCATCGAATTCCCACTCAACACCTTCACGTTCGGTGTCTTCATCCTCTGGGTGACCATCTTCGCCCCAATCAATACCACCAGCACGAGGTTGATAGAACACATCCCCTCCGTGGTCGGGTGCAGAGGCTTCTGTGAGATCATCAACGTCATCTTCCGACATACCCCAGTACACTTCTTCTTCACTGCCTTCATTACCCTCCCATCGAATGATGCCAGTGATTTCGTTCAAATCTGCTTCAATTGGAACTTCAAATGCAATGTACCCACGGACAGCCACACCGGGGAAGACACCTTGCTCATTCATTTCGTGCTCCTCGATAAAGAACACCCAGCTTGGGAAAACCTCTTCTGCAGCAACCCATGGTTCTTCGATCATGAACGCGTCTTCTGCGTACCCTGCATTGACGAGATCGAATGAGCCTTCTTCATACGGAAGTGAAATACGCCGACCATCACTCCCACCAACGTGTTCCATTGTGACTTGAATAGCCATGAATTGCCCGCCTTGTGTTGGAGGTTCTTCGAAATCGTCTGTTTCCGGTGGTGAACATTCAACAGCATCTTCGTCTTCCCAGAACCGTGAACCACTGCAATCATACGGTGCGTAGTGATCTGCGAGAACTGGGTCACCGAGTGTTACCTGTAAGTCACCATACTCAACTGATTCTCCCATGTCGTGTCGTTCTTTGTCATCGTCAAGTTCAAACTCAACAGATGATGAATCACTACCACCGAATCCCATACAGCCAGCGAGCGTTGTCGCTAACCCGGATCCTGCGAGAGCGATAAACTTCCGTCGGTCCATACTTCATCATTTGGGAGAACATATTTAACGATTTGCATGGAGAGGGTCATAGAAACATCACAAACCAAAGTGAACTACCCCGCCCTACTCAACCAGTGACGGTTTCCTTGAGGGCGGGGCTTCCTGACTCAACGACGCCACTTGCATCCACACGAACGGAACAATCTGTCCCGTCGGCAGACACAGCGGTCGCAGT
>LFCJ01002861.1_pt1 | contig 12538 bp, 22 predicted proteins | sample 643141 | NCBI WGS metagenome assembly LFCJ01 (sample SAMN03766243, study PRJNA286221) | soda lake metagenome | biome: soda lake; feature: Kulunda steppe; material: water; isolation source: sample B1-Br-g2 brine of Lake Bitter-1 | place: Russia: Kulunda steppe | collected 2010-07 | reverse complement strand
TGTAGATCATAAGCGCTGCCTTCACCTCCACCACCTTTGCCAACTCTGCTGCCTCTTCACTCTCAAGAAACCCTTTCTTGCAGGCCCCCCGTGCAGGCAACTTGGATGTGTGTGTGTGTGAACAAGCGTCCGCATGCCATGTGTATAGCAAGCCTGAGCAGGCGTGTGCCTTGAGCTGCACTCCTGTGTCGTACAATGCGCTGCATTGCGTGGCGCAGGTTGTGCCTGGCATTGCGCTTGTGGCCAACACACGGCTCCCAAACCCAGGCACGCTGCTCATGTGCGTTGTCATTGTGAGTCATGCATATCTAGACATCTGCCTGTACCTGGTTCCGTGCCTAAGTCGCACACTATGTGGCGTTGTGCAGCGGCCTGCCTGACCTGCTCACCCGCTCGCCAGACCTTGTTCGGCAGGTACAACCATGTTACCCTTACCCGCTCTGCTGATGCGCACACAGCATGTGCGCACATGCTTCGCACACTCAGATGCGCACACGCCTACATCCACAGACAGACGAGCCCACTCTCGTGATTCAAGCGCGCCCACAGGTCACACTCGAGCACCTGCCTCCAAGGGCAAGACCCTTTCTCAAGCGTCTCTCCCACGCGCTCGCTCCACTGCCTTGGCGCAGGGTTGGGGCGCCCCTGTACGATGACCACTTCCTGCTCCACACCCACGGCGACAAGGACGCGGCGTTCACGCAGCTGCTGCTGCCAGAGGAGCACACTTATGAGGTGGACAACAGCGCAAGCAGCCCTGCAGCTGTATCCTCGGGCGGGGGTGCGCATGGCAGCCCCGTCTTGAGCCCCAGCCACCCCAGCAGCGCGGACAGCAGCCCCAGCAGGCGGCGGCAAGTGGAGGTGCTGCTGAACTTCACGCTACAGGTTGGTTTTTTTGTACGCTCTGTGTGTGCGTGTGTGAATGTGCGTATGTGTGGGTGTGTAAGCGCACCGTTTGTGCGCCCTGAGTGTGTGTGTGTGTGTGTGTGTGTGTGTGTGTGTGTGTGTGTGTGTGTGTGTGTGCGCGCGCGCGCAAGTGTACCTTGTGTGTATGTGTGTGCGCTTGCGCAAACATGTGTGCCAGAAAGTGCACAACGCTCTCAGTTGTGGTCAGCCGCATATGGCACAGACGCGGATGAGAATACGTGCCCTCCTTTGTGTGCGGGCGGGGGTTGCTGCCCTCTGCCATATGCTCCCTTGTGGACCACCGCTCCCTTTTGCTGACCTCACGTGGCTGCACCTCCGCATGCGCGTTCATAACCTTCAGCTGGCAGTCACCAGCACAAGCCAATGAGCCTGACGTTATGGCTTTTGGTTGATCACAAACTTTCTTGCTGCTTACTGACCACAAGGAGTCACACCTCCGCGCGCACACAGGCGGAGCCAGCCCTACTCAGTGCGCAGGACGTCAGCCAGCTGCACCCCTTTGAGTTTGCCTTGGAGCTTCTCACAGGCAGGTGCAGCCGCACTCACGCAGGCATTTCCAGCAGGAGGCATGCGGGCCTGCACTTGGCAGGACGTGCATTTGGCAGGACATGCAAGGGTGGCTGCTGCAAGCCATGCCCTCTGTTAGCCTTGGCCTGATCCGTCACGCCCTGCACAAGTTGCTGACAGGGCAGCATGGTAGCTTGCCCTTTTGTAGACCAGGCCGCTGGATATCCGACATTGCCAGCCACTGGTTGCGCTGCAGGTGCCTTCAGGCCTGTGCTTCCCCAAGCATTGCAGCTCGATGGACCCCTTCGCAGATGCCAGGTGTTCCATGGCACGGGGTGCTCCCAGGCAAGGCGCACGCTCTTGCATGCTTGCAAGCCGTCACCTCCTCGCACTGCGCTACGGTGTGCAGGTAACGGCACGATGACGCGCATGAAGGTGAATGGCACGGCATCAGTGCCTGGGGCCGGGCCGGCCAACAGCCAGTGCGGCGCGCTGCGGCCCGCGCCGCGTCTGCTGGGCGAGCAGTGGTCGTGCGTGCACGAGGCAGCCGTGTGGGTGGATCGCGAGCACAGTGGGGGCATGTCCAAGGCCTCGCCTCAGGGCGGCCCCATCAAGCTTCCCGCGAATGGCACCAAAGGCACTGACCTATCCCTGGACGTGTGGGTGGACCGCTCGCTCCTTGAAGGTGAGGGCTGGGTTGTCCTAGAGTGTCCGTTCCTTGGATGTGTTCCTTGAGCTGCGATTGAGTTGTGGGGATGTGTTCCTTGACCTGTCCTTGTTGGTTGGCAGGTCCCCTCATGGTGGTATGGCTGGGCACACATGACATGGCACCCCAAGCAGTAGGTTTTGGATGTCCACTTCTGTATGTGCTGCAGTGCACAAGAGCATTCCTTGAGGGGAGGGGAAGCAGCTTGGATCGCAGTGAAGCAAGGCCCAGTTGCTCAGCCCATTTGCTGAGCCCACCTTGTCCACGATGCATGGAGCTGCTCATGTCAGGACCCCTCAATACCAGTGCTTGCAAGCTTGGCAAGCTTATCACACAGGTGCTGCCAGTTTGGATCAGGAGGCGCAGGTCCTGGGGAAGGCCGTGCAAGTGTGAATGTTTGCCTGTGCCGTGTCCGCGCAGTCTACGCCTTTGATGGATCGGCCGTGGTCACCAGCCGTATCTACCCCGTGCCAACTGTGGAGCTGAAGCACAAGGACACAAGCACACATGACCAAGCGCAGGGCGCATTGGCAGACAGGGAGGTGCAGCTTGGCGCCTGGGGTTACCAGGTGTCAGCCAAATGGGGGCCAGGGCACGTGAAAGTGAAAGCTGCAGTTCATGAGTTAGGTTCATGCTGGGCGGAATAGTGAGATTCTTGCTTTTGTACGTGCACATACAGATCTGTACAGCTTCTTGCTGGGTATATAGGCTAGGCTGCGAGTAGGAGTACCCACAACCAATTTTGGAGCACACGTCAACCTTTTTTTGCACTGTTTTCGAATCGAATATTCTTCATTTTCTTCCGTTTATTCATTTTATATTCAGTCCATTTAATCTCACCCGTCTGTCGGTGACTGTCATGGATTCAGCTGTGCTCATTGCACAAGCCCTGCACGCCCTGCTTTCCAGACAAGCAGAGGCGCAGAGGCAGGCAGGCAATGAGAAGCAAACACTGCGCGCTATGGTCCAGCTGCACCATTTTGCGCAGAGAGCACTGATGGAGAGAGATGGATGTGGCACTGGTCTGTTAGACCGAGCAATCGACAAAGCAGCACAAGTGTTAGAACAGGTAAACGCTGATGCAGCCTCATTTCTGGAGGGTCTTGATGGCGACCGCCAGCTCCTCACCGCAACATTGGCACGAGAGCGTGCTGCCAAAGTGGATGGTGAAGTTGAACAAGTGAGGCTCTTTATGGAAGAGCACAGCCACAGGCGAGTCACATCTAAAAGCTACTTGGGTCTTAATTGCATTTAAGGAGGGCATGGTGCCCTTTTAAGGAGGTCGAGCATGGTGCCCTATGCAACAGATGTCCAGCAGAGCCTCCCAAGTATTCCGGAGCTGCTCCAACACGAGCAGCTTGCATGTTCAAATTTGCAGGTGCTGTCAGCTTCACCACATTTTAAAATTTCCCATGTCCCTGTTCCTGCGCAGATCTGGTCAATCGATGGTTCTCTCAGCCGAACAAGTCTCTCGGCTTGAGCTTGTCATTAGGAGGCTCAGAGAGTTTGAGCAAAGTGTGAGCCACCAAGCTGAGTAAGTTCAAGAGCAGTTTTGAACAGTACAGAGGAAGATTTAGGGAATTGTCTCCGCTTTCCGCTGATATGCCCTGCCAGCATTGATTCTGCTGCAATTGTTGTCTTACTTTTACGGGCTACATTGGATAATCTGAGATCAGGTTCTTTCCAAACACGAATCTGACCAGGCATCTTCATTCTGATTTGACCGGCATTTACAGGCTTGCTCATTCCATCAACCAAGCAACAGACGCCTTGCAGTACAGTGACCAGAACTATGCGTATGGGAGCACCCCATTTTGCAGTTGGGCCAAGGTAACAGGTGTACATCCCTCTAGCTGCCTGCTACATATGCATGATATATATGTGTCATACAGTGAAACATACACATTGATTCAATTCATTTCCTCCTATCCAGCCTGCATAAGTTATGCAGCATAACCCTTGAGGCTCTTCAGACTTGAAGGTTCTCTTCTCAGCAAGAACAAAGAAGAAACGGTGCTTGGCACGTTATTCTTACGGTTGCTGACTGTATAGATACCCCACATATTCTGGCAAATTGGCACAGAAATTGGCAAATCTACTGTGTATATCTACTGTTTTTAGCAACTCTAGCCATTCATGCTCAAGCTTGGTCAGACAGCCACTGCACAGCACACAGGCAATCTGAAGGGGTCTTGATGTGTAAGCTCTTGCTTGTTTTCATTCTCTAGTTCGAATAAGCTGCTTCATGTACTCCGCCTGTTCACCTACATGCTCATTCGTTTCTTGATTAACATGAGACACCAGAAACATTTGTGTTGCCTCGAGGTATGTTACCCTCCAAACCTCTTTGTCTCCAGGTGATATGTGAGGTACAGGGATCATTGCAGGGTGCCATGGATGGGGGACGCAACTACATGGTCTGGGGCAGCTCCTGTGGCTGGCTTGTTTTCTACGCAGCCATTGCTATGGGCTGGCAATGTAAAGGGTGAGCTTGGACCATCTATGGCTCTTTGTCAAATTGATCCACTTGCATTCAGGAATTTAGAGGATGAAATATTGTGGGCACGTCTGAAAGCCCCAGATATCCAGTGCTGGTTGACCAGCATCTCAAGTCAGGTAGCGCGTTACTTTTGCATGAGTCTGGCAAGTTAGGTCTGAGTTCAGTATCAGGAACAGGAAACATCCTATGCTATGGGGTTTCCAAGTCATTGTGCGTACAGCTGGGCGGGCTATTTGGGTGTCGGATTTGGGCTACAAAAACTTTTGCTCTACGCATCTTATAGCTGACAGAGCTGTCTGGAACAAAGCCATCGGATTAGCCATGAACGCAGTATATTCAAAAGCTACACAGACTGCCATGCTGTCTTTGGGATCTAATTGAAGCAAGCTGAGCAATTCCACAGTCCAAGCGAACAAAAATGCATGATGGATAGTATGGAGAGAGAAATAAAAAAGCCGTCACAAAAGGCTTTCTGTGTCCAACTTGCAGGTACGAGCTTCTTCCTTGCCTTCACAAGAGGTCTGAGAACCTAAGGCATGAGCTGGGACTAGGCACGGACGCGACCCAGTTTGTCTGTGCTGATATGCTCAGTAGCTCTGTTCATAACACTGGCATGCTCATGATGGCAAATCAATGTTGGGACCGTAATCTAAGTAAACTTGCCGTAGCCAAGGTTTTGGCAGAGCTGCCCAAGCATGCACTGTGCATTGAATACACAGGCGTACTTGCCAACACACAAATGAGATTACTGACACGCATTACAGCTCCAGTGTCATGGAAGCCTAATGGCCTGCAGTTTCATGTATGGATCAAGGATTAAGGATGTCATAACCAGCCGGTTAGGTTTAAGAGCCACGGCCTGTACTTTAATGCCGGTGACTGAGACTCTGTCGTGTAATTGGTGATGGGGATAAGGCATGTCAAGGAGTGTGACTGCTAGCTTACGCTGGTTACAGGCTGCATGTTGTCTCAGTGTTGCAGTAAGCTTATCAGTATGGTTATTTAAAAAGGTTTGTCGCGAAATGCAATCCATTCAACTTCGTTCGACAGACCTTCGTGGTCACCATTATCAATCATGCTGTTGACAAGCTAAATTGAATTAGAAACACCAAATGAAATTGGTTCAGCTACACGATGTGAAAATGCTGTGGAGGCGAATGCAAATTCACAAGCAACACGGCTAACAGCCCTCTTGTCAGACCTAGAGTGTAGAGCAAAGGAAGTTGTTCCTTGGATTGATAGCAGCCTGCTGGCTTTTGCTATGCCCCCGCTTCATATGTCCCCGCTGGCACAGAGCCATGAGCGCATATACAGCTCGCAGCAATTGGCACAGGCCCTTCGTTCAGCCTTGTCAGCTGTCCGTGAGCAGCTGCAGGTAAGTTTCAAGGATCCTGTGTCTCCTTCCCAGTCATAAATGTCTCGTCACCTCCGGCAAGCATGGCCATCAACGCAAGCTAAATGGCAACGCGCCTGTTCCTTGGACTGCAGGTGCTCAGCATCCTGGACTCTACAGCCATGAGTTGGCCAGGCCTTCAGCAGGCAATAGATGACTTACAGTTTTTGGTGGACATGAGCTCGCAAACCACCTCCGAGCTGGAGCTGGAGCACAGCAACCTGCGGTCAGCCCTGCAAGAGTACAAAGCCGAGAATAAGACGCTGAAGGAGACCCTAGCAATGCAGGCCCAAGGAAAAGAGGATCTCCAGCGCAAGCTGGATGAGACAAAGGAGGAGCTGCAGCGAAAGCTGGATGAGACAAAGGAAGAGCTGCAGCGCAAGTATAATGAGCTAGCGCAGGAGCACCGGAGCCTAGCTGCCCAGCATGCCCTGGCCACCAAGGAGGTGCAGCAGCAGAAACAGGTGCGCATGCTCAAACACTTAATTCTCAAGTTCATAGGTGCGGCTTTCGTGCCTTGAACATGGTTGCTCAAAAAGGGGTTATTGCTTATGTGGCCAATTTTACGGCGTGGGAATTCTTGCCTTATTTTGAGATTTACCAATCATTACTTGTTTTTCAAGAGCTTTGGCACCTGCCTGACAATGCAGAGTATCATGTATTGCCTGCAGCTTTCATGACAACCTCAGTTATGTGATACTTTGTCCAGCCATCGTGCTTCTCAGTGGCAGCAGCATGGTCACTCGCACAGAAGTTTTGCAGTTGCCATTATCCTTTAACACAGTGAATTGCCTTGTGAAAAGCGGCACACATGAAATTGAGTCAGACCCAGACAGAGGCCAGGTTGTTGGGTGCTGTGTCTGCAAAGCACCATGCGACAGACGCAGTGCTTGCATGCATACTCCGAAGGCCCTGCCGGCATGGTGTGCCCAATCCCCCTCTGCATGTGCATGCAGCTCTGCTTTGAGGTACTGCGGGAAACTATGAGCATTAGGCGGGGAACTGCAGCTGCATGGTGCTGGCAGACTACCAGCTCCCTCTTCCACATCCTTGGGCTCTCAGTAAGGAATTGCAGGCTTGTGCACACCACAGCCCTTCAACCCCTGTCCTGGATCCTTTCAAGCAGCCCTTGTCATCGTCCCCACTCTCTCGCTGACTCGGTGCAGGCTGTGTGGACGCTTGAGAAGGACAGGGCCGATGTTGCTGCAGAGTCTGAGCGCTACAAGCAGGTCCGTGATGGCCTTAATCTTCGGGCTGAAAAACTCATTGGAATGCTGCCGGGACTGCTGCTGGGTGCACAACATGCCATGGAAGAGTGTGCAGGAGAGGGGTCCAGGTGCAGCATGGGATGGCTACGTGGCAGTGGTCCACTGGTCCCGTGCAAGCAAGAACACGTCGACGGATATGGTGCTTATGACTATTTTGAGCACACACTGAGCCTGCTTCAAGGCCGGCTCATCGAGAACATGCACCAACCATCCTGTGACCCGATGCACTTAAGAAGGTTATTCATGCATGTGTCAAACAGGCGCTGGGGTCCAAGCAAACCATTTTGCAATGCCCGGCCTCACTCCAAATTTGCCTTAGGCGAAAGCAAAGCCATGCTATTGCACTGCACACGCGCAGGACAACGAGTTTATGGAGGGTGAAATTAGCAGCCTGCGCTCAACAGTGGCAGAGCAGATGCAGCAGCTCACCGCATGCAAGGTGTGTGGAGCAGTAAGGCTGCAGGGATCAGCTGGAAGTGCCATGTCCATTAGAGCCTGATGCCTGTGCCTCAGTCATGTGGGGATAGAGCGCGTAAGGAACTACGCGCTCCTTTTGGTATCGTGACACATGCCACATGGATGCCTGGCACTAAGGTGTTGCATACTAACTTCGACTCCTGCTGCCGCGCAGGAGGAGCTGGCAGGCAAGCGGGCCGATGCAAGCCACTTTTCGCAGATGGTGCTTGACCAGCGCGACCAGCTAGATAGCTTGAAGCGCAGCTTGGAGGTAACTAGCCAACAGCTCAATGCGGCTGAAACCAACCTCAGCCAGGTGCGTTTTAGCTGGTTTTGTGTGTATGCATGTGGGTGTGGGTGTGGGTGGGAGGGTGAGCCTGTGTGCACCTGTTTTATCTTCTCAGCCTGCAATACAGTCAGTCACAGTGAAGCGCGTGGCAAGCTTTACAGGGTCATCCCTGGCTTCTGGATTTGAAAACGCGTGTCTGCGCTGTTGCATGCAGGCAGGATAGACATGCCAACATACCAGCTTGCAGATATCTCTGCAAGCACCCTGAGAACCTTTGTGCGCACGCTTACATGTATGCATGTGCCCTGACTGAGAGCACGCGATAGGGCACCCAGAACTGAAACAAGCAACGAGGTACGCATGCCTGGCCTGATTTGCCCATGGCCTCGCCTGTGTTGGACATGCATGATCTGGCCGCAGATGCGCACCGACAAGGAGCATTTCATGAGGCAAGCCGACAAGTCGCAGGAGGAGGCGGAACGGCTGGGGGCCGAGCTGAGCAAATGCACAAAGGTGAGCGCCTTGGGCCTGAAGCAGCGATGATGTACGCGATCATGTAAGAAAGTGGAGGGGCTTGCCCTGCTGCAGCTTGCTGACCGCCACGCGCCTGTGTAGCCCACAGCCCTGTCTGAAAGTGGAGGATCTGTTGTGCAGGCCCAGAAGTCCTTGGAGCATGCATCTCATTCTTGCATGACCTCCCTGCCCCACCCTATCCCTTCTGCTTTGGTGCTGTGCTTGCATGCCTCTCTACCCCACCCTTGCTCTTCAGCTGCTTCATCTCTGCCCCCTGTATGCAAATGCCCCAGTATACGTAAGTGATTGTCCCCGCTCTGTACAGGAGGTGGAGCGCATGAGGGAGTGGTTGGCTGTGATGAAGCGCGTGGAGGGGGACAAGCTGCGCTGCGAGCAGGAGGCGCGCACCAAGGACAAGCTGGCTGCTGAGCACCGTTGCAGCACGCTGGAGAAGACGCTGGCCAAGATGCAGGTGTGTGTGCCCTTGTGTGTTTTGGATTGGGTTCCTTTGTATGCGCAGCGCGTGCCTCTGCGCGTGTCCATTTTTTGTGGGTGGTGTACAACCAGCCCACATGGATGTTTGGTTTGTGCAAGTTACGAAAATGTTGGCACGGCGCAAGCATGCTCACTTTCAGAGTGTGCACGCACATGCACAGCCAGAACCCCTGCTCACTTCAAAAACCTTGCTTAGCCCCTTGCAGGCGGACCTAGGCCACTGCATGGAGCAGTTACGAGCCAAGACAGACCCGATGCCCTGGTCTGCACAAGCAGAGGCAGTCTGCTCTGTCCTGTGTCCCCCCTGCAGGCGGACCTAGGCCACTGCGCGGAGCGCTTGAAAGCCAAGACTGCGGAGGCTGAGAACCTGGTTAAGAGCTTGAGCCTGTCAGGAGTGCAGGTACACACTAGCTGGCCATGCGCCTTGCAGCACTATGTACACACGCACACGCACGCACGCACACGCGCACACACACATGCACTTGCACTTGCCAATCGTGTGTGTTGGAGCCAATGCACAGACGTCGCTTGTCAAGGCGCACGCACTGTGTGAGGTGGCTGTGCTGACCAAGCATGCAGCCTGAGGTATGGCTGCGCTGCGTGAAGAGTCCCGGTGGGCATAGTCAGCTCTGTCTGATTTCTCATTGGTCTCATTACAGATCAGGCTTGTTCAGTGTTGGCAGCAGCAGACCTACGCAAAAATTTCAATCAGTTCCAAAATTAGCAGGCACCAGCACCAGGCACTGCGTCGAGGACGCCCTTCAGGATGCACAGCGGCAAGAGTGCCACAAGCACATCAGTCCATACTATTGGCTGCCTGTACATGGCTGCATCGCCAACAACCTGAGTTGTGACCGCTCACCTGGCTCTGCTGACTGCGCGTCCACAGGTGCGTGACCTGCAGAAGGAGGTCATGCAGCTGACAGCAGAGCGTGAAGCCCTGACGCGGGAGCGCGACGATGCGCGGCAGGGTGCGGCGCGCACGCAAGAGGTGCTGCACGAGGCAGGCGTGGCTGCAGCCACCGCCGCCAGCAACCACGCGGCGCAGGAGGTGGGCGTGAAGTGCATTTGGCACAGATGCTTGCATGGCGACTTGCAGGGCCCTACCTGCCCGCCTAACCGCTGCCCATCCTGCCCACCCTGCCTGCCCTTCATTCCCTTCCCTTCTCTTTCCTTCCCTGCCGTCCCTTCCCTTTCCCTCGACTTCCCACTTCTCCCCATCATCGAGTGCATCAAGTGGATCTCTGCTAGCATGGGGCCGGCGCGGCACCTGCTGCTTGGGCGCAGCTGCTTCTAGAGTTGCTATCCCAGCAGGTCCAGGATGCCTCAGGTACCTCACAGTGGGTGCTCTGGAGGAAGGGAACAGGGCACTCACGAGCCTCCGACTGAGGTCCAGTTCGTACAATAAAGCCTGCGTGAGCTCCTGGACTCAGGGCGCCCTGGCCGTCCGGTGGCGACAAACACTTAAACTGGGCGCTCAATATGCTGCAAGCGGCTGTGTCAAAGGGTCTCCAGGCCCCGCCAGATGGAAACCCAGTGCCGTGCCAGTCGCCAGTGTGGATTTTATTTGCCGTACACACTCACCGCAAACTCTCCTGTCAATTTGTGCCCCAAAGGGGCTGGCGTCTTAGTGCTCTCTGGGTGCTGTGGCCTTCCAGAGTGGAGTAAAACTGTTGATTCTACTATCCTGTGCTTGTCAAGGTTTTGAGGGGTTTGCTCCCTGAAGGGTTTCAGCACTCCCAGCAGGCTGACATCCCACTGCTCTCATTGAGCTGTGCTCCCAGCTCTTGCCTCCCCATGGCCTTTTCCAGCACCAGCACATGCCAGGCCAGTCAGTCTACCCACTGGTTGCCAACACACCTACCTCTCTCTGTTTTGCCCCTGCCCCCTTCCTCCCGGCAGGGCAAGATGCGTGAAGCGTTTGCTGAGGAGAGGGCCAAGCTTACAGCCAGCGCTGACGAGGCCCGCCGCGAGGCGGCCGTACAAAAGGCGCTGGCCGACGGCTGGGCGCGCGACTTGCGAGAGGCCCAGGTACTGCTGCCGCTGCTGTGGCTGTGGCCGCTGCGACGGTGGCGGCGGCAGTGGCGGTGGCGGCGGCGGCGGACGCCGCTGCTAACACTGCTGCTCTTGCCACGGGCAAAGTGTTGCACCGCTGGCGGGTTGTGCAGCTCAGCCCACTGCCAACTTAGGACTTGTGCCTGCTATGCTGGCTGGGGGTCTGCTGCGCTGGGGCTGGTCAGGGCTGATAGGCTGCACATTTTGACAAACTGTGAGTGCAGAGCGTAAAATGTCCCAGTATGTCTTGCTGAGGTTCTGCTGCACTTGAGCATCTTGCCCAAGGCAATATTATGGGCAGAGCTTGCATGCCTGCGGCGCTTGAGCACCGCGTAGGAGACCGTCAAGGAGGAGCAGAAGCGGGCGGCGGAGTGCCAATCCAAGCTGGAGGCCATCTTCAAGGAGCAGGTGTGTGCGCTGGGCGCAAGGCCAGGGCAAACGCCGAAGTGGCCTGCGCTGCTAGGATGACAGAGGAACAATACGACCAGCGTCCACTTGCTTTGTCAAAATTCATGCCCTGCGCGTGCAAATGCCTCGTGCTCAGATGCTGGACAAAGGTCATGAGCAACAAAGACCCTGCAGCAAATTGTTGCACAGACTGCTGCTCATAGGCCTCAGGGTTGCTCCCAAGGAAATTGCCATGTTGACCGCTGGTTCACTCTGCTGCTGCTGCTGCTGCTGCTGCTGCTGCTGCTGCTGCTGTTGAGTTTGTCCTGTCCATGCACTGTGTGCGCTTGTTGCCATGCCTGCCTGCACGCCCTTGCAGGAGAGCGGGAAGTATGAGGGCTTCAAGAGCGCAGCCAGCGCCGAGTCCCAGATTGCCGGGCTGCAGAGGATGGTGGAAGCCAAGGAGCGCGAGCTGACGCGGCTGGGTGTGGAATACAGCTCAGAGCGCAAGCGGCTGGAGAAGGTGAGCTCCCGTGCACGGCGCAGCGCGCGTGGCGTGTCTGTTGTGTGCACAGGTGTGTTGCATGCCTGCGGCGAGCAGAGTCACGGGAACCTTGGTACGCGTGTGCACAGGTGTGGGAAAACATGACCGGTGTCTTGGTCTGCAATCAATTATCCAGCAGTGTTGTGGGGACTCTGCTACCAAGAGGCCATCTCCCTTGCCTGTCACTTTTTTCCTTCCTCCATTCTCGCCCCTCATCTTCGTGGGCAGCCTTTGGCCCACTGTGGAGCGCCGGTTCACTTTTTCCCCTGATTGATCCACTGATTGATCCACTCCTGCTTGGTCCACTTGGCCCACTGGAGCACCCTCGGTCCACTTGGTCCACTGATTGATCCACTGATTGATCCACCACTGATTGGTCCACTTGGCCCACTGGAGCGCCCTTGGTCCACTTGGTCCACTTATTGATTCACTGATTGATCCACTGATTGATCCACCACTGATTGGTCCACTTGGTCCTCTTATTGATTCACTGATTGA
>LFCJ01002859.1_pt1 | contig 12540 bp, 11 predicted proteins | sample 643141 | NCBI WGS metagenome assembly LFCJ01 (sample SAMN03766243, study PRJNA286221) | soda lake metagenome | biome: soda lake; feature: Kulunda steppe; material: water; isolation source: sample B1-Br-g2 brine of Lake Bitter-1 | place: Russia: Kulunda steppe | collected 2010-07 | reverse complement strand
GTTCTCCAACGCTACACGAGCAAACCACAGACTCGCCACTCACGAGGGAAGGAGTTAAGTCACAAAACCACGAAGGAAGAAACGCAATCAAGGGTTTCTTCCACGGGCCTGCTCCTCCCTATGGGGCTTGCTCCGGTGGGGTGCTGGTAACACCCCGCTGGGGTTTGCGGCTTACTTTAGGTAGCGTTGGCTACACATTCTCACTATCCATTCTTAATGCTTCCCCTGCTGGTGGGTCAGTCTGGGAACCAAACTTGGTGAGTGCAGCGGCAAGACCTGGCGGTCCAGCTGGCAGTTCAGTGCAGCTTTTGACGTCGATTGCGGAGTGTCATCATCGGTGGTGGGTTCGAGTTCGTCGATTGCTTCCCGTGGTTCGAACCCGTAGGTTTCGGCGATGTGTTTGGCCAGCAGTGACGTTCGGCGTGGCGGTCTTGAATGGGAATCCTCGAGGTAATTAGTGCAGTACCGACCGCAGCGACAGTGCGAAAATCTTCTTGCGATCGCGACGTTGACGTTGGTCGTAGTTTGTTAGATGAACTCTCGGTCGGCAGCGGCACCGATTAATCAACACGGACGTTAACAGCATTCGTTGGTTAATATTCAGCCCGACCCCGAATTCATCGGAAAGTTGTCGTCTCGAGGTTCTCACCCTGTCTCGAGCGGGTAGAATTGGTCCCCTCAACTGTTTTTGGAGTCAGTAAAATTACTCCCGACAGTGGTGGTAGGTGGGTAGTGTCAGTCACGGGGGCGAGTGTCTGACGGGGCAACGACAGACCGCCCCCATGTAGTGACTGTCGGGGTTCGGATGAGAAGGCAGGCATATTGGCTATTAACGGTGCCACCCCCTCGCATGATACTTGTTGGGGAGGTGTAGTAAATCAAACGGCCAAATGACGCCCAAGCCAGCCATATCCCACGACTTGAGAGTTATTCTATTATGTTGGATTGGAGGACTACTTTGCCAACTAGTTCGAAACCGAATCACCAGACTGCACAGTGACTATTTATTTATGAAATAAATCTGTTACTGATAGTCGGGTTCAATCCGGGTCAGATGTATCGAGGTTTGGAGATTTTCTGCTCGTCGCGACCAACGCAGACGCTCACGCAAGAGCAAGTCGAGGTCAGTTTCAATCCCGTAGTGGGTTTTCTGCTCGTCGCGACTTCGAAAAGCTTTACATCGGTGGGACAGCGGTCTTGTTTCAATCCCGTAGTGGGTTTTCTGCTCGTCGCGACCCGCATGTCGGCCAAACACGACGAACAAACCACTTGTTTCAATCCCGTAGTGGGTTTTCTGCTCGTCGCGACAACCTCTCCCAGCAAGACAACAACGAGAAAGAACTGGTTTCAATCCCGTAGTGGGTTTTCTGCTCGTCGCGACCGGAACGTCAACAACCCAACCGGGCCACGCTTTTGCGCGTTTCAATCCCGTAGTGGGTTTTCTGCTCGTCGCGACTCAAGCATCCCCTCGGGGCCACTGGCCGAAAACGAGTTTCAATCCCGTAGTGGGTTTTCTGCTCGTCGCGACGCGCGGCGAGAAGCGTGGCGTCCTCTCTACCGGTCGGTTTCAATCCCGTAGTGGGTTTTCTGCTCGTCGCGACCCGAAGCCCACCAACGCGACATCGTCGCTCGAGCCGTTTCAATCCCGTAGTGGGTTTTCTGCTCGTCGCGACACTAGCTCCGCCAGGTTCACACCACCACCCGACCCGTTTCAATCCCGTAGTGGGTTTTCTGCTCGTCGCGACTCTGCAGACCCGCCTCTTCTACAAGTTCTTCAAGTTGTTTCAATCCCGTAGTGGGTTTTCTGCTCGTCGCGACCGTTGAACGCACTCCACCGGAGATCGTTGTTGGGCCGTTTCAATCCCGTAGTGGGTTTTCTGCTCGTCGCGACCAACCAAGCGATGGCGCTTGCGCTCCAGAACGAGTTTCAATCCCGTAGTGGGTTTTCTGCTCGTCGCGACATGACCACCACAACTTCCCATTTGGGAAGATTACAGTTTCAATCCCGTAGTGGGTTTTCTGCTCGTCGCGACTTGGTCCTCTCGAGCCGTCTCCGAGAGGATACCGAGTTTCAATCCCGTAGTGGGTTTTCTGCTCGTCGCGACCCCAGAACCCGGCCGCGTTCAGGAGCACCATGAACGGTTTCAATCCCGTAGTGGGTTTTCTGCTCGTCGCGACGGATTCGCCTTTGACTTCGACGCCGTAATAGTACCAGTTTCAATCCCGTAGTGGGTTTTCTGCTCGTCGCGACCGGAAACCGCGTTATTTGTTGGCGATCGTGTCCAGGTTTCAATCCCGTAGTGGGTTTTCTGCTCGTCGCGACACCACGTGCGAGCGGCTTGTGTAGGAACGGTGCGCTGTTTCAATCCCGTAGTGGGTTTTCTGCTCGTCGCGACCCGAGACGATCGGATCGGAGGCCGCTCGAGAGGTCGGGTTTCAATCCCGTAGTGGGTTTTCTGCTCGTCGCGACATATCAGAGGCTAAATTATTCCTCTCATCCTCAGTGTTGTTTCAATCCCGTAGTGGGTTTTCTGCTCGTCGCGACCCTACCATAATCACACAGTTATCTCTAATTCAAATTGTTTCAATCCCGTAGTGGGTTTTCTGCTCGTCGCGACTCTGCTACTCCATCAACGTCGTCTAAGACCAGTACGGTTTCAATCCCGTAGTGGGTTTTCTGCTCGTCGCGACCGAACTCGATACGGGAGCGACCGAAGAGATCGTCCGATCGGTTTCAATCCCGTAGTGGGTTTTCTGCTCGTCGCGACCCATGTCGACTCGACGAGCCGCGTGTCCCTATCGAGTGTTTCAATCCCGTAGTGGGTTTTCTGCTCGTCGCGACGTCCCCGATCTCGATTTGCCCGAGCGGCGGCGTACCGTTTCAATCCCGTAGTGGGTTTTCTGCTCGTCGCGACGATATTGCCGAACAGTTCGAGGACTCCGACGAACAAGTTTCAATCCCGTAGTGGGTTTTCTGCTCGTCGCGACGGTGCTGAACTCGAATAGTCTCGTCATCGAGACCGTGTTTCAATCCCGTAGTGGGTTTTCTGCTCGTCGCGACGCTCGGAGCGGCGGCGGCCGTGTTCGGAGGTGACTAGTTTCAATCCCGTAGTGGGTTTTCTGCTCGTCGCGACACCACGGAGGCGACAGATGAGGATCGAGGTCGAGTTTCAATCCCGTAGTGGGTTTTCTGCTCGTCGCGACATACTAATCAAAGGTCCGAAAGGCTCCGGTAAGACGATGTTTCAATCCCGTAGTGGGTTTTCTGCTCGTCGCGACGGGGACCGAGAACGTAGGACATTCTCATCCTTCTTCGTTTCAATCCCGTAGTGGGTTTTCTGCTCGTCGCGACTGCCGTTCGAGGCCGAGACGGCATCCACAGTGAGTTTCAATCCCGTAGTGGGTTTTCTGCTCGTCGCGACGCGCTCTCGGGGCTCCCGCTCACGCTGAAGCTTCAGGTTTCAATCCCGTAGTGGGTTTTCTGCTCGTCGCGACCTGGATGTCGATCGTCCTGTTGGTCGGCTACGCGATGTTTCAATCCCGTAGTGGGTTTTCTGCTCGTCGCGACCTTTTACTCCAACCGGACTTGGACGGCGAGATTGAGGTTTCAATCCCGTAGTGGGTTTTCTGCTCGTCGCGACCAAAAGTCTCGAGGGGCAGTATACCAAATTCGACAGGTTTCAATCCCGTAGTGGGTTTTCTGCTCGTCGCGACGCACGGGGCCGTACGCCCACGGGTGGGACCTCGCGCGCGTTTCAATCCCGTAGTGGGTTTTCTGCTCGTCGCGACCTCGAGACGCCCGACGCTCGGACCTGGCCGTGGTGTTTCAATCCCGTAGTGGGTTTTCTGCTCGTCGCGACGATCCGGTAGGTAGTCGAGAATCCACGCCGAGAGGAGGTTTCAATCCCGTAGTGGGTTTTCTGCTCGTCGCGACCGACCTTGTCGACCGTATCGCCGACGCTATCGACCGCGGTTTCAATCCCGTAGTGGGTTTTCTGCTCGTCGCGACCGACCTTCGACTAACCGACCGCGAAGCGTTAACAGTGTTTCAATCCCGTAGTGGGTTTTCTGCTCGTCGCGACGACGGGGTCGTCTAATTCGACGAAGCGTGGTATTTGTTTCAATCCCGTAGTGGGTTTTCTGCTCGTCGCGACCGTTCGGTAAAGCGTCGGTATGCGTTCGGCTTGTGAGTTTCAATCCCGTAGTGGGTTTTCTGCTCGTCGCGACGCGTCGCGTTCGAAGCGTGGGTCGAAGGTGCCGAACCGTTTCAATCCCGTAGTGGGTTTTCTGCTCGTCGCGACGTTCGGGTGCGATCGCTTCGACCTTGTATCGGGCGGGTTTCAATCCCGTAGTGGGTTTTCTGCTCGTCGCGACACGAGATGGCCGCCGTCGACCGCCTCGGTGCGCTGTTTCAATCCCGTAGTGGGTTTTCTGCTCGTCGCGACCGACAAGACACGGCCTTTGCCCGACGCTATCGGGAGTTTCAATCCCGTAGTGGGTTTTCTGCTCGTCGCGACGCGGCGGTCGTGTACGCGACGTCGGAAGTCGTCGGGTTTCAATCCCGTAGTGGGTTTTCTGCTCGTCGCGACAGTGTTAACGTCGCGGCTTCGATATCGTACGATTCCCGTTTCAATCCCGTAGTGGGTTTTCTGCTCGTCGCGACCTCAACCGGTTTCCGGTCATCTCGGCACCGTCGCCGAGTTTCAATCCCGTAGTGGGTTTTCTGCTCGTCGCGACCCGTGGCAACGACAACACAGAGCAATAGCCGTTCCGTTTCAATCCCGTAGTGGGTTTTCTGCTCGTCGCGACGGTTAGGACAAAGCACTAACGAGCCGCAAAAGGAGTGTTTCAATCCCGTAGTGGGTTTTCTGCTCGTCGCGACTTTCGTACTCCGGAGTCGGTACTGTGAGCGCGTCAGGTTTCAATCCCGTAGTGGGTTTTCTGCTCGTCGCGACGTCGACCACGTTCGACGGCAGCCAGGAGGACCTCAAGTTTCAATCCCGTAGTGGGTTTTCTGCTCGTCGCGACAAACCGAGCCTCAACGCCAGCACCGTCAGAACTATCGTTTCAATCCCGTAGTGGGTTTTCTGCTCGTCGCGACTGCGCGATCGAGGCGCGCGCCCTCGAACACGTACGTGTTTCAATCCCGTAGTGGGTTTTCTGCTCGTCGCGACAACTCCAGGCCTGTGTCCTGGTCGAAGACGTCGAGCGTTTCAATCCCGTAGTGGGTTTTCTGCTCGTCGCGACCATCGTGATTATGCCGTCGAACCGGCTTAGGAGACTCGTTTCAATCCCGTAGTGGGTTTTCTGCTCGTCGCGACTGAACAAAGCGGAACTCGTCGACGCACTTTCCGACGAGTTTCAATCCCGTAGTGGGTTTTCTGCTCGTCGCGACTCCGGGTCCATCTTCGACAGTTTCGCAGCTAGTTCAGTTTCAATCCCGTAGTGGGTTTTCTGCTCGTCGCGACGAGTAAGATCTCGTCGTTTTCTGACCGGCTGAGAGGTTTCAATCCCGTAGTGGGTTTTCTGCTCGTCGCGACAGGTTGCTTTTGTCATTGTTTCACTCTCGTTTTTCGAGTTTCAATCCCGTAGTGGGTTTTCTGCTCGTCGCGACAGGGGGTCAAAATACGCTAATAAGCCTCAAAAAGCTTTCTGATGCCCGGAAAATCACACCCAGTTACGTCGACCGGGGCTGTACACTAAGCTAATAAAGGTCCACGTAGATCTGCTCACAGAACATTGGATTGTTCGCCAGGTGGATCGTCACCAAGGTCAGTCGTACTTTGCTGACAAGACTGACAAAGACGGTAGAGGCGAATCCGATCCCCCTCTGCCGGTTCGATATGCGACTCGAGTTCATCCTCGAGCTCAATCCGTTCGGTTTTGCTGACGTCGACCTCAAACACGCTGTATTGCCTCCATGCACCGTATCGCTCGAGTGTTCGGTAGACGCGGCGACGGTTCGCATCGTCGCTTACGTCATAAGTGATTGCTAGTCGCATGGTTATTTTGAAAAGGTGAGGGCGTGGTATGCATCTAACTCTCCTGTAATTGCTTTCCTCAGTAAGATTGCCTGTTGTCTGATAGCTTTGCGTCGTGACACAGTGTACTCGAAATACGGGTGTGTGAACTCCTCGTGCATAAATTCATCAAATTTCGAGCAGTACGCTTTGAACATCTCATCAGAGAGATGATTGTCAGTCGTGAAATCGGCGTGCGTGATGACTCCGCGGTTGACGAGTCGTGTAACGAACGCATCACAGAAGATTGGCCTGAATTCCTCCTGAAGGTCGAGTGCCAGTGACGGACGCCCGTGCCGATCAGCATGTAAGACACCCAAAAACGGATCAAGATTATACTGGCGTAACGCACTCAGGACTTCGTTCTTCATGAAAACGTATGTCAGAGAAAGAAGCGAGTTAATGTGGTCTTCCGGTGGTCGTCTTGATCGTTTCTCGAAGGTCCAACCGTCAGTCAGCGTCTCATCGAGTCGACTGAAATACCGCTCACTTGCCTCGCCCTCAACGCCCCGAAGGTCGTCTTTCGTTGCGACAGTCGTTGCACGGATACCGAGATCCTTGAGCACGTCTGTTCCGTAGACTCCTTTCCGCGAGAGAAGCGTCCGTGAATTGCGGATCTTTGCTGCGATCATCGCGCTTGCGATATCCACCTCTGCGGATTCACTGAGTGCATACTGTGCCCGCCGGACTTCGGCGATCGTGTTTCGCTCAGGGACGAAACTGCCCCGGTACTGGCCATGTTGGGTGAAATAGTTCAGGATGACTCCACGTTCGTTGGCCTCGGCAACGAATGGTGTGGAGAAATTGACACCGCCGAAGACGTTGATTGTATCCACCTTCTCGGTAGGGAAGCTCCCGAGTTCGCCATCGTCACCATCGACATCCCAGACGACGATCCGGCCGCCGTCTATGCGGACCTGTGACCCTTGCTTCGTAACGTAGACGACCGACTCGTCGAACATTCCTTCTGTGGCCTTCATACCTCGCCCTCCCAGCCCGTGCCACGGGCTTTCTCCGGCTCGAGCAGGGCTGTTTCTTCGGGCATACAGTAGGTCCGAGCCGAACAGGCCTCACACTTCTTTGGATTGTCTGTGAGTGGAGGGATAGAGTCAACGGACAATGATCTGATCATATCGATAATGTTTTGTACTGTATTTCGGTGGCCATTTGTGATTTGGATTGCATACCGTTCGTCAGTTTCATATAGATAAATATAGCCAACATTAACCGGCTCTCCAATTGCGGCTTCAAGTAGCATACAGTACCCTGCCAGCTGCACCTCATCACTTGGGAAATACTGTCCACTTTCTGCACGCTTTCGCTCTACCGGTGTGAGTACATCCCCATCTGATTCGATCAGATCGATTTTTCCGTGGAGATCAAGTTCGGGTGCTCTGAAGTATCTCTCCGTGATCCATCCTCCTCTCTGTGATTGCTTTTCGTGTTTTGATCGACCGTCTACAAGTTCGTATGGAGTTCCCATCTCGTCATGGTAGTGTTGATAATAAAACCGGCGTGGGCAGTAGACGAATTCGTTTAATGCACTCACTGGTACGAGTGTATCACGCTCTCCGATTGTCTTTGGTGTAGTCAAAAATCAAGCACCTCATCAATTGGGTTTGATTCAGCCTCTATCCGGTCTTGGACGCGGCAGTGCAAGTACAGTGCAGCATGGCTGAAGGCTACTGCTGCATCACCCTCTGCGTAATACAGTGGGTAAATAAATCCAAACGGACCGAGCGAGTACTGGTTTTGTATCTGGGACACGTGGCCCTCTAACGGATAACAGAGAACGTCAGTATCCGAGAGATCCTCTTTTAACAAATCGAGGCCACTGACACTCGGATCTGTTTCAATTTCGAGACCAGTACAGACTTTCGGTGTTCGAATATCTCGTGAGACATCGCTTAGTAAGGAGTACAGTTCGCCAGTTGCTTTGTACGTAACCGACCGTCCAGTCGACTGCTCTTCGTTCGTCGTGCCTGTTTCGTCTTCATACCCTCCCCGATAGATACAGTAGCCACTACTGTATGGTTCTAGCCGTGAAACCTGGTCATGCACCTGCTCTGGAAGAATAGAAAGAAACTCGTCTTTTGAATGGAACGAGACATCCCCATGACGGAGCAGATGTGGGATACTGTATGTTTGAAGCGTCTGTGACTGGCTGTTATAAACTATTGTCTGTATACTGTCGCCACGATAGGTTTGGAGCGAATTCAACAGTGATGAGTCTGCAACACCGTGTAGCCGTTTTAGATCAGTCTTAGTAAGTCCGTTCTCGTGGTTGTAGAAAAAATGACGTTCAATTCGTTTCCAGCCTGCCTCCCGTATTGCTGGTTGATCATCTGATGGTGCGCTTTTTGCTCGTTTTTCGACGTGATCATAGGCTTCGACAGCCGAGTATCGCCAGTCGAATGATTCCGGTGTCGATACGTCAAGATACTTCGAGCTAACGCGTTCTTCAAATGTTGCTCGGTCGATCCATTGGCCACTATAGGTATCAGCCATTGATTCGAGCGCGTCGTAGAGATACGGTGGGACATACGCATATGCTGCAGACCGGTTCGGGCGAGTTCTGAGTCGACCGAGCCGCTGGAAGAAACTCGCCGCATCGTGGCCTGAAAAGATGATCTGCTCTGTATCGAAGTCGACACCGACCTCAACCGCAGAATTACTTACTAGAGTCTCGAACGAACCGAGCTTCTCACGCACGTTTTCCCGATGAAACCCATCGATTCGAACAGTCCTGTTGAGGTCAGATTTAGCCAATGAATTATACACCCGGTCCACCTCGTGGACTCCATCAAGCATCATCACAGTCCTGCCGTCACGCAATCGATCATGCAACACGTCTTCCGAGTTGAGGAGCGCTGTTGCAGTCTCAAAGGTTGGTGCCGGTGTGATTATCAGATCAACTGGTGGAAGGACTGCCCGACAGTTCGATGGGAGTTCATCAGGTGCGAATGCAATCACAGACTCCCCAGTATCAGGAACTTCGGGAAGTGGTGTCTCTCGCCAGTCTACCTCACTGACTCGATAATAGGGCGCACCCACTGCCTCCTCAAACTGACGTTCGAGTTCTTTTCCAGGGGTTGCACTAAGGAATACGAGATGATTTAGCCGACAGATCGCTTCGTCAGTCTCGTACATCTCATCGAGAAGAAAGAGCATCGTGTTTCGCTCTTTCCGTGTTGCTCGATGGAATTCATCAACGACAGCCACCTCAAACCGAGTGATCGCATCGATTCTTTCTCGATAAATCTCTCGGCGAAGCAGGACAAATATGTCAGGGTTGGTGAGAAGGATAACAGTCTTTTGGCTGTTGAAAGCTACTCTAAGTAGATCTCGAAGCCGTTCACCGTTTGAGTTAGCCGATGGGAACTGTTTGGCGTGTTCGTTCTGAAGCGTTTCACTAGTCACAGCAAGGAGATGGACATTATCTCCCCCGTCGATATCTTCGAGTTTCTCGTCGATATTCCGGACCTGATCTTCAATAAGCGCGTTCGTCGGATATGCTGCTACAGTATGGAGTCCTTCAGAGACGACGGGGGCAAGCCATGCCAGCGTTTTACCGGCTCCAGTTGGGGCGTCATCTACAAACAGTCCTGGTAGACGGTTAGTGAGTGCATCATGCAGTGCCAACTGATGTTTGTGAGGAGTAATATCATCCACAGGGTACTCTCCGGGGTACATCCGAAGGCCGAGCCCTGCAAGCTGAAACGAAACTGGGTCGTGATCAGACATCGTTCCGTTTTGTGGCTAAGAATTTTGCATCAGCAGGATAACAGACGCGTGACTGATTTCGGAATGGTGGCTCAATAGCGTAATACTCCGTATCGAACTCAGCTTCAAACCAGATTGGTGTTGGTTGCATCTGCTTCATTACAACACCACCAATGGGTGTTGTTTCGTGATCGTAGACACTGAGTGGATGTCCTAATGTGAACTCTCCGGAACGACGCGCCCCGTCGACGATACGGTAGCACACATGACCTTTCCCACGTTTTTTGCCTAACCGAATGTACGACGGAAGCTGTGATGCAACCTCACTTGCGTCCCGACCGTACGGGAACACATAGAACCGAAACACATTTCCAGGGGCGAGCGCTCGTTCCCGTTCGAATGTAGGCAGGTTCTTGCTTGATTTTCCGGTCGGATCATCCGTTGCGGGATAGTTTGGCGTCGCATAGGTGTCGCTCCGGGCGTTTCGGTTCGTCGTAATGTACTCGGTTATTGTCGATTCGTTTCGCTTGGGGCGAGCAGGTGCTGCAGGAGTGACGTATACGTCATTTACTATCTCAGCGGTGTCTTCAATATATGTTGGCTGATGGCTAACGTCGACGTATCGTCCACTGGCCAGACCGAGTGCGTAGTGGAGTGCCGTATTCAGGATACAAGAGTCTGTATCCGTCATTCGGCCGACTTCGCGCGAGGCGAAGCCAACCTTTCCGTGGGTTGTGAGCGTTGCTTCGATGACTTGCATGTAGGTTGTTAGTTTCCGTCAGTGTCAATTGCGCCGTCAATGAACGCCTCTGAGCGTGGCTGTTGTGCTTCGAGAACTGTCTGTAGCTCATCGTCAGCCGCCAGCGACAGCAGCTCGCTGACTATCTCTTCATCGACTGGTTCTTGTGAAATTCCGTTCTCGCAGGCTGCATCGTAGGCGTCTTTGACGTACTCACAGGCCTGTGCAACGTTGAGTGCTGGTGCCTGAATCACGTCACTGAGGCTCTTTTCGCCGTTAGCGGCAAACGACGTAATGACATTGGCCGTCAGTTCTCGGTTTGAAGGCCCCTCCTCAGAGCCGGTGTACACTCCAAGAATGTGGTTTTTCACACGACCAAGTCGCGTTGTTGCAGCTCCGTAGCGTTTGTTTCGCTTCGTGATAGCGACGACAAACGCAACCTCAGCCGGAGTCGCATCTCGAAGGGTGATTGCACACGGGAACAGCGTCCCAGGTTCGAAGAAGTCTGGCTCACGGATTGTTGAACGTGACCCTTTCGCGTACCCCTCTCCAGGAGCATTCTGGAATTTCTCATCAATACAAGCACTGGCATCACGAACGGTGAATGCCGTGTCGTACATTACACGAGAAGTGACACCAATATCGACATCATCGTCACCGCTGGCTGCACTTCCATAGAGTGCAGATTCAACCGATTGAGGGTTCATATCATTGACCTCCATCGAATCCGGGCGGTCGTACTCTAGTAGTTCTCGCTGCATCGCCTTCCCCATCCTCCGGTCGCTCCCCGTCTGTTTTCGCATGAACATGAGTCCAGGGGAATACTCGATACTCGAGTCATCACCAACAACGGACAGCGACGCAATATCCGCATCTTGTCCGTTGGTCGTGAAGACTGCATGACTCTCTAGTTCGCGGAGAACGAGGATCGTTGTATAGTTCGTTCCCGGTGTGTTCGTCATTCCGTCCATCGAAACTGTGCCATCTTCTAGTGCTGCGGTGAGTGTGTCTGAGATCATTGGTTACTCTGATTGTTGTCTGCATCTTCGTCTTGGCTTTCCTCGTTACGTGCGTCGTAGTACTCCGACTCTGCACGGAGCGTTGCACCGAAAAAGCCGTCCGAAAGGTTGTTTTCGAGCCGTTTCAGCTGTGATGGGCGACCGTTAGCAATCCCGTAGAGTATTTCATCTACGAAGAAGCCAGCATACTCCTCAATACGAGCCTGGAGTGGTGTGCCAGCATTTGAATCCGCTGCACTCACTGGATACACCGAATCTCCGGCTTGTCTGTCGAGCATTTTCTGCAGTCGTCCCGAGACGAGCATTACATAGTCATCTCGGCTCAACTGATCGCCTGTTTTCGAGACCGCTTTGACACTCTCACGGAACACGCGTTCGACGCGGTGTGGTTTGCGTCCATGTCCACTTGCGGGACGGATGGCGTCGTATGCGAGATCTGCAAGCTGTGTAATGCGGCTGTGTGGTGTGTCACTCATATTTGATCCGAACTGTTTGATACCGGCCTGTTCGTCAAGCGTGACTGCATACCTCATCAGGGCGGGAATATACGGCCCCTCACTTGAGGACTGAGCAGCACGCTTGAGCAGGTGCGACCCGGGAAGCAACTCATTTCGCGTCACCCGAAGGTACTTTGCGAACAATGAGTCGTTCCGAGAACTACCCTGTAGGGCATGGCCCAACTTGATCAACGATGCCGCTTCCCGAAGTCGACCTTGTAGTTCTGACAGTGGAACAGTCTCGCCGTAGAAGTTCGAGACCTGCGTGAATCCACTGTCGATTTTTGCGAACTCTTGGAAATCACGCGAACGCATTTCCGGGATAGGGGATGCACTCATAGAGACACGCATCCCAGTATACGCGCTAATGGTCAATGCCAGGAAGCCAGCAAAGAACTGGAACTCCGTATCGTTATCCGGGTTCTTGAAGTAGCTAACTGTCTGGGCACCGAACTGTTTGTTTTGATCGAATTCCTGCGAAAGCGATTCAATCATTGTTCGCCCATTGCCTTCGGGTTGGGTGAGTTCGTCCATCACCGAGG
>LFCJ01002858.1_pt1 | contig 12541 bp, 4 predicted proteins | sample 643141 | NCBI WGS metagenome assembly LFCJ01 (sample SAMN03766243, study PRJNA286221) | soda lake metagenome | biome: soda lake; feature: Kulunda steppe; material: water; isolation source: sample B1-Br-g2 brine of Lake Bitter-1 | place: Russia: Kulunda steppe | collected 2010-07 | reverse complement strand
AGCGATAGAGAAACTCTTTGCTTTGGTGTATCTGCAATGCTGGTCTTAGGAATTAGATGGTGGCTCGGTGTGGTACCTCGTCACAAAGGGCTCAGAGGGGGTAACACAGTATCTATTAGTAAATTAAAACAATCTCCACGTTCGATGCAATTATTGGCATTTTTTTGACGGATAAATAAAGCCACGGTTGGTGGATATCAATAATTGGAATTTAGGCTTAGAATCACACTGTTGGTTTTGAATGAAACCATAATAACTTCATCAAGTAAATTTCGTCTGAGAGTGGATTTGAATTGGACTCTTTGAGCTTAGAGGCATTTAGAATATTTATGACTGTTTTCACCGCCAACAACAAGCTCTCAGTATAGTAACTCAATATCACTATTTGTTGAAACCATCTGTCCTTTACAATTATAAATTAAATTTTTATTGTGCAATGATTGTAGATCTTTTAAAATCCAATATGCCAAAATCATCAATTTTTGTATCAAATTCTATTTATGCAAATAGCATATGATTTTATATTAAAATGATAGAAGACAGTCATATTTTGATTTGACGTATCTGTTTGGAAGTTCTGGTCATTCTGTAGTTACGGAATATAAAGCAGCTCTTGGTGGCACTTCTTGATCGTCGACTGATTTTAGTGTCACTTCTGTGGGTTCACCGCTCTCTTTCATCCAGTAATCAGCTGTATCTACTGATTCAACTTTTGTGAAGTGGTTTCGATCGTAGTCGTACAGATGACTCGGTGGTCTAACATTTGTATCCATTCCAAATTCATACAGGTCAAAATTAAACGGTGCATTGATACGAATGAATTGTTTTGGATCTTTGTCGAGGTCAGAAAATAATTCTCCCATGTTCTCTAAAACATCTGATGCTCGTTGTTTCCAGAGTTCTTCAGGATCCATTATCCAACCAATGTATGGGTCAGAGTCTTCATGAGTCCCAGATGACCAAAAAACGTTAGACCGAAACAACCCAACGAATAGGACATCCAATGTACTAGGCAGGTTTACACCTTTGTTTTTCCCAAAGTCACCTGTTAGTAGTTGTCTAAATTGCCTAGTCGGTTCTCCGTCGCTATTTTCATTCATAATGTAGTCTTTGTATAGTCTAGTCTTACGAAACGTACCTAAGTGGGCTTGCTGGGTGTCTCGCTGTGGAAACGAATACGATAAAACATCACGGAGAAACATAACGTCATTAGCCAATGGTATCAAGTACTCTAATGGAGGATCAATCTCGTCGTCATCTTGAGCCTGTTCTACCTTTTTAATCCAAGAATTGTGGAATCGGCTTCGTGAGGTTGCTAACGATTTATGACTATTTGCATCCTCGTTGTAGAGTGGATGTTGATAGGCTTTTATATCAATTGATTTTAATAGCCTTAGGAATTGAACTGCACTAATTGGGTGCGCTTCAGAATTTGCTTTTGAGTCATTTTCATGCCATTCAACTAATTCTGGATATTCGAGTGTATCCTGAAATGGTTGATAATAGCCAAGAAAATCTGCCTCAGAACGGCGTTCTAATTGGTTACTGTTGTTTCGAGCTTTTGCAATATCTGTAATAACTGCTTTTCGGTCTTCTTTAGATAGGCCCGGTATCGTCAAAATTTCTAAATGGAGACGGGCATCGTCCAGTACTTTGTCGGCGGTCATGATTGCAAAGTACGTGTGTCCACCATTGCAGATACCTTCTCCATCTGAAAACTCTATAGAAATACCTGAGTCATTTGATTCAATAGAAGAACAGATCACCACTACCCCGTTATTTTTTTTAACGAAGTCATGAGGGGAATTTTCGAGTGTTCGGTCCATCGCCTTAACTTGCCGCGTTTTGGCAGGTTCACGCGGATTAGCATCAAGAGGAAATCCTTTCTCAGCGATTTCTTGACAATCAATGTAGACGTGATGGATTTCATAATCTTCTTCCAAGTCCTCATTACCTACATGATCAGCGGTATTATACTGAAGTGATAAAGATCCCTTTTTCGGGAGATCGATGTACATATATGAAACCCCATCGCCAGACTCGCGGGTGGCTTGGAATTTCTCAAATTTGGATGAAGACATTCTGAAATTCCTCTAACTGTCTATTTAGTTTCATACATAATAACTTGATTGGCTTGGAAAGTAAAATAGTACTCGGATCGAACTGAGTGTAGGTACTAAAATTTATAATACTATTATGTCATTATTAAGTTCAATGGGGTTTATTCAGTCAGTTAATGTACGCCACTATCGTTCTGCCTACGACATCAGAGATATAAATCTTCATTCAGATGTAAATGTTTTGGTTGGCCCCAACGGCGCTGGAAAATCGAGTTTTTTGCGCGGCCTCGCAATGTTTAGTCAGTCTGAAAAAATAGACACAGATGATTTCAGTGTATGGGACAGTTCGTTAACAGAAACTACAAGATCAGATATACCAATTACGACCTTTTGTCTTAATCCAGAACACGACCGCCTTGGAACTCTTCAGGCCCTACACAAGCGACCGTATTATGAAAGTGTCAAAATCAAAAATAATGAAATGCAAACAATTGAGGGCAATTCTGTATTATTAAATAATGCATTATCCACTGGTGATACATTGCAAATAACAGTGTTTGCAAACGGAGCATACCGTGTTCAAACCAACAGTGGCAGGTATAATGTAGAAACGGTTGCTAAGAAACGTAAGTCAGATTTGCTAACGATCGGTGGAGAAATAATAAAACAGCTGGAGTCTATCGATCTTGCTAATCTTGTTCCAGAAACGCAAAAAATCACCTCAAGCGATATTAATAGTACTCTAGCTTCACTTGAAAATGAATTAGAAGAGATCGATGATACAGAGTCGGGTTTGATCAAGAGTGATGAAGATCATGACGAATTACAGCTACTTGAACCAATTTATCAAGATCTACAGTCCGTGTCTGAACAGTTAGGAGATATAAAACTAATTCTACATGGAGTCAAAGATAGATTGCCAACTGTTGCCTATTTTGACACAATCCAGCCAATAACTGATGGTATCCCGCGCGCGGAGATACAGAACCATCGGGCATGGCGAATGTTTCTTCGGTTGGGTGGTTTAGGTTCAGGAAATCCTCAGTCTGTGAACCAACAACGGCTCGAATCAATCTGCCGTCAAGCTGAGAAGGAACTAACGCGGTTTCTTAACGAGTACATAGAACCAAAAAAACCGACTCAAGGGGAGGTCCCCGATCCTCTTCGGGGGCGCTTTTCAGTTGTATCTGATTTTGAATCAGGGAATCTTGTTGTTACGATCGAAGACGATAAAGAGGGTACGACAATTAAATTGTCAAAGAAAAGTACTGGATTCCGATGGTTAGTTGCGTATATATTGACAGTCTTTGTGGGCATAAACCGTTCTGAAGATTTCGATTTATTTGTCGTCGATGATATTGGGATTCACTTACATCCAGAATGGAAAATCAAACTTCGGCATACTTTATACGAGCGATCTACTGATGCACAAATCATTTATTCTACCCATTCACCCTTCTTGATCAAGAATAATGCTCTTGACCAAATTCAGATTATTTCACACGGCTCGTCATCTGGGAGTCAAGTACAGACTGTTGCTGAAGCGAGAGGAAGCAAATATGTGCATGACACGTTGGAGCCACTACGATCATCACTAGGTGCCCGGACATCTGAATTTTTGTTTGGTGCCGATGCAATAGTGGTGGTTGAAGGTAAGACAGATAAACAGTATATCGAAAGATTCTCTGAATTATTTAGAATAGAAGATGGTTATCCAAGTTTGGATGATACAATAGAAATAATGATCGGCAAAGGATCAAATCAGGAAGTCCTAGTCAACTTCTTAGAAGTTCAGCAACCCAACTTTGTTGTTCTTACCGATAAAGACGAGTCAGGAGATAATGTAAAAGAAAAAATTTCAGATAATGGTATTGATCCACATAAGATCATCCAGCTTGATGAACTTCCAACACAATCAGATGGTTCAGAAGCCGAAGTTGAGGACCTTTTTCCTGTTAAGATGGTCTGTGAAGGGGTTGCTCAGCAGTATTCCAGTGTTGTAACGGCCAAGGAACTGGAAGATAGGGTAGCCAGTACGAGTAATAGTGATATTCTTAGGGACTTATGCGGTCGATTAGATCAATATGAAGGACAAGGACAGATACAAGAACGCGATGAGATCTCAAAAGAAGAGCTCATGGATTATATTTTGGACCAAATCGATTCCAGTTGGCTGGATGCCACTGATGTGAGGGCTGACTCTGTAACAGATTTTAAATGGTTGATTCAAGCTCTGAACTCGCGTTTAGCCTGATATAAATACAGTTTTACAAACGAGATCGGGTGCCCGGTTCGTATTTATTTAAAATGTGTTCTAATACCGTAGTTGACATCCTTATGACAAATATATTGAGGTACAATCAAAAACACTCAGCAATGATTGCGATTGCGATTTAGTCTACCTTGGGCTGTTTCAGCAGGTCCTGGGTGATTTAAGAAGTTTGTACGCGACTCAGTGTGCGCACTGAATGAAGATATGATGAAGCCGTTAGATACTGATCGCAGAAGAGTTACTTGTGTATCCCTCAATGACAATCAGTCTCGGTTTCTATCATAAACCAAATATTTACTTTTTTAGTTTTATACAGGGGGTTGTTTGTTATTATAGAAAAGTTAGATTATTTATCATATACATACTCAACTATACTAACTAAGTGACGCAATCGAAATATACTTTCTAACTGTAAGCTACTTATATTTATTTGATATATTATTGATGAGAGCCATTCTATCTGACGGTGTTAAATAATATCCCTGCAGGTTTAGTTGTGCGCCGGATTGTGAGTGGACGATCATATCTCCTGCACCCTGTAGGTCCTCAGCCCCAGATTTGTCAAGTATGACTCGAGAATCAGTATTAGACGGGAGACGAAAACTAATTCGACATGGGAAGTTTGCTTTGATTTTTCCAGAGACGATATCCGCAGAAGGCCGTTGGGTTGCTAAGAGAATCACTATTCCAAGTGCACGACCGATCTGCGCCAATCTAGTTACTGACTCTTCGAAAGAATTCTTGTCGCTAACCGACATCAGAAGATCCGCAAATTCGTCGATAACAATCACATGGAATGGCAAGGGGTCAACATCAAACGAGCTCTTATTTTCATAGATTTCTGCTAGTGATGATGCACCGGCATCCACAAGATACTCACGTCGTTGCTCTACTTCTTTTTTGACGATACTAAGTAGATGATTTGTCCCTGCTTCAGGGGTGTTATAATAACCACCCTGCGCTACATGTGGGAGTGACGCAAAGGGACCAAAATCGACACCCTTAGGATCAATTAGACTGATATTGACCTCATCAGGACCGTGAGTTGCAGCTAGTGACATAATAACGGTCATCAAAAAGTTGGATTTACCAGAACCTGTTGCACCTCCAATCAGTGCATGCCTCTCATCAACCAAAGACAACATATGATGTTCGTTATCTGTATCAACACCGATCGGAAAGACTAGTGGCTCCTGGATTCGATTGTTTAGCGTTTTGAGTCCTTCTGATAGATAGATATCTCGGGGATCTCCATGGGGTATTTCCAATCGTACTGCTCCCTTTTCAGGGACCCTCGTCCCAACAATATCTCCCTTTGACCTAATTTGGACACTCAAGGTATCAAGATTATTGAGGATGCCACTTGTTTTTTGGCCGTCTTTTGGAATAATGTCAACACCAACTTTTCGGGGCCCTACAGAGACAGAGTTTGGATTTGGTGGATGAATCTCAATCCCGAGAGACTCGAAGGCTCGTTTTAGATCACTCACTAATGCATTTGGATCAACATTCGTTTTTGGAATTGGACTCTCCTCCAGTTGCATTATAATATCATTGGTGTCAGTAGTTTGTGTCCCTGTCTCTTCAGCTACTTTTTGACTCTCCTTATTAGTACCATCGTTAGATTGTTTTTCGATTTTTTTATTTCCCTTATCAGTACCAGCTTGTTCAGTCTTAGTGATCTCATCAGCTTCACTCTCACCTTTATTCGCTGAGGAACCTTCTTTTTTTTCGGTTTTATCTGACTTGGATCTCGAATCAGGGACTCTATCGGGCTGTTTTTCAGGAATTTCGTCAGGGCCCTCCTCAGTAGCATTTGACTGAGAGACAGAGACTGTATCTGTTGGTTGGGCAGATGTCTCTTCCTTATCGTCAGTTTGATCTCGACCGATCAATAAATCAGAGGTCTTGAATCGCAGGTTGTCTAGATTAAGATCCGGCAAGACATCTTCTATTGTACCCCCAGAAAGGATACCGAGCGCTTCAACAGGTGCTTCGATAGATCGAACTTCACCATCTGTTTTGAACTCAGATTGGAACGTATTTTGTCTGATTCGGATGACTTCTCCAACGTGTCCTTCTTGATCTTTAAGAAATGAGACACTGAAATTTCCTTCTAAGAGGTCGCGTTCACGCTTTTCTAAGACACTCAAGTCCGCTTCAGAAAATATCTCATAGTTATAGAGGCGGTGTGCTACATCAAGAATAATTTTGCCAAATTCACTCAGTAGGATCTGCTCATCGGCAGGATTCGAATCGGGCTGTAATCGCTCCTGGAGATTTTTCAACGCACCTTTAATTTGCTCTCGTCCAGTCTTGATTTTTGAACTCCCTCCTTTGGTCTCGACCAACCAGATTTTTAATGAGGTGTCAGCTTGGTCCTCCGGTACGCCAACGAAACAGAGGTCATCGCTGGCTTTTCCACGTGAGTCGAATTGAAGAAGGCCAGTACCAGTACCTCGACGCGATCGGTCGTGGCGTGCTAATTCATTCAAACTAATTGGGACCCACGTGTGATCCGGTAAATCTTTTTCGAGAAGGTTTCGGCTGAGAGCTAGCCCACCGACAAAACCGATAAATTCGACAATCTCGGTGTCTTTTGCCCGCTGAAGTTTGAGTGCGAGGTCACCGTCAACCCCAACAAGCGTTGACAAGATGTCCTCTGCGTCCAGTTGTCTACTCAGCTCAGACTCATCCAAGGCGCGTTTTAGTGATAGGAGATACGGATCTCGTTTATTAGTCGAAGTTATAACATCATAATTCGGAGAGGACTGATCGTACTGGTCACTGTAATGGATCATCAGTTTGCCAGTTTGCCGTTGCATATCTCCCTCCGATCGGAGGTAAAATTCAATTCCAACGTTCGGTTGTACATGGGCGACCCACAGCGAATTTTCCCATAGTTTTGCTAGGTCTGTATCTTGAGAAGCCTCAATTCGTTTTTTTGGAGCTTGCCCAAATTGATATGAGTCTTGTGCAACACCTGCCTCAAGAGCATTTGCAACGCGAGCGACATTATGAATTAATCCGGTTTCACTATCATCACAACTAAAACCAACCGTATAGACAACACCTTCAGGTGAATCTCCCACATCGATAGATTCACGTGAAAATAAACCTTCTTTGAGCATGCCAGAAGGAAGGCCTCCAAGGTCTGTATTTACGCCAGCTTTTTCTTTTAAAAGTCCTCTAAAAAATGTTATATGTGCGGGCTTCTGGTTCTCTTCAGTATAGTCGTCAGCATGGATATAGTGGACTTTTCGGCGAAGTGTATCGACAAGCTGGTCATTCTTACTTTCGAGACTTGATCGGAGACGTGACTCAGAAGAGTCATTAAAGAATTGATCCAGTGACTCACCCTCACCTTCACCACCATAGATGCGTAGTAGGATTGTTGGAGATTCAAATTCTGATGAATCTAATTTTCTATAGAAATGGAAGAGTCCTTTAATAACTGGTTTTAGATCACCCATATTTATCAGATTAATAACTAAGTGTCGTTCTGAGTGAAGTGAAAATAGCGTAGGGAACGCTTGTACAAACGTATATAACTTGTCACGAATTACCCGTTCCATATATAATGGTGTCACAGCACCAGGGGCTTCAACTGGTGAGTAGATTTGCCATAGAGGGTTATTACGACACTTGAGGCCACGCAATAACGTTTCAGAGCCATCTGAATTGCGATACGGTAAGATTCCAGATGGACTGAATTTATCCACGAAATCTTCTCGTCTGAACCCCTCGTCAGCGGTGCCAATGATTTCAGTATCCCGCCACTCTGCCATTCGGAGCCCATATGCCAGCAATACAGGATGGAAGGGAGTAAGCCAGATTTTGTGACTGGTAGTGGATCGGATCGTACCCAAAGAACGTAGTGGTGCAGATGGGCTGAATGTTTTACTCGACCCAACTTCTTCAGCAGCTTGGACATATGCTTTCAAAACCCTCTTAACTAATTTCTGAGTAGGTTTATCCCATTGGTCAGTTGACGGTGTTCTTTTACGCTCCCTGAAGTGATCAAACAAATCTTGATAGGCAGTCAGCAACTCGTGTGGGACTGGGGTTGCAGTCTCGATCTCCGATCCATAGCCGACAGAGTCTTCTTGAACCTCTCGACCGAGTGGCGAATTACCATTTAATATTTGTTCTTCAATTTGTAGTAGCTCTAAGTCTGAATCCTCTAATCCGACTGTGTCTCCAGAGGTCTGATAAATCTCACCTCGGCTCGTATCTATTGAGAATTTAGCTGGTAACATAAATTGGGAGCCAGTCCATCGATTTGGCCTTACAATGGCGCTCAACATCAATGGCAGTACAATCTCTTCAGTTTCTATTGATTCAGGTTCAGTGAGGAAGGCGATTTTTATTGGAATTCCCTCTGGACGAGCGATGTAGAACGATAGTCGGTCAACTACTTCTGTGGGTTTAGCTTGAATTGTGATTTCACTGTCAAAAGTAACGGTCTGACCATTCTCTGTGATATCGACTTCTCTGGTTTCGAAATTGAAATCAATACGCTCTAATTGTTTTAGATGTAGTTCCTGATCACGAGGAAGGAGCAGCTCTTCCTCATTGACATCAATATTGAAGCTGATACCATCGGTAGCGAGGAAGAACCACTCTGGTATAACAGCGATATCAAACTGGTGGGTAGGCTTACCGCTAGTGGTTTTTTTCCCAACATAAAATTGAAATTTGGCAAAGTAAGGTTTTTCAGGATCTATGTTTTCAATTGAAGCCGTTGCACGTTCTTTGCGTTTCGTTGTTCGCCCAACATTATTTCCATCCGAATCAACACAATGGAATGGGGTGTTCTCTAAGTCACCAGTAAATTCAGCGGTGACGCTAACATCACCGTCTTTGGCAACAAGAAGAAGTGCCTGCTGGGTTTTAGATGAATCATTCTGTGGTGTATAGATTCGCTCTCGTTTTGAACTAATATCTAAGTCCAAAAATCGACGTATTTTGTCATTCTTTTCGTATTTACGAGCTTTAGAATGCTTCGCTCGTGACCATTCACCTAATTCAAGGACTTCTTTGATGAATGTATTATCATAGTTTTTTTCCAGACGAGATTGCGTATCAACACCTGCCCTATGTGCCCGTCGAAGTTTATTTGCGTGGTTATAATTACTATCTAGTGTCTGTTTGATTGCGTCGACAAGATCTTCCTCATTATCCTTTTTTGTTAGGAATTGATCTGTCAGCATATCGTCGTGTAAAAATTGCGGGAGCTGTCCAATTAATTCCGGAAATCTGTCAAACTCTTTTTTTTCTGCTGCCTCTCTAATTTCACAAAGAATATCGAGTACTTCAGTATTGCTTGTTTGTATTGATTTGCTACTGATAACTTTGTTAAGTCCTTTCAAGAAGGCCCGTCCTTGAAGTGAATCAATACTTTTTGGATCTAGTAAATTATTCTTAAAGGACTCAAGGTTTATTGGTCCATCCTCTGCAAAGAGATCTTCAGAGGCTTCAAGAGTATCCAGACTGGAGTCTGTGTCCAGTATCATGAGCATTGCGCGGGGTTCAGAGGAGTGGACTGATTCGGAAATTAGATTCCGCATTTGTGTGGCGAACCCTTGAACAACTTCATAGTCTGCGGGCTCGTCGGCTGTAATCTCCGGCTTGACACGCAAAATGTAAGTAGGTACCCCATTCTCAGGCATATACACTGGCAACGAAATTTCTTCGTCATCAATCTTGATTAGGGGCCCGTCGCCAGCAATTTCATCAATTAAAATCTTTGCAAAACGATCGGTGACAGATTTGCTGTCAAATTTCGCAAGTAGGATCTGGCCAGGATTTGGAGGTCTTGATGATAAGAACTCTTTCAAATGCTGAACAAGGTATTGTTCAAATTGTCCGGACATACACAGCACCCCCGCTATCACTTTGACGGTCAATCATTCCCATATTTTCGAGTTCTTTAAGCGCAACACTTTGGCTTTCTGAATCCAAGAATATACCTCGATTCTTAAGATATTGTATGAACATGTCGTAGTGCATATCGTCTTCAGCAAGTATGAATAGCCGCGCTAGGAACCGAAGCGCAGCTTGGTTAAGCCGCAGAGTCGGACCAATTCCTCTCTGTGTTTTCCAGTATTTTCGTTCCTTACCATCTCCCAATTGTCTTATGACATTCAGCCCTGCCGTAATTGGTGTTTGATTAGAACTAGGTTTTTGTTCATAGTGGTATTTTATACCGGCTGTAAGGCGTCTTGCGGAGGTAATAATGTCTGAGTCCTGAAGCCGATCACTTTCTTGAAAATGGTCTTCCATTTTGTTCACGCATTGGCGTTTAATGTCATCAGGCAACTTCGATGCTTCCGATAATGTGTATGCTTTTTTTGTGTCCTCATATTCACTTTCTTGAACTGTCTTTGCAATAAGGCTGAGGGCAGTTAGGCGTCCCCAAGAATCATAGATATCCCGTTCAATTCCATCTCCATCGCGTTGTCTATACTCTTGTGTAAATCGACGGTCTTGGCTGGCGGTCTCGTTCCACAGTCCGAAATAGATATCTTCAATTTCTGGGATGAATGTGCTTGTCTCATCTTTTAATTGGTGAAATTCTTTTCGTAAATTAACTGATAGCTGGAGATAATAGTTCATAAAATGCAAACTAAAGAGGTCTCGAGCCGACTGGAGCCAATTTGAAGGCGAGTCGTGTTCATCCCGTAGCCAAGCTGTAAGATCTTGTTGAAAAGATTGGGAGAGGTCACCGATATATGGGCGGATTGGTGTTGGTTCGCCGATCGCCTCTGAGTCTTCTGTGATCTTTTCTGCCACATCAATAAAGGCCTGTTCGAAAATATTTGATGCAGACTGCTGATTAAGTCGGTCGACAAACTGATTATGGAGAGATGAATTGAAATCTCCTTCGTCAGAAGTCATTAACATCGTGTACCATTTACCCCAATTTCGGGTTTCTTTTGGCTTGATACATTTGGCAATGGAAGGGTGAAATGGTACCATATATTGCTTTGCTTTCTTTCCACGGTTTGAGCCTTGCTTGCCGGTGGTGGTATATGTTGATATGAATATTTTCCATCCTGTTTCGACATCTGAGTCATTTTCAAATGGCCCGTATTTCTTTACTCTATTGTAGAACTCATCAACCGTGTCAATAGGTGGGTCTGCACCCAACACATTCGCTAAAATCTCTGTAAAAATTGTCTCACGAACTGTAGGAGCGGGCGATGTGGGAAATAAAGCACCTTGGATAACACGGCTACTTGTCTCTTCTATTTTTGGTGTTTGTCCAATTGGATTATTCATTGACTGCCACCTTTGACGGTAATTCCTTCGAATGCATCTTGATCAATACTGAGCAGCAGTGATCCATTTTTATCGACCACTCTTACTGATTTTTCTTTGTTTGTGAATTCAGAGAGCCGGGAGTGAATAAGTCGAATTCCTTCAGATCGTTCCAAATCTCTAACATTTGGATTATATCCTCTACTGATACGCTTCATCAGAATATACAGTTCGAACGATATTGGAACTGGAACTTCGTTACTTGTGTCTTCAGTTTCAAGAACGAACCATAGCTGGCCTGGAAGAGTTTCGCGTTTTGTCCTAACACGAGATTGTTCAAGATTTGGTCTTGGATTTGACCACTGAGCGAGAAATCGATAGTCAGGAGTTTTTATCCCATCAATAAATTCAATATAATCTCCGTCAGCAGATTTTCCACTCCATTGTTTCAACGCTTGTTTTAGTGTTGTGTTCACTTCTCTTGCGCTAACTTGAAGTTCTTTTTCAACATCTTCAGGTAACGAATCACCGTTATTAAAGAATGTGTAGGCCCCTAAAAAGTCAAAAAACCATGACCAGTCAATAGCAGTTTCAATTGATTCGCGGTTTTTACCTTGTAAATACAATTTTCGAAGCGTAGTCTGTACTTTAGCTTTCTTATTAAGATTATGAATATCGGGTTGTTTTCCGAGTATATTGTCTAATGTGGTAGGGTTTGCAATCCACTCAAGAATCTGGAGATCGAGCTCTTTGTCTGCTTGTGCGGATGGGTCAAGATGGCCACTATTTTCCCCCTCATGTTCATCTATAACCTGGAAGACGCTATTCCAGAGCAGCATGTCTGTGGATAGTTTTTTATTTGATTGAATTGCCTGACCTATTGGACACACACCATCTGATTTGGCTATTTGCTCTAATGAGGGTGGTAATAAGATAGATGCCAAGT
>LFCJ01002857.1_pt1 | contig 12541 bp, 19 predicted proteins | sample 643141 | NCBI WGS metagenome assembly LFCJ01 (sample SAMN03766243, study PRJNA286221) | soda lake metagenome | biome: soda lake; feature: Kulunda steppe; material: water; isolation source: sample B1-Br-g2 brine of Lake Bitter-1 | place: Russia: Kulunda steppe | collected 2010-07 | reverse complement strand
CAAAGCACACACAAAGCAACACATACACACACAAAGCACACACACACACACACACACACACACACACACACACAAAGCACACACAAAGCACACACAGCACACAAAGCACACACAAACACACACACATACACAAAAGCACATACACACCTAGCACACATTAAGCACGCGAAGCACATACAACACTAAGCATTCTGTTGCTTGCGCTGCTCCATCCGGGTGTAGCCTGGGCTGTTCCGCTCTGCGCGCTCCCGCCTCCCTGCTGTGCATTGTCTGCTCAACACTGCCAGCTTGCTCGTGTGCCTGCCATCCCCCGCATCCACAGGTCATCCACTGCCACACCACGTTCCTGGCGCGCGCACTGGACGGCCTCATGCTGCGCCGCCCGCCACTACTGCGCCCGCTGCTGGCCCTGCAGCAGGGTGCGCTGGACTTTGCGGCGCGCGTGAACGTGGTGTGGGACGCTCTAGAGGCGCGGCAGGTGGGTGTGCAGGCAATAAATGCGTGTAGGAAAGGATGACGAGAGGTTGATGCTTGCCCCCAGGCCTATTGGTCGTGTACCCTCCGCGCGGTATTGAATTGGGCTGTGTGGGCGCTAGCGGGTGGCTTCTATGTGTTGCGCTGTGCAGGCGCTTGTGGGTAGTCTCCCTGTGTTGAGCCATGCAGGCGCTCGCGGGTGGCCTGCTTGCGTTGCACCGCAAAGGTGCTCGCGGGTGGCCTGCTTGTGTTGCAACGCACGGGTGCTCGCGAGTGGCCTGCTTGCGTTGCACCGCACAGGTGCTTGCGGGTGGCCTGCTTGTGTTGCAACGCACTGGTGCTCGCAGGTGGCCTTCTTGTGTTGCAACGCATGGGCGCTTGCAGGTGGCTTCCTTGTGTTGCGCTGTGCGGGCGCTTGCGGGTGGCCTCCCTGTGTTGCACTGTACAGGTGCTCACGTGTCGGCTTCTGTGCTAGCCCTTTGGCTGCGCTAGCGAAGGCCTCCTTGGGGTGCGCTGTGGCTGCACCGTGCCGCGGGGCTGTCTTGGTGCTCAGGCTGTGCTGTGTGCCCAGGCGCTGGGGACCCGTGCTGTCTGGGCGATGCTTCCCAGGCGTGCGCTGTGTGCTCAGGTCTTCAGGGGGAGGGGGCCACCGTGCGGCGCAGGAGGTGCACATATGCCGCGGCCCAGCCGTGAGGCAGGCACTGTGGCCAGCCATATGGCCACCGTGAGGCAGGCACCGTGGCCAGCCATAGTGCTGAGTGCCTCTTTGGTGCCTGCTGGGCAGCGCCAGCCAAGGGTTCAGCGCAGCGTGTGCAAGGGGCTGCGTCCAGCAGCCGGCCTGGCATATGCCCGCAGGCATGTGTCACACATGATGTGTGGGATGCAGGTAGCCCATGGTGTGCATGCCGCTCAGGCACTGAGATGTCCTGTCCCTACCCACCCCTTGTGCTACCAGGAACAGGCGGCGGCCAATCAGGCAGCGCTGGCTGCAAGCCAGGCAGCGCTGGCGCGGCAAGCAGGCAGGGCGGGGGGCGCAGCCCGAGGTGCGCGCGCAGCGCACCCTTCAAAACAATTGCTGTGGGGGATCAGTGGTGCTTGATGTCTGTAGCTCCGTAGCCCCATGCCTGGATAAAGTCGCACCCACCTGCATAGCTCAAACACGGCACAGGTGTACACACACAGTGCAGGTGTGCGCTCAGGCATGCATACACCAGCACGAAAGCAGGTAGACACGAATTAATATGCACCAACACATATGAACATGCACGCGCACACGCAGTATACCAAGACAAAAGCGAAATCATACACTTGAAACACACACAAACACGCCTGCAATACCATTCCCCCCTATGCCTGCCTGCCTGCCTGCCTGCCTGCCCCCAGTGTTGACGCCCTCGCAGTCCATCACTGCTGCACGCGAGCAGCAGTATGAGGGCCTGCTCGGCCCCACTGGTGGGCCACAGCCGCCAGGCCAGGATGGCACACCGCAGCAGCAGCAGTACCTGGATGTCACAGGCTTGGAAGCCGACTACTCCAGCAGGTGCGCTACCAGCACCTGTCCCTCAGACTGGGCTCTTGCATGAGATTGTCATCTTTTCTCAAAGGACTGAGGCTGACCAGGCTCCTGGGACCACAGACATCATGCCCTACAAGCGTGCATACCTTGGGCATGCATGCACATGCAGGCTGGATGAGCTCGTGGCCGGCTTGCAAGACATGTACAGCACCGCCATACAGAGCGAGTCAAGCGACGGTCATGCTGAATCTTCGCAGGTGAGCCTGTCTCGCTGTCTTGGCCGCGGCTTTGCGCCGTTCTGCTGCTTGCAATAAAGGAAGCGGTGCCCTTCTTTTGGTGACAAGGAGCAATGTTGTGCTATAGGATGGGTGGCAGAAAAAGTGGCCTCTCCTGGAGGGCCCGAGCAGGGGCCGAGGTAGGTGCTGGCATTTTCCTGCCAGCCACGTTGAGTTTACTTGCACTGCAGGCCATACAGAGTATTGCTGCTATCGCAAGCGCATCACATGCACACACGTACACACGCACAAACGTGCTTGCACACATACACACACACATACACACACATACAAACACACACACACGCCCACCCGCACGCATGCACACACTGTTCCCTCAGGTCACGCTGGACAGCAGAGAGCAGCTCGAATCGCTACAGGGCCTCATCGACCGTGTCACATTCAACCCACAGCAGTCACAGCGTGCAGGACCAAATGTAAAGAGCACGTCGGCTCTCCTTGCTCAGTTACAATCTGCTGCAGCGCAGTACTAGTGTGCAGCATGTTCCGAGGTGTATGTTTTCCACTGGCAGCCTTGCGGTGTCTTGCAATGGCCGTGTACATACTTAAGTTGTGACAGAGTCATAGCTTTCAAAGTTAGAGAAGCTAATTTAGACAAACATGGTCATGGGCCAACCAGATTGATTTATTGCTAGCTAACATACCGTTTTGCCTGATGTGACATTGAGAAAGAAGGGGTTTCAAGGGGGTTACAGAAAAGGCCTCCAGTCAAGAAGTGCAACTGCTAGCCTGCTCATAAAAAACTATCAGTGCATGAAGGAAGAAATAAAGCTTATTGTTTTCCTGACCCAGAAAAGCAGGTACGTTGTTGAAGTCTCCGGGAGGAAATAGGGATGCATAAGTCCTTTGGAGAGAGACCACGTGTTGATGGGTGCAGTGAAAAAGGGCGTGTTGCTCATCTTGTACATCATAAGCATTGCACAAGTCACAAGTATGGGAGGTATTGTGAGTCCAGGTCGCAGTTTCAATTCGTAGGTCAGGTAAGGTAAGGTTTCAAGGCTGTATCCGCCGAGCGAGGGCAGCTGGTTGTGGCCTCCAGTGAGGTTCGAACCTCGAACCCGCAGGTTGCAAGGGTGGATAATCAACTTTCCATCTCAGGTGCCCCGCCGCCTGCTCGAGTATCCGGAGCTACTGTACCCGCCGCCTGCTCGAGTATCCGGAGCACAGTTTCAATTCGTAGTGGGCACGAAGTCTGAAGTGAGCCACGTTGCGAACAACGTCACGAGGAAGATCAAGGAGCATGTATCTAGCAAGGGTGTACGGCAAATGTGTGACCAGGGCCCTCTTGGTAGGGAGGGCGCACCATTGATGGTAAGTGGAGCGTTTGCTGTTGCGCTCGCGTGGATGCATATAAGGTGTCTTATAATCCATGTGCCTCTCCCTGAGGTCCATGACAGAACAAGCAAGGTTACAAGGTAGGGTTAACCGCCAGCCAGGTTGTTAGGCTGGTTAATTTGGTGCTGGTCTTCGCCAGCCAAAAAATAGTCCATAATGTTTGAAATGAAATGGCAGAGTTTTTTGTGCCGTTGAGAAAGAAAGTCACAGTCTGACTAGGCAAGGCATGTAAAATATCAGGTAAATTATCATATGGTAAAATATCAGGTAAAATCTCATATATCAGGTAGAATATCATATATCAGGTAGAATATCATATGGTAAAATATCAGGTTAAGTATAAGGGGCCTCCAAAGAAAAGGATTGGCAGAAAGGGAAGAACAGGAACGAGTACTTTCTTCTGAGAGCTCAAACAAGTCTTGATATTGAAAAAGAACACGCATCTCATTTTGAACAGCAGCATAGGAACACCTGTCACAGTGGCCATTTCCACTGCGCCAGATGGAGGATTCCACCGCGAGAATATGTGCTCGCAAGCGAAACCTGCTCACATTCCTCATAACATGCTCAGGGATCTTAGGGATAGAGATCAAGGTGCAGATAGCAAGGAGGCATCAGGGGGGCGCCCCATTCCGCACCCGAGTGCGTGAATCAGCTTGAAGATCTAAGAGGGGACAGGCAAACCAAGAATGATAAGTCACCAGTTTGTTGTCGCTTTCCAGAGGGTTCATGTCATCAATGCCCCTTCACACTTTTCTCATCCTAAGCCTCAGGTCAGCAGTGAAATCTGAGTAACAAATAGGGAGCCCCTGCAAGAAAGCTTGTGTATAACTACAACAGTATATTTATACTGTATAAGTGTCGCAGCCTCGCAATCCCTCAAAGGCGTGCAAAATATCCACCAAAATAAGCCCAAGATGTCTGAGCCCGAGGCACCAGCTTCAGGTCTGCATGAAGGGTCTGCTTAAGAGTGGCACTATTAATGTTAGAGGACAACAACCCGTTGTAAAACCTAATGGTAGCTCTCAACCAATAGAATTACAGAGGTTTATGCGCACACTCACGTAGTACAGCCCAGTTAGGCGCAGACTGCTTCACACCTAGGGTGCCCTTTAAGAAATTCAAATACAATGTCTGGAGGGTAGGTAAAAACACATCACCTTCGCGCAAAAATCCTGAGCCCCAAACCTGACAGCCATACATACCAGCAGGCACTACATACGCCTTAGCTAGCCAAAGGGAAGCAAAAGGTCTGTCACAAAGGGTAGTGTCCCATACATACCCACGTATTCGATGAGCTGCTGCAAGCATTGGTAAAGCTGCATGCTCGGACGAGGCTGACATGTTAAGTGTTCGGTGAAATGTCATGCCAAGGTACTTAAACGAGTCAGAGCAATTCATAGCAGCGCCGGCTAACATAAAAGTGGGCACTTGAGCACCGCGCTTAGAGTAGAAATGGACCACCTCTGACTTTGCAGTGTTGATGGTCAGGTGTTTGGAGCGTGCATAGACCACAAGCCTGTTTAGCATGGTTTGCATGGCATCAAGGGCATTAGCTAGAAGGGTCAGGTCATTTGCATACAACATGTGCGTGACCCGCACATCCTCTGACCCGGTAACTGCTCCTTGCACTCCCTCAGCAATCGTACCAATGTCATTAATGAACAACGAAAAGAGCAGAGGAGACAAAGGGCTCCCTTGTTTCACACCCACAGTAGGCTTAACCCTTGCAGCTTCATGACAAAAGCTTGCCTTATGACAAAAGCTTGCAGCTTTATGACAAAATGACCAAGATCAATGGGCTCACACTTCAGCAGCCTTTCCTTGAACAAGTAGGATTGAGTGGGACCATTCATGGCAGCAATCATCGCACTGTGAGCTCATTTGCATGTCAGCTTGTGAGATATTTCTTGCAGTGGAGCTATTTCTTTGAGTTGAAGCATTGTATAGCCAGCCACACTGCTGCCCAGAACCAGTTGAACTGTAGGTGCTCTTGACCACACACGCACATGAAGGGGTTGTGTCCTAGACCATCAGAATGATCTTGAGCACCGTGACCAGCCATTTTTGTAAAGGATTTGCCCTGTCGTAAGAGTGGGGTGGCCCGAACCTGGCTTGCATACATACCAGCAAGAATTGCGTACGTTTTTGAGAAAGCACTGTAAAGGAAAAGGGGGTGATCTTTGTTATAACATATTATAACTCATTTGTGGCAAACCTGGACATGACTTCGATAATGGTGCAGCAACAGGGATGAGTTTCACAATGCCTGTAAACAGAAGGTTTTGCTCCAAAATCTGCTCACGCGAATTCTGCCAGCTGATTTGCTTAGGAATTGGAGACAAAAAAGGGAGACAGGTACACAAAGATCTGCCACGTCCCCTTTAGGTGGTTAGGTTTCATAAATGTATCCACTGTCACCGTTAGTGGGAGCTGGGTGCATTAGGTGGGAAAGGTTTGACGCGACGCAGATCGACGCTTGAGCCGTATTTAAGTACAAAGAGCCGTATTTAAGTACAAAGAGGAAGTATCCAAAATGTCAAAAATCGTTTGATCGAGTGATCTGTGATCACAGTTTCACAGACAGCTTAACGGCTTAACAAATATAAGGTCAAGAATGCATCCACGCCTGTGCACGGCTCCCAGTTATTCATGCAGCTCTATCTGTTTTTAGCTACCAGCTACATTCTTTGCACAATGGCCTCCTTGGACGCCCTGAGTGGTGCCAGTAGCGGGAGTTTGTTAGAGAGTGGCGCTGAGGCAGGGAAAGCTGCTTGGAAAGCCACTTCAGCCTCTGCCTCTGCGGCAGAAGAAGCTGCCTCTGCAGTAGAGGAAGCTGTTGAGCTTGGGGCTGGATGGAGCGCAGGCACTGGTGGTGTGGAGACTGCCATAGGCGCAGCTGCCACGGCTGGGGCAGCAACCGCTGGCGCAGCGCTGCGCGCGTCGCTAGCGACGGCTCTGTCAGTGGGCCGGCCATTGAACAGCGCAGGGGCACTGCTGTACATAGTCATTCCAACAGCAGGTGCACTGGCTGCTGTGGCCCTCTTCTGCGCCAAGCACCGCCGTGCCCGAGGGCAGCCAGGAGCAGTCGTGCCCTTGCATGAGATCGCCGCTCGCTTCCGCGAAGAGCTGCTCCGGCAGCAGCAGGAGCAGCATCAGCAGCAGCAGCAGCAGCAGACAGTGCAGGAGCGACCTTTGACGTTTGATCTAAGCCAGATTCTCCTGCCAAGAAGAGGTAAACAATCACCGTGATTGAGGCTTGCAATCGTCCAAATGGCGTTGGCTTCCATCAACCAGCAGGGGTGCCTCGTGATTTTTGGGGGCAGTGCCATAAGCAGATCATGCTACTATTAAACGTGCTTGTCGTGCAGGCCTGCCGCCCGGAGGCACCTCTGAGGGAAACATGCCTTCAAGTAGGCCCTCCTCCGTCCTGTACACATCCTGCACGCGCAGGGCTGCCATGGGGGCAAAGGTAGGGACAAGTCCCTCCTGTGAGGAATGCTCCAAGCATGTCTTTTGTACTGTGTGACCTGTTTAAGCCACTTGTCAGAGGCAAATTGGCCAAATTGTCAGAGCCAAATTGGCCAAATGGTTCGGGTAATTGGCCCGTTTCTGGGCCAGCCAAGTATATGTAAGAGCGCGTCGTTGAAGCGTTAGGTATTGATGGCTAGACAGCGCAGTTCGCGCGCGTCCGGCCAGTGGTCGCGGCTTGCCGAACGGTACACTCAGGCATTGCGTCCCCCGCCTGCAGGTGCTGCGCTGTGCTTCTTCCCGCTCCCCGCGTGTGTGATTTGGTGCCTGGTCTGTTTGTGTTGGCGTTCTTGTGACAGTGGCGCGCGCAGGAGGGGCGGGGGGTGCGCTGTGCTGGACCTCGACGCGCGTGCTTGCAATTGATTGACGCCAGTCTGTCCGCCACCCCTTTCTGCAAAGCGCTCCTCCCAGCATAGCGCACCCCCCGCATTGCGTGCGACAGGCATCAATAGCAACAATGGTGTGCGGGGGAGGGGGCGGGGCAGCAGCGCTGGCGGACACTTGATGCCTCGTGGGATAGTACATAGGCCTGATTGCAGACGGTTGGTACGTGTGCGCAAGCTTACACACGCACACACACGCGCGCGCACACACGCGCACACACGCACATGTACACACATACACACACAAGCAGCCTGGCATAATTGCAGGGGAGCCGGGTTGTGCTTGCATGGCACGAAGGTCGCTTTGCCGTGCCAGCGTTTGACTTTCGCGCTTGCACACACGCCCGAGTGCACACCCGCCTCTGTTTGCTGCGATGGTGTCAAGCATGCACAACATCTATACTCACAGTCACCCATACTGACGCCGCGATTGCGGGGGCAGGATTGTGCAACCGCCCTGATTCCCCGCGCTTGCATTCCTTTACCTCTGGCCACCGTCCCCCTTGGCCACCATTCACGGCTCGTTCGCATCGCCAGGAACTCAGCAGTGCCGCAAAAGTGGTGTAAATACACCATTTATGTGCAAATTTCCTGTCGGTGCACAGTTGGATTTTCCTGGCGCCGCACGCTGGCACGGCAAAGCACACGGCGTCAGCTCAGAGCTCAGCAGCCAACTGAGGCGCTCAACCACTCAGCAGCTCCCAGTGGGTGTCAGGGCTCCTCGTCGGTGTCCGCCAGCACGCTTGTAATTCTCAGGAGGCTCAGAGCAACTGGCTAGCGTATTTGCAAGTGCCAACGGTGCACCTGTGTCCCAGGAGGCTCAGGTGAGCTGGCCCGCGCGCATGTGTGTGTGCCAGCAGTGCTCGGTGTTCCCCAAAGGCTCAGGTAATCTGGTCAGCGTGTACACATTTGTGCTAGCGGAGGGCGGGCCACAGCTCACCTCCCAGCTTCATGCCCTTTGTGAGCGGGTACGCGCCCATCTTGCGCAGGTACAGCAGGGAGGCGATGATCATGCCCGTGGTGGTGCGGCCACGCCCCATCTGCAAGGCAGCAGCAAACAGTGCTGTCCCTCCATCAGCTCTGGCTAGGCTCTGATACGCAGACTGCCTTTTTCTTCCCCCTTTACACTGGCATGGGATGATGTGTGGTGATGCAAGTCTTGGGGACCAGTGCATCCATGGCACACACACCCTGCTTCCAGGCCCTGCAAGATCAATCGGGGCCGTGCTTGCATCACCTCACCTCATCACATGGACAGACTAATCACATTATCCCTCGCGACCCAGCACACATGCCCCACCTGGCAGTTGAACACCACCCCCGCATCATCAGGCACCGACCACAGCCTCTGAATCAGCTCTTCAAAGTCATTGTCCTTGGGAGCTTTTTCGTCAGTCACAGGCACACGCAGGTAGTCTACATTGTAGCCATCAGCTGCAGCAGAAGACACACAAAACAGGAAAACTCAATCAAGCTTTTGTTGGCTGTGAGGCCAAAAGCTGTTTAGCAGTCAGCACATCCTTTCTGTTGTCTGAGGAGGGTCTGTCTTACAGCATGACTGGTGCTTAGAGCACAACGTGCAGCATGATGTGCACGCATCACAATTTGCACCATGATGTCATACACAGCCAGCCAAAGAAAAGAAATGCTCAGCAGTCTCATTTACCAGCTGCAAACCATGTTAGCGAAGCAAAACAATGCATCATTGTGGTATTGCTGGAACATGAAAATAATGGCTGGTCAGCTGTCTTGTTGTCTGTGTGTGTCTGTATTTGTGTGTGTGTGTGTTTGTGTGTGTGTGTGTGCGTTTATGTGCTTCACATGCAAGGATGGTAAGACCTGTAAGCGACGCACCTTTGAGCTCTGCATAAACTTCTTGCGGCGTTTGCACGTCATCGGGTGTGACAGGCTGCAAAGGCAAAGTGTGCTTGTGAGCAGCTACACATCATGACTGTGCTAATGGCACAAGGCCCTCTAAGCCATGTTGATAACTGACCAATCCTTGTGAAAGCATTGCCTCTTGAGGTGGAACAACAGGAATGCATTCGACATGAAAAGCAAGGCCATGGCAAACTACTCCCACAGTTTGCTTGCACGTGTGTGCATGCGTGTGTGCATTTGCGTGAGTGTGCACATGCATGTGAGTGTGCACGAGTGCATTTATGTGTGGGCGTGCGTGTGTGTAAGAGAGAGAGAGAGAGAGAGAGAGAGAGAGAGAGAGAGAGAGAGAGATCACGTGATTACGCGCGAAGAGGCTGGTGGAATGCCTCTGCAAAATATCACTGCAAAAAATATCACTGCAGCGTGTAGGCCCCCCCTGCTCCCCAAGCTACCCTCGGCCTGTCAGGAAATCCTGCTTTGCCTGCCAGGCAACCTAGGACACACTTGGCAACCTAGGACACACTACGCGCAGCCCACCCACCCACCTCCCAATGGTCATAGAGGGACAGGTCCTCGTTCTCATGGATGACCAGGATGCGGTTGCCAAACAGGGCAGACTGCAGGCAGCAGGCAAGCCACCGCGCACATGAACACATATGGCAGCCATAGGGTGGTCATCATGGCGGCCAACACACCTCACTCAGCAGCGTCCCTGCACACTTGCTATGTAAGGAGGTCAAGCTCATGGAATTACCTCTAATACAAAAGTACTGCCGTCCTTTGTACTTGCCACCGTGCAGTCAGTGGTGTGTTTGCTGGCATCAGCACAGGGCACTCAGCATCGACACAGCACGCTGGCATGAGCCGGAGTCCTCCCTTAGAGCATGGACCAGCATAAGGCCTGAGCAATGATGGCTCACCTCTGCTAGGATATCTTGCTTAAGTCGGACCTCCATGCCTTCTACTCTAGACCGGTCAATGCCTGTGCCAAGCGGCGAGTGTAGGGACAGGGTGCTTATTGCCTCACAATACGGTTGTCATGCACACATTTTTGAGCATACATTTCACAAGGGAATCAATAGAAGATTGGCTCTTCTTGATAAAGAGGGGCCCGCTCGAACACCAGGTATTTATAACACCCATTGCACATCCAAGCGCAAAAGCAAGCAATATGGCACATGCGCTACACATATCAGACATCTCTCCACAGAAAGCACGGCACTGCTGTGTTGTGAAAGCACCTGTGTACTCTAAGTTAGAAAATGGCTTGTCGGCCTCCCGCACAACAAAAGGGTTGCCGTTGATGAAAATCAAGGGCTCCTCCCGCAAGTTTTGCCAGTAAACCCAGCGCTTGCCTGCATTCATACGGCGAAACAAAGTCATGCCAGTGTATAGCAGCTACAAGCGGTATTCCCCTCTCGTGCGAACCCTGAGCAGCACCTCATCAGCATTTGTTTCTCACTAGTCAGGAAATCACGAAGTACTGCTGTTGCAAGGTATGACTCACCTCTCTGTGCACCCATGCTGTTCAAGGCCCTTCGCAAACCAGCTACGGTGGGGATGGCCACTCCAAACACACGTAATCCATCCACCTGTGCAGCGAAAGTGAAGCCTAGTTTCATTGTGCACACTCAAGACTTGAGAATGAAGCCTCGTTGCATTGTGCACACTCAAGACTTGAGAGTGAAGTCTCATTGCATTGTCCACATTTTAGAGTAAAGCCTCATTGCACTGTGCACACTTAAAACGTATACAATGCGCTGTCCTCAGCTTTGAGATTAGCAAGGGGAGGTACAATTCAGGGATGTCAAATGATGGAACACCATGAAGGGAAAAGATGTTGGCCGTTCATGGCATCAGGCATGGGTTGTGGAAAGTACAGGTATTTGTTAGACACGTGAGCACACAGCACACACAACAAAGTGTGCCTGCAAGTATGCCAACAGCTGTGATTGTTGATCCATCACCTTGCGGAAGTTTGGGGCACCCTCCAAGATGGGCGTAAGTTTCGTATTGTGGCAACCTGCATGAGTTGCCATTTTCATGATGAAAAGTAAAGAACTTGTAAGCGGCACATCCTGGAATGCCTGGTATTTTCAGAGGTCAAGCTCTGGCTGCTCAGCCAGTGCTCGCAGCACTTCTGCAAGCACAAAGGGCTCAGGGATCTGCAGGCAAGTTGCCTGTCATTGCAATGAGGAGAACACCATCCCCTTGCCATAACTTATTGTGCTGAACAGTGATGGAGATGTACTGAACGTGCGACCTCAGGCATCGTTAGGAGAATGAGGAAGAGGCATTGCTTGACAGCACATCCAGTTCGTGGATGCAAGACGAAGAGATGCATGCTAGGTTTGTTCAGGTCAGCTCAGCAGCAGAGCACATCAGGCCAGCAATCTTGTCAATTTAACAGTTGAACTTGAGCTATTTGGCCAGTTGGCCCAATACTTACTTGGGAAGTGGTCTGCCTTGAGGACAGTGTGCTTAATGAGCACTTCTCCAGCCCGGTTGGCAATGACTTGCTCGGAGTCCAGCTCACCAGCCACGGCTCCCCTCTTACTGTGATCACCAGTCGGCATATCCGGGTCATGCGATGTATCTGCAGCCGTCGGCATGTGTCCGTGCTTACAAAAAACGTGACTTGACAATAATTCTTCTCAAGGTTTCAATGAGCGAGTGAATTCTTAAAGATTAATCTAACACTTGTGGTTTATGCCAATAAATCGTGTCAAAGTCGTGGAATCGTGTCAAAGTCGTGGGAACCCAAATTTGGTAGTAAGATATAAATTTATCATGAAAGACCACCACTACCACCAACAACAACGACAACAACAACAATAACAAGAGCATCCCCCATCTTCCCCCCTTTCCTCTATATGAGAATCTGAAATGATGATGTGTCTAAAAATGTCTTTTTTGAAGAACAAGGAATAAATAAATGAGGAGGCAGGTACGGACAAATCTAGTCAGCCAACACAACGTGCGCGAGCGCACACACGCGCGCACGCGCACACACACACACACACACACACAAACACACACAAACACACATGCACACACACACACACACACGTACACGCACGCACACTTGGAAACGCACACACATGCACGCATGCAAACACACGTAT
>LFCJ01002856.1_pt1 | contig 12543 bp, 12 predicted proteins | sample 643141 | NCBI WGS metagenome assembly LFCJ01 (sample SAMN03766243, study PRJNA286221) | soda lake metagenome | biome: soda lake; feature: Kulunda steppe; material: water; isolation source: sample B1-Br-g2 brine of Lake Bitter-1 | place: Russia: Kulunda steppe | collected 2010-07 | reverse complement strand
TGGCGAGTGTTCCGTCGATGTCGACAGTTTTGTGAAATTGTCTTGATGTTCGCCTCTATCATTATCAACTACTGTGTGAACCACTGCAACAGTGACTCAGTGTCTACTCAATAGGGAAGATCAGTTGGGTCTCGAAAATAAGTAGATAGTATTAACAGTGAGGCAAATATATTCGAGAGTATGAACTCAAAGCCGCCGGATAGAGAATATCCGGTGAAAGTAATCATAGGAAGTCTGATCGCAGGCGTATTTTTTGGTGGAGTTGGGGGTGGTGTGGCCTTTCCAACTCTCCCAATGCTGGGCGCAGTCCTCGGCATATCTCCATTATTTGTTGGGCTCATTCTTTCAATAAATAGAGTTACAAGATTAATCTTAAATACACCAGCAGGACAAATAATAGACAAAGTGGGTGTTCGAAAACCAATGATTCTGGGATTTGTGTTCCAGGGTCTGGCGCCGTTTGGTTACATTCTTGGTCTAAATCCGGAATACGTTCCAGTTATCGGCTCTGTCGAAATTTTCTTGATAGCCAGAATTATCTGGGGAATTGGTTCGGCACTCGTTTTTGTCGGGGCGTTTAGTACAGTTGTAAAGATTACTACCGAAGACAACCGTGGGAAGTGGGTTGGATATTTTCGTGGAGGACAGAGTCTTGGTCTTCCAACAGGGTTAATCCTTGGAGGATTGCTTACCGATTTTTTCAGCTTCGAAGTCGCGTTCGGGACAGCCGGTGTCCTAGGTTTCGTAGCAGGGTTAGTTGCAATTATTGTTCTTCCAGATCTTAGTCCCAGCCCAGAAAAGAGCGCGGGGATTTTTGAGTTACCCTCGGTTATTCGATCTGACCCCCGTATTGTGGCAATTGGATCAGTCAATTTCACAGTTAGATTTCTTTTCGCTGGTATATTACTCTCAACGGTCGTGCTTTATGCCGAACAGAATAATTTTATAATTAGAGAATTCTCCGAAATCGGTATAAGTGGATTTGTCATGTCACTTGCCGTAATCTTTAGTAGTGCGACGACGGTTATTGCTGGGAATATATCGGACCGAATCAACAACCGTCCACTCATTACGCTGCCTGCATTCGCGTTCTTGATATTTGGCTTCGCATTACTGAGTGCCGTTCCTACGTTACCGACGACTCTTATAGCCGTAGCAGCGATTGGTGTTGGCGTAGGAGGTACCACTCCTCCGTTGCTTGCATATCTTGGGGATATAAGTGCTGAGGAAGACATGGGTAAGATGGGTGGTATCTATAATGCTTTTGGCGATCTCGGATCAGCAACAGGTCCTATGATCGCTCTACCGGTCGCGGAACTGATTGGACTTCGAGCGGGATATCTGGCATGTGCTGGTTTTGCTGTTCTGGCTGCGATGCTTGTCCTGAAAATGCTGGTATGGTCTAATCCGGTAGCTACTTCTGGCCGTGTTGAATCGTCATAGAGCGCTAGAATCCACTATTTCCAAGTTCGCTGGATCGAGACGATAATCTTGATTGATGTGAACCCACTGCCGGGTGACGTCGCGATCGTCATCCGTGACTCGGTTGATGACCCGACGTGCGACGGTCACTGCGACGTAAAGGGAGACAACAAGCTGCCGATCATCGTTGACGACGAACGGCCATCTGACGATCGTCGAACTGGTGTACGCGCCGGATTCGATCGTTGCTATTTATGTGGTTCCGACGGTGGATAGTACCATCGCCGCTAAGAGTGTCGTGATTGACAACGTCAATTGATGATTCAGGGACGACGAGATCAAAGACGTTGACGCCGTCCCGAGGTCGTGCTTCTGATATCTCGGTGTGAAAGGCGTACGAACTCACGGTCGAGCATTGAGACGTATCAGACGCCCCGTCTCTGGATCTGCTCTTCTTCGGGCAGATCGACGTTCGCATCGCCTTTCATGCTCTCGCCAAGGTTCTTCGAAATCTTGGCGAGTCGATCGGGATCGTCCCAGTTGTTGGTCGCCTCAACGATCGCTTCACCCATCTCGACGGGGTTCTCCGCACCAAAGATACCGCTGCCAACGAAGATGCCGTCACACTCGTGGTGCATCATGAGCGCGGCGTCGGCGGGCGTCGCGATCCCACCGGCGGCGAAGTTCACGACCGGGAGCCGGCCCATCTCGGCGGTCTCGTGGACCAGTTCCGCGGGCGCTTCGATCTCGCGGGCGTAGGCCTCACGCTCCTCGTGTTTCATGCCCTCGATTTTCCGGATCTCGCCTTTGATGGTCCGCTGGTGATGGACGGCCTGGTTGACGTCACCTGTCCCGGCCTCGCCTTTGGTGCGGATCATCGCTGCACCCTCCCCGATCCGGCGGAGGGCCTCACCGAGGTTGCGCGCGCCACAGACGAACGGGGCCGTGAAATCTCGCTTGTCGATGTGGTAGGCGCCGTCTGCCGGCGTCAGCACCTCGCTCTCGTCGATCATGTCGACACCGATTGATTCGAGGATCTGGGCCTCTTTGGTGTGGCCGATCCGGGATTTGCCCATCACCGGAATGGAAACCCCATTGACGATCTCCTCAACGTCTGACGGGTCAGCCATCCGCGCGACGCCGCCGCGTTTGCGGATGTCCGCCGGGACCGCCTCCAGCGCCATCACCGCGACTGCACCGGCGTCTTCGGCGGTCCGCGCCTGTTCCGTGTTGACGACATCCATGATGACGCCGCCTTTCTGCATCCGGGCAAAGCCGCGTTTGACGAGGTCGGTCCCCCGTCGCAGTTCTTCGAGATTGGTGTCTTCAACCATGAGCGAGGGTTAGGATCCGCTACATTTACACGTATCCTTTGCGGAAAGTAGGTGTCTCCCCCTGACCTGAAAGAAGCGGCCGAAGCCGGGGGAAACTGGCGAACAGGAAATCGCTGTAGACGGCGAGGAGATCTACGTCTGGGCGACGATCGACTGTGACACGCTGAAAGTGCTCGCTGTCGCCCGCTGATGCGGGCCGATCGCGGCCTCGGTACAGTTGGCCGCCTGCACTCCTTGACCGCGATTTTGTACCAGTGTGACGATCTGACCGCTCTGGTAGTGACGACAACTACATCTTCGACATTCAAAAATCGTATTTTCGTTACTTTCCAAACGAGTCGAGAGGATGCTGTCTGAACGCCGCAAAACAGTCACTTTCTGTATGATTAGACGGCCAGTCTAGGCTGCTACCGCCGAGCAGATTGAGGCACTTCCAATTCACCGCTCCGAACAGACGAGATCGACCGGGTCTCGACGATATCTGCCGACAGCTGTCGCTTACCGCCTAACGGACGGGCCGTGGGCTGACCCAGGTCAGCCCGCGGCCATTGCCTGTGACGCCGGCACACCTACCCCATTCGCTTTGATTTTCCACTGCCGACGTAACTCCTCTTCGAGCTCGTGACGAATCCAGTCACAGAACGTCTTGAACGTGAACTCCTCGGGCAGGTCGCGCCCGCCCCGTCGTGGGCGGGCGACGACCGCCCACCGGAGCACCAGCCACAAGTTCTCCAGCAGTGCTGCGACTAACATGATCGCAAACCGCACGACGGGATCACGTGTCGTCGTGATCCCGCGTGCTTGGCGGAGCAATCGGTAACTCGTTTCGATGCCTGACCGCTTCCTGTAGAGGCGTTCGACCTTCTTCGCTGATCGATCAGTAACACCGCAGGTGACGTAGCCACGAACAACCTCACCACTCTTGTCTCGATTTCCTGCGTGATAGGAGACAGCGACCGCGAGCGGGAAGCACAGTTCCCGCTCGCTGTCCTTGTACATGCGATAGGTCGTCATGTACGACTTGTGCGTGTCGAGTTTGTCTTTCATCCGCTCGCCCTTCTTTGGTACGTGGACGACCGTAGCGGCGATATCACGAGCGCGGCGAATGACGCGCTCGTTGTAGAAGCCGCTGTCAGCAAGCAAGAGGTCGATCTCGAACGGGTAGTTCTCGACGCGGGCGAGCACGCGCTCGACCGCGTCGGCTTCGTCTTCGTCATTACGGACATACGTCATCGCCAGTGTCACCGGCTTTTCATTGGAGACAACGTAGGCCGTGCAGTATCGATGGCAGGTCGTTGTCCCGTCTTTAGGAGCCATCGAGCAGAGTTCGCCTTCCTCGGCGTAGTGATCGCCGTGATAGGGGTTATCGATGAAATCGATGGAGACGATTCTCGACCGGTCAGGGTCGAGAATCGTCATGGCAAGGCGTCTAAGCAAGAAATTGGCGACGAACTCAAGCCAGTGACGGTCAAGGGTGTGGAGCCACGTGAGGACGGTGTCGTCACAGGGCGTTCCATCGGTGTCTTTGCAGGTTTCCCAGATCGAGGTCTTGTTGACACAGGCGAGGATGACGACGAGCCAGATGTCGCCGGGGTCGAGGGGGCTCCCCTCGACGCCCGGCAAGGGGAGCGGAGCAATGACTTCTTCCGCTACGTCTTTGACGTCCGAGGCCGAAAGGTAACCGTCTGGGTTTGGGAGGTTGAACACATCCAAACTCAGACACTTTCTCGTGGTCAATACAGCGATTCAATTCTGCTGATTAGCTCATTTGGAAAGTACCGATTTTACACCGTAGAGTTATACATAATCGAATGAAATACGCATATCTCTTGCGTTCGGTAGGCAACTTCGATTGGAGGTGAACGTGCGTCAGTAAGTGTTAAGTACCAGCATTCACAAGAGAACTTATGGATAATAATGCAATCAAAAGACGATCGGTACTAGCGAGCATAGCGGGTGCGTCGGCAACTGCCTTATCTGGGTGTCTTGGAGACTCAGGCAGTCCAGAAGGTCTAGGCGAACGCGTGCCAGAAGTGGTCTTCTCATACTTTGCTGACACGCCATTAACCCCAGTACACGAACGGGCGCTCGGTCCCTGGGAAGACATGTTTGCGGATTTGGGTATCGACATGTCTCCGCAACCGATGGCACTATCGGAAACGATCAACTCACTGGTGGGCGACCAACGAGAGGTACACATTGCACAGTTCGGAGCATCCGCGACATCACGGCGGCTTGATCCCAACAATTTTATGGAAAGACCTTCGGCAGATAATGCCGGTCTTGCTGGCGATGCAAACTGGTACCAGTATGTCAACTGTGAGTTTACTCATCTCGCCAAACAACAGGCAAGGGTCATGGATGAAGACGAACGTCGCCAGATGGTCAACGAGGCTGTTGAAGTATTCACCGAGGACGCTACTGCAATCACTCAAATGAACACTCCAGGTTACGGAGGGTACAACACACGTATTGACCTCGATGGGGTTGGCGATTTCAACGTACATTATCATCACTGGCCGGCCCGGCGCTCAGAAGTACTGGAGGGCGACGATACTATCGTTGTAACTGAAGGGGCGGGTGCACTGGAGAAGATCAATAACCCTACGAGTACTGGTATTGCAATCAGGGCGTATCTCATTGGAACATCTCTTTTTCAGCCTTCTCCCGAGGGTGAGTTTGAGCCAGGTATTGCCACAGATTACGAGGTTTCTGGAACAGAAGTCACGGTGTCACTGAGAGATGATGCTGTCTTCCATAATGGGGACCCTGTCACCGCAGAGGATGTGGCATGGACGTACTGGTATCTATGGGACAACCCGGAATATTATTTCTGGCAGTCACAAATACCATGGGACTATGATGTTGACCCCGACTACGGGTTCGTCGAAGTTGTCGACGACTACACCGTGCGCTTCCATCTCGAAGAACAGTACGCCCCGATCCTGATACCGTTTACCCAGTGGGGTATTCTTCACAGTGACTCGTGGATCGAACAGGGCGCCGAAGAGAGTCCGGAAGATTTCGAACCGGATCCGTTTATTGGCTCGGGTCCGTTCACTGTTACCGATTTCCGCCCTAACGAGATAATGCGACTGGAGCCACACCCGCATGAACACCCTATTTCGAATCCATCACATAACCTTAATATAGTTACATTTGACGATGCTACAGCTGCGTTCCAGGCACTGCAACAGGAAGAAATCGACATTTTGCAGGACACGAGTTTTAGTTTTGTCAATCAGATGGAAGACATAGATCATGTAGAGCCGTATATTCAGGATTCGTTCGACCTTATGTTTGCCGCGCCACAACAGAGTTTTGCACCGTTCAAGTTCAAAGAGTTGCGACAGGCGGTCAGTGCCAGCCTGAATCGCGAGGAGATCAATCAGCTCGGTTTCGGTGGTGAGGCAACTGTGGAAACGGCAGGAACGAGATACCTCGAAGGGAACCCGTGGCGTCCTCCGGAGGAGTACCTGGTACGCCACACCGAGGACCCAACAGGTGAACCAGAAGTAGGCCGCCAGATTCTCGAAGACGCCGGTTGGGGCTGGGACAGCAGTGACAACCTATACTATCCGGAGGATGCTGATCTCGACCCAGTCTGGCCCGAAGGCGAGATGCCCTCCCCCGACGACTTCCCCTGTCTCGACGATGACGGTAACTACGTTCCAAACTGAAAACCACCACATAAGTCTGCAGAGTCACATATGATTTTTATCAATAGCATATTTGGATGCTTCATTAGTGTGCCAATTCCACACTACAACTAGTCAGAACCGGGTTCCCCTCTACAGAACCATGCCCTGACATATCGGTCAGTTTCACCTGAGAAAGCGACAGTGTACCAGTTCTAATATCTACCAAAGGGTAGGCGAGAAAGCCTCCGTATTTAATGAGCGACGCGAGTACGAGTGAGTAAGGCGGAGATGAATCGCCGCCCACCTCACAACCATTTAAAAGAACTATTCTCAATTAAACAGTACAACCGGACTCAACTCTGCGCTATAGCAAAGAGCAGATATGGTTATATTGAAAAGAACATTCAATACTGTATTATAGAACATATGTTCGGTACTTCCCAACTGAGCTAATCAGCAGAATTGAGTCGCCGTATTGACCACGAGAAAGTGTCTGAGTTTGGATGTGTTCAACCTCCCAAACCCAGACGAGTACCTTTCGGCCTCGGACGTCAAAGACGTAGCGGAAGAAGTCATTGCTCCACTCCCCTTGCCGGGTGTCGAGGGGAGCCCCCTCGACCCCGGCGGCATCTGGCGCGTCGTCATCTTCGCCTGCGTCAACCAGACCTCGATTTGGGAAACATGCAAAGACACCGACGAGACGCCGTGTGACGATACTACCCTCACGTGGCTCCACACGCTTGACCGTCACTGGCTCGAAGTCGTCGCCAACCTTCTGCTTGGATGCCTTGCCATGACGATTCTCGACCCTGACCGGTCGAGAATCGTCTCCATCGACTTCATCGACAACCCCTATCACGGCGAGCACTACGCCGAGGAAGGCGAACTCTGCTCGATGGCTCCCAAAGACAGCACGACGACCTGCCATCGCTACTGCACCGCCTACGTCGTCTCCAACGATAAGCCGGTGACACTGGCGATGACGTACGTCCGTAATGACGAAGACGAGGCCGACGCGGTCGAGTGCGTGCTCGCCCGCGTCGAGAACTATCCGTTCGAGATCGACCTCCTGCTTGCCGACAGCGGCTTCTACAACGAGCGCGTCATCCGCCGCGCTCGTGACATCGCCGCAACGGTCCTCCACGTACCAAAGAAGGGCGAGCGCATGAAAGACAAACTCGACACGCGCAAGTCGTACATAACAACCTATCGCATGTACAAGGACAGCGAGCGGGAACTGCGCTTCCCGCTCGCGGTCGCTGTCTCCTATCACGCAGGAGATCGAGGCAAGAGTGGTGAGGTTGTTCGTGGCTACGTCGCCTGCGGTGTTACTGATCGATCTACTCCGCGGTAGCAACCAAGAGTGACCGTCTAATCATACAGAAAGTGACTGTCTTGCGGCGTTCAGACAGCATTCTCTCGACTCGTTTGGGAAGTAACGATGTTATCTATCTGTATTCTCACGAAGCGAAATCGTATAATCTTCATTATTTGACCCCAAATTAATGTAGCTGCTTTCATCATGGCGCTGTGTTTTGCAAATATTTCTTCTATCTTTCCGGACACGGATCATTTGGAAGGAAAGACCAGCGAAAATATATGATTTCTGCTTAACAATACTATTATAATGGGATCTGCGAATAGGTGTGATATGACCGGAACGAAGGATATAATAAATGCAACTGACAATTCGATCGATATTATCGAACTGATCAAATCGAAAAACGGAGCGCGAGTCTCTGACATTGCTCGCGAACTTGAGCTCTCAAAAAGCACTGTGCACAAGCATCTTACCACACTCCACGAGAGGGGCTACGTGACGAAGCAGGGTGAAATATATCATGTCGGTCTCAAATTCTTCCATATCGGACAACAGGCTCAGAACCGAGACGAGCGCTATACGCTTGCGAAAGAGATGACGATGAGTTTAGCAGAGCAACTAAATTATGCCGTTGATTTCGACACGGAGTCGAACGGGCGAATAATCACCCTTTTTCACGAATCCAATGAGTCCACAGAGATCGGGTTCAAAGAAGGCGACTACTTTTATGCTCATGTCAGCGCAACGGGAAAGGCTATGCTCTCAGTGCTACCCGACGACCGCGTTGAGGCGATTATCAACAAATGGGGGATGCCGGAGAAAACATCCAATACGATAACAGAAATGACACAATTCATGAATGAATTACAGACGACACGGGAACGTGGTTATTCGATTGTCGACGAGGAGTGGCTAAAAGGCCACCGGGCCGTTGGTGTCGTAGTGACGCTTCGAGACGGCACTCCGTTCGGCGCACTCAGTGCTGGCGGTCCAACGTACAGGCTGACCGATGAACGAATTCGAAACGAGGTGGCGCCGACGCTTACCCAGGCTGCAACACATCTCGAATCAGAGATTAGTGAGGTAGTAGTGACCTGATCCGTGTACGTTGACGGCACTGTCAAACTGGAGTTGAACGGGGGAAGCAGGATGTTCCGCTAAAGAACCCTGGATTGAACAAGAAACGCGACTTCAACCACAAACTCGCTGACTTCTACACCACGGAGTACGGCGCCGTGTTCGTCGAAGATTTCGATGTGCGAGGGATGATTGCGGGAGACGGGACTGTGCGAAACAAGGTGGAGGTCGGGTGGCGTAGCTTTATTTCCACTTTTAATCACCACGGCGAGAAGAACGGCTGTCACGTCATCAAGGTTGACCCCCCTGGGACGACGAAGGAGTGTAGTCGGTGTGGCGCCGAAGTAGAGAATCCGTTGTGGGCGCGTGGACACAACTGCCCGTCGTGTTTTCGAGTTGGTCGGGATTTCAACGCGGCGTTGGACGTTCTTTTTCTCGGATTGGCGGAGCTAGGAGTGGTTCACTCCGAAGGAACGCCGGTGAAGACTGCAGCCGCTGTGGACACCGCTTCGGTGTCTGCAGGTCGCGTCGTCGAAGCGCGAAGCCTCTGTCTCAATGAACGAGCGCAAGCGAATGAGTAGGCAGGGGTAGTTCACCAGTAGCCTCGTCGCTGGAGCGCGTAATATACAAAAAATCCACTGACGAATGCAACGCCCAAATTGATCAGAACACCAACCGCTCCGATACCAATCACCAGCAGAGAGTTATCGGTCTGTCGAATACTTGTTCTGCCCAACTGGAGCGCGATCAAAACGAGAACCACACCAAGTATCGTATGAGGGTAGATAGTTATGATGGCTACAGCAAAGATCGCTACAGCCAGATAACCGAAGCCGAGAAAAACATTTGCCCCTGCCGTCCGAGCGCCAAAGGCGTACTTACCAGCGACCCCACCGCTCCCGTGGCACATCGGAAATGCTCCAAATGGAATTGCTGTGAGATTCATCACACCCATACTGCTCGAGAGTTCGTCAGCAGAGATATCGCGGTCGAAGTAATCGGATATCAGTACAGAAGTAGCCAATGCTGCATTCCCCAGTGTCATTGCCAACTGTGCGATACCTGCTTCTGTCGCAGCGAACGTCAAATCCGTCCGATCAAAGAGGAACATTCCATTAGTCGCAGGGGGTGATGGAGATGGGATGCCCGTCTGGAACACTGCAATCCCGCCACCTAGTAGAAGTATAACGAGAGCACTCATGTTCCAATACCCAAGTCCAGTCATGCAGAGAACAACGACGATGGCGGTCACCGCCAGCCGGGGGTCAGCAAGCCCGAGCCGAATCCCCGTTTCCAGTAATACTAGGGCAACTCCCAGTTGAACTCCTCGAACAACTGGTAAGCCGATAATGTCACCCATTTTTCAAGCATTCCGGTAACTCCAGCGGTGAGAAGGATTAGTCCGAGAAGGAGACCAGCAACAAGCAACTCGCCGGTTGTAATTGTCCCAGAAATAACGAGTGCGGCTAAAGCTTTCATCGGCTCAATCGATATTGGTACGCCATAGAAGAGCCCCCAAATAATCTGAAAAATACCAAACCAGATGAACATTACAGCAAGCGAAAGATCGCTCAACGCGCCGACCGCCACGATGATTGGAAGTACTGTAACCGAATCCCCTATCGCACCGGTAAGCTCGCTCCACGAAAATGTAAGGGTGTTACCATTTCGATATGTGACCGAAATACCCATTGCTACCTTTTTTCTGGCAATACGGAAAAGTCATGTGGATAATTAGATCCGAATATGATAGAGATAAATGAAACTGTTTCTGGTTACTTGGTGTCCTCGAAGAGGATTTAACTGGTAACCACTATATTGATCAGTGTCGGTTGGTCATACGTCGTGACGATGAATTTTTATGCCAGATCAGAAGCTATTCAGATTAACCGAATACAGCAGTATGTACGGCTCTGTAACCATGTTTCGGTGTTTAGAACTAATTGACGGATAAAATTCTTTACAGATACTATGTCACTCTTTGCGAAAGAACTTTAATTAATACTGACCAATCAGCCAGTCAGATGCATTCAGACTCAACGAGTGTCCGTTTCCCGGCTACCACTATTCTGAACGATGCTGCCTGTCTTGTGACCGATACTGGCCGACAGATTGCCACAGTTCGCAATGGATGATCACGTAGACTCGAAATTGAACCAGATCCAGCGTCTGCGACTGCCTTGGGGGGATGGTGATCGAGGGCAACCAGTAGTGGTCGGCGCGGTCATTCTGAGTACGTTCTTCGTTGGTTTCGGCGGTGGCGTGATCTTTCCAATCCTCCCGAACTTGGGCGTCGTACTCGGTATCTCGCCGTTTTTGATTGGGTTGATTCTCAGCGCAAACCGATTTTCGCGGCTGCTTGCGAACGCCCCGGCGGGTGCCCTCGTCGACCGTTTCGGGACTCGAGTGCCGTTCGTCGCCGGTATGATCGTCCAGAGCGCGGCGTCGTTCGGCTATGTGGTCGCAATGGTCTCGGCGCACCCGTCGCTGTGGTTTCTCCCTGATGTCCCCGAAGCCTGGTTTCTGAGTTCACGGATAATCTGGGGGATCGGTAGCGCAGCCGTCTTCGCCACCGCGTATACGGTCGCAGCCGACGTCAGCGACAACGACTCACGCGGAACGGCTATGGGACTCATCCGTGGGGGCGTCCTGTTTGGATTTCCCAGCGGTGTCGTCCTCGGGGGTATCGTCAGTGAACTCTGGGGGACGGTCGCGGCGTTCGTCGTTGCAACGGTGTTCGCCGGCTTTGCGAGCGTGGTTGCCTACGCGACGATCCCGGAGACCCACGTTGACGGTGACGAACACCACTCGGTCTCGATTACCGATGTCGACGTCAGCATGCCCGCGGTGACGGTCGGCCTGGTGAACTTTACGCTCCTCTTCGCCTACCTTGGCGCGTTGTTCGCGACGCTAGTCCTCTTTCTCGATCACAATGATCTCGGTGTCTTCGGCTTCGACGCGCAAGCGTCGTCGGGAATTTTCATGGTTGTGACAATCGTCGCTGCGGGGATCTGCATGTTTTTTGCTGGGTACGCCAGCGACCGGACTAGGTCGCGTGTCCCGACGCTTCTGACGTTCCTTGGTATGTCGTTCGTCGGCTTCGTCGTGCTTGCAATTGCTGACTCGATTGCGACGCTCACCACCGCCTGTCTCCTCATCGGTGCCGGTCAGGGTGGGACGAGCGGCCCACTAATGGCACTGCTGGCAGACTTCACACCAGACGAGCGGATGGGGCGAGCCGTCGGTACGAACAACATCCTCGGCGACATGGGGGGCGGTCTTGGCCCGATTGTCTCGCTGCCGCTCATCGAACTGGTCGGCTTCTGGCCGATCTACGTCGCCTGTGCGGTCCTCCCTGTTGTGGCTGGTGCGATCCTCCTCGTCGGTATTCGTCGCGAGACCGGCCGATTCACGCCCAGCGTTAAGACGACCGAGGCATCAGCCAGTAATCAGTCGCCCGGACACGACGACTGACAGGTGTTGTAATTTTTTGACTCTGTCCCCTTGGGGACACCCGCTAAGGGACGTTCAGTGTATTCTAGACCGTTCTTGCACTGGGCCTTCTTTTTCATCGCTAGCCTGCTCTTCGAGAGATCGAGTAGCGCGTCGATCGCCCCTGAGACCAATTTCTTCGCGTGCTCGTCACTGACACCCTTCTCTTTGCGGCGGATCCAGTGTTTCAGATCTCCGGCAGTGACGTACTCGCGTGCGCTTGCGCTTCCCTTGCTTCAGGGGCTGTGTTCAATAG
>LFCJ01002855.1_pt1 | contig 12543 bp, 18 predicted proteins | sample 643141 | NCBI WGS metagenome assembly LFCJ01 (sample SAMN03766243, study PRJNA286221) | soda lake metagenome | biome: soda lake; feature: Kulunda steppe; material: water; isolation source: sample B1-Br-g2 brine of Lake Bitter-1 | place: Russia: Kulunda steppe | collected 2010-07 | reverse complement strand
TTTCGGTGCGAATAGTCGTGGAAGCGACTCTGGATGTCTAACCACTCCTGAAACTCCTCACTTGCTTGTGCATCGTCGACGCGGTCGACGAGGTCGTCGATCCACTCTTCGATGGTACTGTGCATCTTGTCGTGTCGGGTGTCGGTCTCCTCGAACGAGACCGACGAATCACTACTCGTAGCCATGATGTTCAGGACTCGAATTACCGCAACTGCATCAGTTCAGAACGCGCCGCACCCTTCAGGGCGCGAAAACAACTCCCGTTGAGAGTTACCGGAGTTCGTGTGGTTCGTCCGCGAAACCGACTGCAACGAGGTATTTGAGATACTCGTCGAACATTTCTACGTCGCTCGGCGTGTCTGTCGCGAGGTGTCGCGCCCACTCGATGGCCCACCGGAACGCGGGTTCGGACCCACCTTTGCCGTGGATGTACCACCACCGAGCTGCTTTGAGAACGACGAGTTGATTCGTCGGCGGCTGTTCACTCGCCAGTCCGCGAGTGATGGATTCGATCTCCGCAGGAACATCACCTGGATCGATTTCCCCGGACTGTGTGTTCGAAATATCGATTGATATGTCACTCGAATGCTGTCGCTGACTCACTTGATTCACCTCTGGACGAAGACTCTCGATGGAGCCTTCGCCCTCTCAGGGGCTCGAAAAACAATCTCCGAGTCACGCCGGTGGGAAGTAGACGCTCTGATCACCGGCAATCTCCTCGAGATTGTTCCGATGGCGATGCGAGAAGTAGCAGTCGTAGCTGCAGTATCCACAGACATCTCCCGTATCATACTCAGTACATTCCCAAATGTGGACTAGCTAGGTTATCTTCTCTGGAGGCGTATCTACAGTAATGGGACGAAAGAAGCACATCGTTGATCTCTCAGAAGAAGAACGTAGCGAACTCGAAAAATTCGTTACAAAGGGCAAACACCGGGCAGAAGCTATCAACCGCGCAAAGATCCTCTTGAAGGCTGACGACGGGCTCACAGATGCGACCATCTGTGAGCACGTCGGGTGTTCGATCGGGACACCACATCGGACACGCAAAGCGTACGCCGAACGAGGGATTGCGGCGATTCATCGCCGCAAACCCGACCGAGACTACACGCCGAAACTCGATGGTCGGGCCGAAGCACATCTTGTCGCTCTCGCCTGTTCAGAGCCACCAGAAGGACGAACTCGCTGGACGTATGCCCTCCTCGCGGATCGCCTTGTCGCGCTCGAGGAGATCGAATTCGATTCGATCTCCGAAGAAACCGTCCGACAGCGGTTAAAAAAACGACCTGAAGCCACACCGCTCTGAGTACTGGCTGATACCGCCCAAAGAGAACGCTGAGTTCGTCTATCGGATGGAGATGATTCTTGCGCTGTACCAAGAACCGTACGACGAGACGCGGCCAGTCATCTGTTTCGACGAATCGAGTAAGGAACTTCGAAAGGAGGTCTGCGACCCGCTCCCGGCGAAACCGGGAGCGGTCGCTCGAACGGATCATCACTACGAGCGCAACGGGAAACGAATGCTTCACGTGGCCACTGAGCCGTTGACCGGCCAGTGCCGCCTCCATGTGACGAAACGCCGACGGACATGTGAATGGATGGATCGTATGGAAGAGATTGCTGAAGACTACCCGGATGCGATCCGCATCCGGGTAGTCTTGGACAACCTCAGTACGCACAATCCGGCTGCCTTCTATCGATTCTTCCCACCCGAGAAAGCACACGAATATCTTGATTTGTTCGAGTTTTACTACACGCCCACGCACGGGAGTTGGTTGAATATGGCCGAACTCGTCTGGAGTTCGCTCCAGACACAGTGTCTCAACCGTCGGATCCCCGACGCAGCGACCCTCCGGTCGGAGGTCGCTGCGTGGGAAGCTGAGCGTAATGAACTGGCTGTCACGGTCAATTGGCAATTCACGAATGAGGACGCTCGAACGAAATTACACCGTCTCTATCCAACCATCGAGGAGGCCGCAAACTAGTCACTCGACGTTTGGGAAGGTACTCAGCAACAAAGGGACCACGACGGGTTCGCCAGACATTCGCCCCGCATCCAATACAGGTAGCACCGTCGAGGTCACTCGGTGATGGCCCCTCGTACTCTACATCCAGACCGACATCTTGCGGTGTCGAATCTGGCCAGACGCCGTGTCCCTGCCAGAATTCTCGGAGTCGACCAAGGCTGTGACGAACGGTCTTCCGAACAGTGACGTGGTCAGCGTCCCGGCCGCTGTCGTCCCACCCAGCGGCTGTCCAGAACTCACCGAACTGTGCCCCGCGATGGAGGCCGTTCCAGTCAACACCGACGATATCTGCGGGTGGGTCATTCGTGAGCGTTGGTCGAGTCAACTGCTGAATGACGTCAAGCTGCTTCGGTGGGCTGCCACCGAGGATGTGGACGCGTCGGCCACGCCAGTCGGTCGGTTCGGAGAATTCGTGAGCCAGCCGATCAGCGTAGCCCCTGGAGTAACCGAGTACGATGTCGTCAGGGATCATCTCGATCACCTCCCTGCACTTGGGTACGATGACGAGCTCTGCATCGGGGTAACTCGCTTGGATTTCGCGAGCGGCAGCAACGTAGTCATCGACATCGTCGGGCTCGTACGCGTCCCCAATAACGCCGACTCGCGGCTCGTGTTCGAGAAACCGGTCGACGTATCGAGTCAGGTCGGGATTTCGAAAGTCATTATCGAGCATCCCGACGGGAATCTCTAACCCCTGAAATTGGGATTGCTGATAACTACAGTCTTCACGATAGCCAGGCAGGAAGCCGAGTGTGAAGGCGTCTAGAGCGAACGGAGCCCGATGGAGGAACGCCACGTAGTCGGTTTGCTTTGCAGCGTCAACCTCACGTGCGGTGCTACTGCTGGAACTGATATCGAGCGACATAGGTAGGGCCCAGAACGGCCACTTCTGGCCGCCCTGCACCCCTTCAGGGAGAGATAAAACCGGGCTACTGGAAGCTGTTAACCAACAAGAACAGTATAGTGTGATAAGTGTTGGTTAATGACCTGAACGAAGTCGGAGCTAGACTGCCCTCCACTGATCACTCGTCAGGGGAGTGTCGTCGGCGTATCTACTCCGGATTTGGCACCCAGGGATGTGCATCCCAGCGTGCGAAGCTGCTCTTCTATAAGCGGAAGTTCTCATACAATCGATTGACGTGCTTCTCTCTGGCTAATAAATGGGCCGTGCTGAATAGAGAGCGCATATACAGCACTTGGCCGATGACGAACCCTATGGAGTATAGACGATCGACGACTCGTGCATCTGTTCGTCCTCGAGACGAGGGACCCGTTTGAGGAGTTCGTTGCCGATCATGAAGACGAGATGGCCGCGGCGGCCACTCACCTCGATTGGTTCGCGCTGCCGAACAATGTTCTGGAGCGGTACTCCACGGCCGGCTCTCCGAATAAATTCAACGTCAACGAGGGGAACCTCGAAGATATGGCGCCGTACCGGCACAACGCCCGCAACATGCTCGGCTGAACCGCTCTCGGCCGGGAGTGACGTGCTGATGCAGTTCAGTCTGCTGCGAGGAAGTCCGTGACTTGGGCGATGTCGACGAGGTCGTCGACGCGTTCTCTGCGTATCTGGGCGTTCGTCAGGTCGGGGATGTTGTGGAGGCTTTCTGGGAGGATGTTTCGGTCGAATCGGGCGATGCTGCGGTCGTGGCGCAGCCAACTGACGCGGCGGGCGTAGATATGGTTCGGATCCTCTGACGTGACCGGGTGGGCTTCGTCAAGCTCCCAGTCGCCGGTGACGATGCAGGCGCCGAACGTATCGTCGGGGAGGTTGACAAGGACAGGCGTCTCTTCCGTCATATCGTTACAGAACCGGAGCAGGACGCCGGCCACCTGCCCGGCGCGACGTGTCTCGGGGTTCCCTTCGTCGTCGGTGAAGCTGCTCTCTATCAGGAGGTTACGGACGGCATCGCGGTCGAGCATTCTGTCGTCGTTGCGGAACTCTGGCTCGGTGAGTGTGCGACCGGTGTTCTCCTTGACACCCCAATCGGAGATGGTGATTGTGCTCGTGTCGGCCCAGGCTTCGAGGATCGCGTCCCGGTCCAGCGATGGGTGTCCGCTGTTCATCCAGTACAGGCCGTGGCGTGCGGTGCGGTCGTGGAGGCCTTCCCAGCTAAGGTCTATCGGCATATCTGGGTAGAATGCCGCTTTCACCATAAATCTATGGTGTCTTCAAAATCATATTATGGACTTAACACGCTTTACAGGCCTTGATAAGGTGTTTTTGGGGATAGAATGTCTAAATACACCTTAGAAAAGGGTTAGAAGACATCTGGCGCAAGAATTAATATCAATAGGGTAGTTAGAATGAGATGCATGTCCGTTGAACACCCTGCCGTCGCCGCCACCACGGAGCCGATGATCGTTACAAGCCGCGCGAATCCGGGCGTTCCAGATGCCGTGATCGACGAACTATTGGATAACGGGATCGGCCCGCTGGACTACGGTACGGACGAATCGCTCAACAGCGAGGAGATCGACGCCTCGAATCGGTCCGGCCGCGGCGCCATCAACAACCTCGTGAACCTGTCGTCGCGCGGCGGTTACGCCCTGCTGCACAAAAAAAAGCTGGACCGTGTTCTCCTCGGCCACATCCCGGTGCCGGCCGTCCGGTTCATCCCTGTCGAAAACACGAACCGAGGCGATATCACGCTGAAGTGCTTCCAGTTCGACCGGTTCGCTGATATCACCGGGATGGAGGACCGGTTCCCCAAGGTTTTCGACCTCCTGGACTTCCCCCGTAACCAGCACGTGCTGGGCGAAGTGCAGGATGACGAGGCGCGTGAGGTCATCGTGAACGCGTTTGTCCAGTGCGAGCTCGAGGGGCGGCTCGAACAACCGAATGGGTAAACCCTACTAAGGAGTCACTCCTCGCCCCTCTGCAGGCGGCGTTCATCAGGACAGTCGCACCCGCCCGACGCCCGTGTGAACTGAAACCCAGTCCGGCCAGTCGCATCATCGTGGTGGACACTGGTCATGAATCGTCGTGCCCCGCCGAGACGTCTGTGCTCTCGGTTCTCTCACGTTCCTGCTTGTCGTTGTACCGCTCGAGTTCGTGGCCGATACGCTCCAGTGCCTCAACGGCGCGTTCGATGAGCTGGTAGGTGGCCCGGGAGAAGCGAAGGGTCTCCATCACGCATCCTCCTCCGGCTCGACGAGGTCGTTGCTCTCGGCAACGAGTTCCCGCACGGCGGGAGCAGGATCCTCCTCAATCGGAACGGTTCGCATGTCGAGCGGAGCGGGATACGCACGGTCGCCCTGCGCACAGAGCAGGAGCAGCCACTCCTCGGTCCCTTCACCGAGGACGACGTAGTGGTCGATGTCTCGGCGCTGGAAGACCGTCCAATCAGACCGATTCACGGCACACCAGTTTACTGGAAGTGACGGGGTGGACGTTCCACCATCCGGCATGAGTGCTTCGTACTTGGTGACGCCCGCGAGTGCGGCCTCGATGTCGTCGCTGGTGAGATGCCAGCAATTGGCTGGTCCACTGCACTCCAGTTGGCTCACCACGTCATCGCGGAACTGGATATAGTGCTGGGAAGCAACGGCTTCGTCGTCGTAGTAATCGAGGAGGAGTCCACAGGCGAGCTGTGTCGAACCACTGCCAGTGTCGCCCCACTCGAATCCAGACAGGCTCTGTCGTACGAGATCAAGGCTTCGATCGGGGGCGAGTCGCTCGTGTTCGGTGAGGTTGAGTACGACCGGTCTGTCGTCGACGCGCATTCCCACATACTCGACGTGGTCTCTGTTCATCGGGCTGGGGTTGCTCGCAGTCTGTACGTCTGTTCTGGGATCGTCCGTAGAATTCGTCTTCATGTGTCGAACGCGAGTGGTCGAATACTCCCGCACCCCTATCGGGGGTGAAAAACAGCCTCCACGAGCAGTGATTCAGTCTGTTGAGCGGATATTGTCGGCCTGCTGTTTGAGCTGGCGAAGTATCCGAACACGCTGTTGATTTGCGTTCTCGTAAGCGACACACGCTCGCAGTGTCTCCATATCGTGAATCGTCACGATCCCCGCGTTGATGAGTCGCGAGTTTGGCGGTTCGAGTCGCTGTGCCGGCGACAGCCCGTTCGAATCTCGTTCTTGCTCTTCTGAGTTGCTCACTGATGATCGCCTCCGCTATTACAGAGGCGAAATAGACCGCACCTGCTCGCTACTCGTCGTCTTCCCCCGGTTGGATCTGACGGGCGTCTTCGGCGAGGTGGTGAACGTACCCTCGAAGCGTCTCCATGTCCTCGCGGGCCTCTTTGAGCGTTTTCGCTTTCACTTTGGCAGTGATCTTGTCCTGGTCGCGAGTCCCAGTACCGCGAGTCAGCTTCACAGTGAGGGAAACCCCGACATCGCTTCGCTCGACATACTCAGTTGGTGCCTGTCGCTCACTGTTCTCGGTCGATTCTGCGTTCGTACGGGACTGCTGGGTGGGTTGTGGCATGGATCGCTCTCTGACTGTTAGTTGACGGACGGTGCGACTGGTTCGTCGACTGTCTCACGAAGGGCCGCATCTACCTCGTGTCCTGTGAGTCGCCAACGCTGTTCGGGACCACTACACTCCAATCGGCTCACGACTTCGTTCTTGAACGCCATGTACTCCGCCAGTGCGACGTCCTCGTCGTCGGTGTAATCGAGCAGGAGGGCGAGCGCCAGTTGCGCTGGGCCACTCCCAGTGTACCCCCATTCGAAGCCGGAGGGACTGTGGTTCGCCAGTTCGAGACTCCGATCTGGAGTCAGCGGTTCGCGGCCAGGATACTTTTCGACGATTGCGCGGCCTCGCTGTCGGTAGCCGACGTAGACGCCGCCGGTATCATCCGAAGTGTGTGACGCTCCGGATGGCTGTGAATTACTTGTCCAACTCATAGTTCTGTTCGCGGGGTGCTCGTTCGAACACCCCCGCACCCCTCAGGGGGTGAAAAACTATCCAACGAACCCTCTCCTTAGGCCAAGTGAGACACCTCAGCAGGTTCTTCGACGTCGTCGAACTCGCCGCGCTCGACAGGTTCCCAGTCCTCGTCCGGTTTTTGACTCCACCAGTCGACCTTGAAAGCGCCCGGTGCGCCGAGGACCTTCACCCGTGCCGACCCATCAGGCAGGTCGCGGCGCAGTTTCTCGTCGACGTGGAGATTCCAGGTCGTGGCAGTATCGAAGCAGGCGAGCACGGCTTCCTCGTACCACGATCCTCTTGCGACTCTTGGAGTTCCACATGTGTTGCAGTCCTTGCAGAACACGCCCTCGAAGGGAATGTGGCTGAACACCTCGTGTCCGCAGACCGGACACCAGAGGAACTCGAACAGTGCTTCGCTGTGGCGGTTGATGACGTCCAGACTCATCTGTAGATCTGGCCCGTGTGACTCGGGCCACCTCTCCTGCCCCAGAAAAACGCTACCGCTGGACGTTCAGTGACCTCAGCGTTCAGCGTCATAGACGATCTTCGAGCGAGCTTCGTAGCCACAATCGGGGCAGTCGAACCAGCGCTGTACGTTCGCCCCGTCAGCTGCCTTCTCACCGACGAGAAGGTCGTCGTTCGGGCACTCAGGGCAGGTCAACTCAGGGAGTGGTCTGTCTCGGAGAGCGTCCCGAAATACTGTCACCTGCTTCGTCTCGAAGCCACGTGACCAGACCGGATAGCCGTCGACGAGGATTGCTGCCTGCCACTTGTACCGGTAGGAGTCCGGTGCACGATGGAGAACGGCTCGGGCTCCAGTCTCGGTGTTTCGATACGCGAGCGACGGCGTTCGACTCTCCCGTGTCCAGTTTGTGATCCGGGGCATCGGTTAGAAGTGGACGTCGGCGGGGACGATCCAGAGGTCTTCACTCTCTTCGAGGTGTCGATTCCGGCGGCGAAGGCTCGAGCTTCATCGACGCTCGCCTGCGAATGTGCTGGCGTCTCACCGGTCAACACATTCACGGGTGTTTCCGTCTCGTCTGTGAATAGTACCTCTTCGAAGGTGTGAGTGCCGAGGATCGCGTCGGGGCTCAGCTCACACTCCTCAAACGGATCTTTCGATGGTTGTTCAGACATTGAATCACGAAGCCCTGAGGGCTCAGTCATTCAGCCCTCGAAAAACTGCTCGAATCAATGGAATATGAGGATCCAATCGTTCTGGATCTGACCTTTTGACACACCACCACCAGAACTATATCCAGAGACCAAAGATTACCTACAACTACGGTCGACCGATGACCCGCTAAAATTCTACCAACCGGTGCTTGCCCGCACCAGTTACTACGCCGCTTCCGTTCGAGTTACAATTATCCCAATCTACAGCCACGAATGAGTTTACCACCCCAAGACGAGATCGACCCCGAGTACCGATTCGATTTGACCCGTATCTTCGAGAAGACCGAAAACTGGGAAACTGCAAGAGATGCACTCCAAGACCAGCTTGAGTCCTTACAATCGCTTGCCAACGAACCACTCACCACTCCTGACGAACTCAAGGCCCTACTTGATCTGACGGAAGAGTGTTATCGGAGGAAGCAGCGACTCGATCTGTATGCGACTCTCGCTGCGAACATAAATACGTCCTCAGATGAGGCGACGACACGTGAACGTGATTTCCGCGAGTTGGAAATCGATTTCGAACCGGTCGTCGCAATGGTACGCCGACATCTTGGAACGCTTGATGATAACGAGTTTGAAGAGATACTTACCCAACTCGACAGTAATCCCTACTACGCCCGAAATCTCCGCAGACAGGCGGATAGAATGTGCGAACCAGCTGTCGAAGACGCTATCGCTGCTCACGGTGAGGCTCGAAGTGCACCAAATCGCATATTGCAGGCCATTACGACAGAAGATTTCGATTCACCAGTTGTTGAGAGACCAGACGGCGAAACAGTCGAACTCCGCGTTGGTAACTATGTGACGGAACTCTCACATCAGAACCGAGACTATCGACGAGACGTTTATGAAGCATACTACGGGGAGATGGAGCGATTTGAGGCTTCGCTGACACGGGCTGTTGCCGAGAAGCTTGCAGCAGCATCGACCGAAGCGAGTCTCCGTGGCTACGACTCAATCCGTGATCGAGATCTCCGTGGCACATATCCCGAATCAGGGCTGGAGCCGACGTTACCGGAGTCGGTTCATGACACACTTGTCGACTCAGTACGAAATAATCTCGAACCATACCACCGATCGCAACAGCTGCGAAAAGAGCGACTGGAGGTCGACACGCTCCATCCGTGGGACCGCCGTGTCCCCACCACCGATTCACCTGCTCCAGCTATCGACTATGAGGGGGCGGTACGACTCATTCTCGACGCGCTTCAGCCTCTTGGTGACAACTACGTCAACCGCGCTCGAAAGTTCCTCGCCGAGCGGCGTGTTGATGTGTTTCCGACGCAGGACAAGCGGACAGACATTCCTGCATACTGCCCCTCGTCAGCTGCGGACGGTGCGTTCGTACTTGCCAATTTCCGCGGAGATGTTCGAACGACCTTCTTCATTGCCCACGAACTCGGCCACGCACTCAATGTTGCCTACCATCGGGAGGGAGCGCCCCGATATGCAACGTCTCCCTCGGCAATCTGTGAAGTCCCATCAATTCTTCACGAGCTATTACTTGCAGAACAGTGTCTTTCTCAGGGTGGAGCGCTCGCGTCACATGCTCGTGACAGGCTTATTGAGTGTCTCACAGGGAACTTCTATCGAAACGCACGCACTGCTGCTTTCAATCATGCCCTCGCAACAACTGTCGAAGCCGGCGATGAACTTTCTCCGACCGCCGCCCGCGAAGCGTACGCGGGCCTCCTTGCAGAGTTCGACCCTGTAGTGAAGCACAGTGATAATTGCGGTCGAAGGTGGCTCGGAATGGGCATGCGTGTTCCCTACAGTAGCTATCAGTACGTTCTAGGTGCAGTTGGGGTGCTCGTTGTCCGTGACCGGCTAAGTGATGGGAGCTTTTCCGTCGGTGACTATTGTCAATTCCTCCGTACTACAGGACAACGCCCTCCTGTAGAGTCATTCAAGTCACTAGGTGTGGACGTCACCTCGTCGAGTACGTACGAGCGTGCAGCGGCGACATTCGACGGTTATCTGGACCAGATTGAAGATGATAATCTAAACTGAGCCGCTGATTTTTGAATATCTATTAATAAGTACTCCCTCTGGTCGTATCGCGTAATTGTGTAAGAAATGATCACTGTCATCCATCAATTGGATCAAGCGCGCTGAGGTCCGCATGGAGGATCTCGCCGTCGCGAACGGTATATCGCTTCGCCAGAACCGGGAACCGGCATTTCGTGTACCCCGCGGTCTGGATGTCGAGTTCTTCACCGGGCTCGAGATAGTTGGCCAGCTTTCGGAGGAACTCGTGAGTGACGAACCCACCTTCGTAGTCCGGAAGTCCATCCTCACGAGTTTCGTAGATTTCGAAGGCGTCGTAGCCCCAGATGATGAACTCTCCTTCTTTGTCCACTTCCCAATTCAGGGTCGCGAAGCAATGTGATTCGCAGAGCTTGCGGACTGCCTGTGCATCGGTTACGACTGCGCCGGTCGACGTCGTCGCTGCTTGGAGTGTTGCCATTGTTAGTCCTCGGGGGCGCTTTCCTACCCCCGCACCCCTTTGGGGGGAACAAAATCGACTGGAAGAGAAGCTGAACCGATGCTGTTCGACCGGGCCTTTCCTCAGGATTCGGCCTTGGTGTTCGCTTTCTCCGAAGGGCCTGATCGAGTGAGTAGTCCCACCTGTTCCAGAAGCGTCGTGGCCTCAACGATTCGCTCTCGGTCGGGAGAGTCCAGTTGCTCGATATCGATGCTGTTGAGGTTGCTGAGTGCGCGATGCAGCCGGTATCCTGGTGTGTCTCGTGGGTCCATCATGTACGCCTCCGCCGACTTCTGGCGCAGAAAAACGAAGCAGGTACGCTGATGTCTCTCGCTGAAGCCCTGCACCAGCCTTAACCAACAGACTTCGTGTAGTCATCCTATGTTGGTTAAGGTATTGTCCAACCGATTATCCTACTCGGGGTCTGGTCCGTGACGAGGCGACTGACACACCAGACACTCCCACATTGGCTGGCCAGACCACTCGTCAGCTGGGAGCGACTCGAACTCTTGGAACTGATGCTCGGTCGTTCGACCACACTTGCGACATTCAAGACGTGTTTTCGAGGGAATGTTGGGCCGACAATCCTCTGAGTGCTCGCGGCCGACGGAACGCTGAAGTGCAATCGCTGGCACTAACCAGACGTCGCTCTCGCCCCTCTCAAGTAAGCCTGTAAGCCGACTTTCCTCACTAACGTCGTGCCCTCTCTCGTCGTAGAGGAACGTCGTGTGCGCCCCCTCACACGGCGACTGCGTCGACTCTGTCTGTTCCGTGCGCTTACGAGCAGCTGTGAGTAGCTGTTCACCGCTTTCAGAGGTGACTCGAACTGCTTCGGGGAGCGAGGGCCACTTGTCGGTCAGCTGTGCGGCGGGCTTTGTATCAAGGTCGTAGATCAGTTGACAGTCGTCAACTACTGGATCCCTATCGGCCTTCGTGAGGAGCGTGGCCGCAGCAGCACCTTTCGCGACGGCGGCGTAGAACGTCGACGCTTCGACGAGCAGATGTACGACGTGGAGTAGTGTCCACTCAGTATCCGAAGGGCGACTATCGTCGCTGGTTCCATCGAGATGATTCGAGAGGCAGAACCGACACATGGTACGGTTCGCAGGAATCGACGCACCACACGAGGAACATTCGCTCCGTGTCGATCTCGTTCGATCTGGATACGAATCCAGCCCCTCTTTTCGCTGTCCCTCTGATCGCCCAGCGTACCTCCGTCCAGAAAGCTCGTCGTCGGGAACGCGAGTCGCTTCACCAAGTGGTCGTAGTTCCTCAAAATCAGATTGACGTCCATTCATAGAGTCGTCTGGCAGTGCCTTCCTTCGTCTCGGTATTTAAATCTCGGCGTCCAACGCCGAACCTGAATCGGCAGAAAACTCGCAGACAGCTGCTTCAGACAGCCAATTCGTTCAATGTGTCTCGATGCGACCGGATGGTCGTCGCAGTGACGCTCGCCGCCGCAGCGACTTCCGCCTGCGTCAGCCATTGTCCTTCTTCGCGACCCGCCTTATACAGACAGGCGGCTGCGAATCCTGATGGTTTGACACCGGACGCTACTCCTGTCGATTCAGACTGTTCAGCCAACCTTCGAGCTCGCTGTCGGATGTACGCTGGAACATCGAGTTCTGACGCGAGACGGGGGATGAATTCGCTCGGGCGAACAGGCTGGGCTGGCAGTCCAAGTTCTGTATTCAGCGTCTTGTACGCGTTCGTAACTCTCGATTGTTCAACGCGTGCCGCGTCGACGACGTCGTCGAGTAACCGCGAGTGGCCGTTACAGCGACAGACTCCATAGACGCTTGCTGCCGCCATCGCCTCGATTGATCGGCCTCGTAGCAGGTCTTCGGTTTGAGCGCTCCGGAACAGTTGACACGCCTGATCCCGAACCGAACCTGAGAGCTCGAGGACGCTCGCGATTCTTCGAACTTCACCCAAGCCGTGTGCGAGGTTTCGCTCGGCTTTCGACT
>LFCJ01002854.1_pt1 | contig 12544 bp, 10 predicted proteins | sample 643141 | NCBI WGS metagenome assembly LFCJ01 (sample SAMN03766243, study PRJNA286221) | soda lake metagenome | biome: soda lake; feature: Kulunda steppe; material: water; isolation source: sample B1-Br-g2 brine of Lake Bitter-1 | place: Russia: Kulunda steppe | collected 2010-07 | reverse complement strand
TAGTCGTACAGGCGCGGACACGTCGCGTAGTTCGCTAACCGCGACGGGGAGAGCGACGAACTCATCGCCGCACCTCCCCGTTAGCGAATTCGACACGTGCACGCAATGCTTCCCGGAGGTCGTCCCCTCGGGAGCCACTCTGTTCGAGTAGGTCCTGAATCTCACCGAGTTCCGCTTCGACCTCGTCAAGCGACACCGTTACGTCCTGACTGTTCGCACGGCGCACCTCCGCGAGCGCGTCGTCAACCCGCGACAGCAGGTACTGCTCCGCCGCTTGCTCACTCGTAATGTGTGGCTCATCGGCCTCAGTCACCCACGGAAGATCCTCATACGCCGCTGTGAGGAACCGCGACGCCTGCACACGCTCTTCGAGCGCCGCGTCTTCGTACTCGTAGAGACAACAGTAGAGCCGCTCCGCCGCCGCACCCGCACCGACAGCCAACCGTCGCCGCGCGTGTTCCGTGTGGTACTGCGTGAACGGTCGGCCTGACGCTGTCGACGTCGTCGGGAACGTCGCATCCACATCCGATCCCTCGAGTTCCGTAACACCAGGATAGTCCGGCATCGACGCGACTCGGTCGGTCGGGAATAATCGTGTCTGGAACGGGTCACCTGGGTACTCACTGTCGACGAGATTCACGAGAAAGACCGCACGGAAGGACTCATTCTTAATCGCTTGCAAATGATCGACGCGGACGCCGCCGTTGAGATCCGTCGCGCTCGTCTGATTCTGCTGCGGTGCGTACTCGTGGGCGCGTTCGAGCATCTCCTTGAAGGACTCCCACGTCGCATCCACGAACTCGGTCTCTTCGAGGAACTCGGCCATCCGGAACGCCCGCCGGACGTTCCCGAACTGCGCCCGTGCATCCAACGGGGCTGCTCGTTCCGCGATTCGCTCTTTTAACCCCGAGTCTGTCGCCCACCAGCGGATCGCGTCTTCGAGGCTGTCCGTCTCGCTGATACGTTCTAAACGCGCTGTATCGAGTTCCAGACCGTGATCGGGCACATCATCCTCGTTGGCGGTGAAATACCGAACGACAGCGAGGAGTTCCCGAATCGAGGGGTCGTCACCAAACCCGGTGACGGTTGTTGATTCCGCTGGAATCCCAGTGCCTTCGAGTGCCTCGATGATGTCTGTAACAGCACTGCCGCTTTGCTTCGTGGCGACAGCGATGTCGTCGTAACTCCAGTCCGACTGCGCAACAAGATCTTCAACCTCGTTCGCAATCTCGGCGAGTTGTTCGTCACTAGAGTCCGTAGCGAGAACAGCGACCGACCCAGCACCCGGATCTTCCGGGACCGTTTCTTCGGCGAAATAGGCTGCCGTAGCAGCTGGTCGCGTCGACGGTGTCCCCGACGACCCACGTCGGGACTCGCTGAACGAGACGTAGTCCGTGACTGGCCCTGTCTCGACCCACGTACGGCGCACACTCGCGTTCTCTTCGGTGGCACAGACGAGGTCACTGTCTCCCGCGAGCGCGTCGAGATACGCGCGGTCAAGCGGGAAGAACTCCTCAAACTCGACTGCAAGCACCGCATCGAAATCGACGACACCGTCGCGGGCATCCCCACTGAGGACATCGAGCGCTTCTGAAATGAGGTGCCCGCGCTCCATGTGCCCGTGCTCGGCGAGCCACTCGTGGAACGCGTCGAGCGCAGCCATGATGTCACGGAGTTCCGGAGTTACGTCAGGCGTGACCATTTGCCAGGAGATCGTGCCCATCACAGCATCCACATCCTCGATAAACGACGGCTGTGCAGACGCCCGTTGGAGATACTCGGTTTCCCATTCGTAGTCTGTGAGGAACCGGTACAGGAGTTCACGTCGCAACGTGTCGGAGAGAATGACGCGGTCATCGGTCTGGTTGAGGACATCGGTCGCGTGCACCACCGGTGACGTCACGTACGGCGTCGCCGCACCTGGCAGTTCCTCACCTAACGCTTCACGGAACGTGTCCGTACTCGTCGGCGCGCCTGTGATGACGAGCACATCCTCAGAATCGTACTCGTCGAGGAGCGTCCGGTATTCGTTTCGCGCTGTCCGTTCGACGTTTTCGCCCCCGAACGGTACCGTGACTAACGTCCCGTCGAACTCTCTATGAGATCTATGGTCAGTCATAGGAATTTCAGAGTTAGTTTTCACTTCTATACCGAAAGAGTGTAAATACTTGCCCCTCTGAGAATTGTGCCCATCCTCTGCAATCTATTGCTGACCACATCAGGACGAACTCAGGCGAACTTTCATAGAGCCCCCATCGAATATGGTGATTATGACTGTCTTTCCTCGCTCCTCAGGGTGCTATGATGAATGAGTGAACAGCACGCTACTCACGAAGTGCCAGGGTTTGTCCCTGAACCGGACGATCTTCAAGCAGTCTTCCAGCGGCATTACGAGAACGCGGCTGCGATGAGGGGCGATGATGCATATAGGGACCTGCAGACCGAGGAATCGATTCGTCAACAGTACACGGCTCGCGTTCTTTTCGAACTATTGCAAAACGCACTTGACCGGGCTGAATCAAAGGTCGCGGTCGAAATCCGTGACGTTGACTGGGGTTCGGCTGAACAGGCGCTTGTTGTTGCTAACGATGGTGTGCCGGTCCGAGCTGATCCGGAGTATGATTATTCGACTCATCGGCAGTTTGGAGAGGAGCGTCGACCGGATTTCAACGCACTCTGTACACTACATGTATCGAATAAGCGCCCCGAGGAGAGCGTCGGGAACAAAGGAGTTGGTTTCCGGTCTGTTTTCTGGCTGAATGATTTCGCGCGGGTGTGGAGTCGGTTTTCTGAGTCTTCCGGATGGTGGGGGATGGAGATGCATCTGCCACTGGATCGAGATACATGGCAGCAACGACTCGATTATCGAGAGGTGCAGAGGGGTCATTCTGAGTTCCTCGACTCAACCATGTGTCAATTGGGTAAAGGCGAGAAACGGGCTAGCTTCCATTACCCACTCCCGTTACGTGCAGCATCACCACCAACACTTGAGGATGCTTCTGATTTTAGCACGGTTGTAGTCGTTCCTATTAAGCCCGGAAAAGAGGATGAACTGCGTAACTCCGTTGAGACATTTCAGCAACGGCACCTCAATTTCATCGGACTATTCGAGAATCGTCGAAACCTAAATGTCTCGTTTGATGTATGGGATGAGCAATTTCAGAAATCCACGTGGCCATCAACGACGCCAGAGAATGTGAAACGATCGCTCGTATTCTGGGAATCATCCGAATTGCAGCCACTTGCCGACGAGGCTGAGCACGATGTTTCCACCCCGGGGGCAGCTATCGCATGGCCTCTATCAAAAACTCGCTCTGATGAATTGAAACCAGGACTGTATGGGTATCTCCCCACGCGAATTGAAAGCCCGTTCGGCATCGATTTACAAGGTGATTTTCACTTACGAACGGACAGAACCGCAATTCACCTTAATGATGAGACGATCGGTCGTTACAACCGAGCCCTGCTTAGAGCGGCTGCAGAACTGCATCTCCACGCACTCTTCGACCACCTTGGTATCCCTGATGACCATCTCGAATACACATGGATCAATCCCAAAGAGGTCAGGACAGTCCCAGAGACGGTTTCGGATGAAATACCCCAAGACGACTTCTGGCAGTTACTAGATCCTGGGTCAGCGAATTCATCAGCCGCTAAGATCGTCGTTGATCACTTGGAAGATCTTCTGTTTTTGGATGCTGGCGTCAAGGATCCGGATCGCTATCGCCAGTGGGCTGATTTCGCTGATGCGTTTTTCGAACAGCAGGACCAGTGGCCGCTCTCGACGTACGACGACTTCTGGGAAGCAGCTGGAAACTGGATTGATCGGACGTGTAAATCCCGTCGAAATTCGGCCACTTGGCGACGACGTGCCACCGCGATGTGTGACTCAATTCGAGATATTGAGTGCCGAGTTGCACCCATCACCGCAACAAGGGATGAAGACAAGACGAGAAGAACCGCTGCTGTTCAGCTTCCTGAGCGAGGAACGGTAGGTGGACAGATACAGACAGAACGACACACACACCGTCTTTTTATCCGCCGATCAGAGACGACGCAATTAGAGCTCCCGCTTGCGCTCCGCGAGGCAGGGCGTGCTGTGACTTCGTATGAGTTCGCGTCCGGCTTCGATCGTGAGCCGCCACACCCTCTCGGAGCGAATCAGTTCAATCGTTGGGATGTCCTCGGAGAACTTCGGCAACTCCCAAACGATCTCTCCAGCTGGGAGTATAAGCCTCTCGACAGCGACGTAGACCGGGCCGAGCGACTACAGTCTGAACTGATTCGGTTTACGATGGACCTCTTCGCGCTGAGTTCGAAGGGGAGTGCTGCTGCCCCGGCAGAAACGGAGAAATACGGTCCCGGTTGGCGGGCAATTCGAAACGAAATTTATAGTGATAATGCCAGGTCGGCCGGTCGCGCAATCGCAACGCTGTTTCTCCCCACAGTAGACGGACAGTGGGAGCCTGCACGGCAACTCACACGAGATCGTGTTGCCGTTGAAAAGCTTCCAACAGCCCCTGAAAACGCAGATCTGGACTCTTTTCTCGGATTTATTGGGGTGACTCCGGCACCATCAGACCCAGAAACGGGGGTTCGACTCACGTTGGTTGAGGGGGGCGAGGCCGGAAAGGTTGTTCCCCGTGACGCACCACCGAAGTTGGTCGCTGCCGGAACAGAATGGAATCCACTAAACCTCGGGACAGAACCAGCGACTGCAGAATCAATTGATCCGGATGCCTGGCTAACGTCGCTTGATGCTGCATGGGACACGTGGCTTGCGGACATTATTGAGGCTGAACGGAATGAATTAGATGGTGAAACTCAGGGAAGACGGCCAATCGAGATACTCCCAGCACTTCGGGATCAAGCTTGGTTCCCCGTTGGTGACTCGGATCGGGCGGCAGATCCCCCGCTGCTTGTCGAGGATCCGCCGAATCGTATTTCACCGGCGATGCTCACCCTTGTCTCTCGCCAACAGCGACAGTTCCCAACCATTCTCTGGAGTGTGTCGAAGGAAGCACCGATTTCGCAGGAACTGTTGATTTCGCTTCACTCTGTCAGAGGAACCGACATGGACAGTCTGGGGCGAGATAGTGCAGAACCAGCTTTCAGACTGCTGACTCAGGTACATTTGCTGACAGCAGGTCGGTTAGACGAAATCGAAGAGAATCCGCTTGCCCGGCAGGCCTTGACTCGGTTGTTCGATCGTATTCTCAACACGATCAGCCGTGAACACGATCCCGAAGCGGATGATCGAGAGATCCCCATCTTAGGGTATCGACCCGTTGACGAGCCACGAGCGCTTGCTGAACGAGGATTAGTGTGGTATGAACCGGACGGAGATGTGTGGATTCCAACGACAAACACCGCCCGAGATCAGATGCGGCGGTTCTTCCCAGAAGTGCCTTTGGCGGCGGCGACAATCGGGACTGAGACACTTCGAAAATATGAGCCGATTGCCGCATGCGAGATCGAGATTTCACGTCAGGTGTTCCCAGTCCATCGTGGCAGTGAAGAGGTGGAAGTCGTTCAGCATATGAAAAAACACCTTCGCCCGATCATAGCACACCTGCTTGCCCTTGCCAGTACGACGAATCAAGTCGATGTTGACCCGGCGACGGCGGCTGATCGATGGCGAAGCAGCACGATTCGATACGTTGAGAACGCATGGATCGAATTTCAGGCATCCCTCGGTGAGGGTCAACCGCTGACTGCAACGCGGTACAAGAACACTCACAATCACGCACTCTATCTGCAATCAAATCCACCGACGATCATCTTCGATACGCCAGACGAGACGGCGGGTCCACCACCGCTGGATGAATTCGGTGAGCCGTTAGCTAAATTGCTGCTTGAGGATTCCGCTACTGGTGTCGGCCCACTCTTTGGTCAGGCTCTCAGCGGTTACGAATCAGACGGTATCACCCGTGTCGAGCGTCTCTTGGAGAAACGCGACGCACTCTCCTTGGTTGACGCCTACGAGCGGCATCTCCGCCAACTCGATGATGAGGAACACGAAGAGTTACGTCGTCGGGTACGGAAGGCGCTATCTGAACTCGATATTCAGGTTCGTGATTCGTGGGGCCGACTCTCTCATATCGCTCCTGATGATGTCAATGTTGCCTCGGTTACATGGTCGCTCACAGCTGCTGACGTGAATGCTGCGTTAAGATCGATAGACCTGACAGACGCCCAGGAACCGTTCCGCCCACAGTTTTCCTGCAAACAGACACACCGAACAGAGTGGAACGAGTGGTTTACGGATTGGGACCAGAGAATTATTCCGTTCTTAGAGTACCTCGTAGAGGAACGCACCGATATAACCTTCACTGACGATGAACTCGAAGAGCGCTTACGCGAATACGTTACTGGAAGTGCCTGCAGGCGGGTCGCTTTCGATCCGACACGGGCCGTGGTTGAGTGGCTTCGATCGGGTCCATTCGGTGAAGGTCTCCCCGAAGAAATCATACCAGACCCCGAAGAACTTGAGGACCGACTGATTGAGTTCTCACCGCGGTACGAACCAGTTGAACAAGTAACCACCACTGATGAACTCGGCTGGGGTCGACCAAGGTTGTCCGAAGGTGATCCAAACGAAACCGAAACTGGAACTGTGGAGATTGACGATCTCGAAACCCAATGGAAAAACACGAAATCTGTGGGTGACGAAGCCGAGCGCGCGGCTGCATCGTGGATTACCAGACAGACTGAAAAACTTCTAGAAGAGGCGAAGGCGCGAGGAGAGTTTAATGAGGCGCAGGAGTGTCTTCTGTCAGTAATTCCGTCCTCAGGCCGGACCGCTGAAAACCTGGATCGTGGCCTTCGAGAATGGAACGAAACAGGCAGCATCGAAGCTCTCGAATCAGGTCTCCACATCTCAAGCGTGTGGGATGGTGCAGGGTACGATATGCTTGGACTGGAGCGTACTGGCGACGAGATAGAGTCTGTTCGATATGAAATCAAGAGCTTGGGAGACGAAGGGCCTTACAAGGTCCATTTGACGCAAAACCAGCTTCGTGTCTATCACAAAGTCTTGCAATCATCTGAGATAGAGGATGCAAAGCAAGCGAAGTATCAGGGATCTTGGCGACTTTTAGGTGTTCAGACCGGTCGCCAAGCTGTTGACCTGACAGGCGAGCTTGATGGACTGCCTGACTTGGTCAACAGCTTTCGGAATCAAGGCTACGGTTATGACGGATTGCTCATCTACGTTCGGGACAGCGAGGACTCAATCAAAATATAATCCACCGACGGAAGGTGTCTATCAGGTGTTTACGTTCTATAGCTCTGCAACCCGCGGTTCGAATCCTTGCTGAACACGTGATTCCTTGCAGTGGTGTTGCTATACTCTATCTGTCCACTGACTGTTTGTTGATAATCTCGAGCGTGGTTTTTGCGGGTGCATACCCCTTCGTCGAATATGCCGCATGAAACTCGGCTAATCGTTGTCGTCTCTTATCTACACCCATATCTCTGAGTGTTTTCCAATATACAAATACGTGAAATAATTTTCACTCAATTTGTATTTGAACGGCAGGCTACTGCCAATGCGTACTGCTCAATCGTCCTGAAAGTCCTGATACAGGCGGATCAACGTGTGGACGTCGAGCATTGACGCGTCTGGGAGTTCCTTGCGCATTGCGTCTCGAAGGTCGTGGCACGCCAGCACGATGCGGTAGTACTGCCGCGCGTCGAACCCAGTATTCAAAGAGTCGAGATTGCTACACACACTGAAAAACGTGTCAAACCGCTCGTACTGGAAGTTTACGTATTCGTCCGGATACGCACCCATCAAGAGCGTCGTCGCAATCCGAAGCAAGTTCCCATCGGAAACATCGTCACTGGCAGCAAACGTATGGAACCGGCGTAACCGCTCAACCAAGTGCTCGTCCTCATCGAACAGCATCGAGAGGACCGCGGCCGCTTCCTCAGGGTCGTCGAGACATGTCGTCTGGAAATCTTGGAGTTGCACGACACCCCACCTGCCGAGCAAGTATTGTGGCACCGGCGTCGAGAGAGTATCCGTGTCAGTGTACTCGTCCGCATTCGCCCAGAACGCGTCAAAAAACGGTTCCACGTCGTCAACCGCAAAATCATCCAACGTGTACGACGCGGCAACCTGCTCGGACACGTACTCCGCGAAATCCCATTTCCACGTCTCGTAATGCGTCCCAGCCCAGTGCTCAGTGTCCGTATCAGCGTACGCACCGTTCTGCCGCGCTGCGACGTGCCCATCGATCGCCGGCGTCGCAGCCTCGAAATCGATCTCGATCGGGCCGCGATCCTTCGTCGACGCAGCAGGATACCCGCGAAGCGCCGCGTATAGATCGCCGCGCGGCCCCGTCTCTTCCACCGTGATATCGTCTGCCGTCGCAGTCGTGACGAGCGCGAACAACTGATCGATCTCCTCGTAGACGGGAAGCGGCGTCTCGTTCGATACAGTGACGTGGCCAGCAACGTCAAGATACACGTCACGGAACGACGCAAGCTGGTTCCGAAGATCCTCGAACTCAGTCGCTGGTTCGATACCGAACTTCCGCAACCCGCGTCGTGCCTGGTCACTCACAATCGGGTGTTCCGGTTCAGTTCGCGTGTAGAGTTCGGCGACAACCAGCCCCCAATTCGCACGGTTTTCCCAGTCAGCATCGTACTCCTCTGCAGTTCGAAGTCCGTCGAGAAACGACGCTAACTCGGCCATCGATTCGGGCCACAGATTCAGGATCGTTGCTGCGTGCCACTCAGTTGCTGCCGTGAGCGTCTCCTCGGTCCAGAGCGCCTCGAAGTTCGACTCCGTCGGGTCGCTGACGAACGTCTCCAGACGGTTCCGGTACCGTTCCGAACGCGTCGGCGATGTTAAATCGTATATAGGGCCAGTCGGGTGCGCCTCTGCTACTGCTCCCCAAGCAGATAAGACTCGAGTCGCTCGCGGTCCAAGATGAAGAGTCATAGTTGATGGTCAAAGTGAAGATACATGTTTGTACTGGCAACTGTAATTGGAACTTGAGTTTTGGATTGAGCCGCTACGCGCGATGCCGAGTAAGCAATAGTCAATGTGCGTGTCATACAATGGCTCTCAACAGCCATTATCCGGGATCAGCTTCTCAGGATCGATGATATCACCACTTTCAAGTGCGACAACAGGTTGTTGCCTATCTCTTGCGTAGTGGTGGACACGTCTGCTGTTATACACTGGTGACGGAATCGTGAAGAAAACTCCATCCTCTTCTCGATAGTCAAGTGAACACGACGGTGGATCTGTCAGTGGTTCGCCCAGTGCTTTCTGGTATGGGGGAAGCTCGTCTAACTTGTGATATCGGTCATTGATTTGATTATCTTCAAGCACCCACCATAGATTCGTATCGACGGGCAGCAAGTATGCGCAGTAATACTCGTCAAGATCATTTTCGACCGTCATCATGGAAGGTGGGTCTCCTTTGACTCGACCTGCAAATATCTCGACGCACTCTCCGACGATCGTTCGAACAGCAATTGCGTCTCCTTCTTCGAGAGCGAGTATATCCTCGAGCGTGACGGTCTGTGTTTGATCGCTAGTACACTGGTCGCGGTCATCGTCTGATTGATATCCTGTCATCTATAGCTTAGCTTTTTTGTAGCTGCGGTCGTGGTCGGTTCGTGGTACTTCGCGTCAATGGTCAGTAGGGATAGTACCGAAGGTCGAGATCGTATAGCGAGACACTACTGTTCTCGTCGAAAAGCGCAGTTCCTGACCCATCATCGTTTGTCGCACTGTGATCGCCGCTACCTGCTGTGGATTCGTGGAGATCGATCAGCCGGTAGACGGCTTCTCCAGACCAGCCACACTCGCAAGTCGCCCGTGCGTGTGCTCCATTATGTGGATCGAGTGACGGCTCGATCAGTTTCAAATCGTCACCGCACACTGGACATCGGTCATCGATTGCGGAGTAGGAATGACCGCTGATCGCTCGGAGATGGTCTGCATCGAGATCGTGTTCGGTTAGCACATCCTCAAGAGCGGTTTCGAGATCGTCGAGGAACTGATCACGGTCTGTCTCGTTGGTTGGCAACTCTACCTCTTCGAGTAAGACGGTTAATTGGCGTCCTGCCGCCGATTTTTCATACCTCATATAACAGGTTGGTAATTTCCCCCACTTAATGACTTGCAAAAGGGGGACGCCCCCCTGTAGAGTGAATTAAGTAAACACTCGAAACAGATTGACGACGATCACGGAATTGTCCCAGTGAGGAAAGCCCTTGAGCTACAAGCCTGTTGGAATTTCTATTATAGTTCGACCCGGTAATGTCTGATGCGACATTGTTACCCCTATTTTTAAGCCGCTGATAGCCATGGGTTCTGATATGTACGATCTGACTGGATTCCAGCGCGACCTGCTGTACGTCGTTGCCGGCCTCGAGGAACCCCACGGCTTGGCAATCAAGGATGAACTCGAGAACTACTACGAGAAAGAGATCCATCACGGCCGTCTCTACCCGAACCTCGACACACTCGTCGACAAAGGTCTCGTCGAGAAAGGTGAAGCCGATCGCCGCACCAACGTGTACTCGGTGACCCGCCGCGGAACCCGTGAGATCGAGGCTCGACGTGACTGGGAGGAACAGTACGTTGAAGACCTCTTCTCTGAGTAACTGTTGAGTGCTGTTCCAGTTGGTCGACTGCCGGCGATCTCTTCTGGATCCGATGAAAGCGTCTCGACCACCGGTGATCGTCCGGTAGCTTGGAGGTATGGAAAGGGTAGTGCCCCATGACTTACCTGTGTGGCGGCCCGCGGATACACAATGGCATCACCAGATATCCAGCAGTCGCTGTCAGCTATTGGGTGTGATGCGTGCCAGTCTGCCGTCCAGTCTGGCGGGCAGGAAGAGGTGTCGTTTCTCCTCTTGGATCAGCTCACGGTCCCTGTCCTCAGCTGTGACGACCACCTCGAGCAGTTCTCGTCGGTCTGTGGATTGACGTCCGAAGATACGGCCGATCTCCTCCATCATCGACCGGCCGGCGGAGTGTCGTGCCCCAGCTGCCGTCTCGCCCCGTACAATTCGCCGCATCCTCTGGTCCAGGTTCAGGACGGGGTCATCCTTCCGATGGCGTGTCCGAAGCACCAGTCCGAGATTGTCCAACGATTCCATACAGGGATCCAAACACAGCACCAGCTGACAGCCGGCCTTGATACCAGCACATCCCTGTAAGGTCTGAAATCCCGTTAAAGGCAGTGGTACCGTGGTGCAGCGGCAGTAGTATCGGAGGCCATCTTTTACTGTGGCCACGTCGACATTAGTCACATGGTGACGGAAAACGGGGCGGAGCGGTCACCTGTTTATCGGGAGACGATCGAGCGGTTTTGGATACTTCGGCTCGTGATCGAGGTGCGGTACGACAGTGTCGCTGTGCGACTTGGCCCGTTTCAGCGGTCGTTCCGCCACATCTCGTTCCGTGAAGTCGATGACGTCCGGGTTGCGACGTACTCGTCGTTGACCTACGGTGGATGGCACTGGGGGCTGCGCCGGTCGTTCGATGGTGATACGGTGTACCGGCTCCGCGGCAACCGTGGTGTCGAACTCGTGTTGACTGATGAGACACGGATCTTCATCGGCACGCAGCAGCCAGCAGATCTCGAATCAGCGATCACACGGATGATGAGATCGGAGTTCGCAGTAGAATAGGACAACGGACGGGGCTCAGACTTGGAAAGGGAGTGTCAGGTTTCCGGGTGGTCGTAGCGATGGAACCGGTACTTGCCTGTCCGCATCACCCAGTACCGGTCATCGAACTCGAGAAAATCGTCGTTGTCGACCGCTTTTGAGAGGAGATCCGGGATATCGGTGTCGGTGATGCCACGGTACTGTGCCAGGTCCGTGATTTCCTCGACGGTGGCTCCCGGTTTCTCCGCCACAATCTCTAGGATCTGCTCGTACTCTCTCGGCATGTATTCAGGAGATCTGGTGTTGGACGATGGCGTCCGCTCCGCAGGCTGGACAGGTCTCAGTATCTTCGTCAACAGTGGTACCGCAGCGCCGACACTCGTACACGACTTCATTCTGGAATGTGCGGGCCAGCAACCAGTTTACACCCTCGAACATTATAGGAAACTACTCCGGATTCACAACGTCTCGGCACTCGGGGCACTCGGCGTATACTGCCGGTCCCATCTCTGTTTCATACTCAAGGATCACGTCAGTCGTCGTGATCTCGGCGTGGCAACACGGGCATGTACCGAGAGCTGGTGGGTTCGTCGTGGACAAGGTTTGATAACGAGATTGGTTGGAGAGGAGTGCGTGTGACGGTGACAGAGTGGTCGTGTTTGTCCCCTCTCTACTACCAGTATCGTACCCCGTTTGTATATAAGCGAGCCAACCACAGTGAAACTGAAAATAGCGGATATAAGTCCCAATTCAGGTACTGCACTGCAAGAAGAAAATAGTATGTGTTTACCCCGAAGGCTCAACAGCCGGTACAGCGTGACTCCGTGAGATCATCTCATTGCTGCTGACGACTCGGCGAAGTTCTTCGTAGGGATTGCGTCCCTGCTGGCGCCAGGTCGCCAGC
>LFCJ01002852.1_pt1 | contig 12545 bp, 13 predicted proteins | sample 643141 | NCBI WGS metagenome assembly LFCJ01 (sample SAMN03766243, study PRJNA286221) | soda lake metagenome | biome: soda lake; feature: Kulunda steppe; material: water; isolation source: sample B1-Br-g2 brine of Lake Bitter-1 | place: Russia: Kulunda steppe | collected 2010-07 | reverse complement strand
GGAATCGGATCGAAACCCCTAAAGTCGAATCCGGTCAATCATCGAATGCCTGCCTGGGTAGCTTAGCGGTAAAGCGCGTCCTTGGTAAGGACGAGAGCCCGGGTTCAAATCCCGGCCTAGGCTTCAGGAAAAAGGGTTCAGAACCTTTCTATGCCTGCTTTTCGTTGGATTCGATGTTTGAGGCATCCATCTCGATAGTCACATCCACATCGTTCTCGTGCCAACCGGGCCAACCGTGCTGGTACTCACCTTCTGCGGCTTCAAGGGTTGATTCAATCGCCCCTAGGATGTCATCCTGTGGACTTCCATCTTCACGGATACTGAGATACGACCACCGAAGTGTATCCATGAGGATGTTGAGAATGGCCACACGTCCCCATAGGGCTTGGTCCATATTATCATCAACGGGATCCTCGTCGATGGGTAGTCCAAGAGGTATTTCTTCGCCAGTCACGGGGTGAGGCACCCACTCGTATTCACTCAAATCTGCTGGGTGAGCTAATTGAAGAAATTCCCTGCGGTCCAGTTCGGATGCACCACGTGCGTACAGAGCGACGTCTTCGAGTACAGGTTTCATTTTTCGTCTCAGGCGTAATCTGGCCTGATATTCCGCGTTTTTGCTTGGAAACTCACGCTGCCCCCGAAGATACGCTCGCTCGGCGGGTGAAAGCACCCCTTCGTAGTCGTTTTGTGTCGAACCCATATCTTACACTGCGGGGTGTAAGGTACGAGCCACGATATACCTACGTTTTCTACCTGAATGTATGGCACAAGCACCGACACGAATCATCGCAGACGGCCGGGTTACCATCCCTGCCGAGATTCGTAAAGACCTCGGGTTGGAGGAGGGCGACTACGTCGTCGTCAACGTCCAACGGCTGGGGGACGACGCGTGATCTCCGACCGCGACACCGTCGCCGAGAAGGTACAGGAGTACCGCGACGATCTCGAAGCAATCGCGGAAAGCGACCTTCGGTGTGCGAAGTACGCCGAAGAACTGCTGGCGCTGGCCGAGGAGAACGGGGGTGGTCACTAAGCGGAATGAAACGGCGTCGACGGGGAAGTGGCATCCCGCCGACGGGTGTGTGAACGTTGACACACGTGAGCGCGTGTCATCTACATGTTCGTGCCCCGGGGGCTTGTGCATTTCCCTTACTCGTCGTCGGTTCCGTGTACCTATGACTCTCCGATACTGTCCTACCTGCGCTACGCGCCTCGTTCGCCGTACACCACCCGGGAGTGGCATCCCACGCGACGTGTGTCCCGGCTGCCACACCAACGGAGGTGAGAGCCAATGACGCCCCCCACCGACGCGGAGGACGGTCCAGAGGGTACGTGTGAAATCTGTGGTGAGCGTGAAGCGACGGCCACTGTGGCGGATGGAAACTGGGTGTGTGCCGACTGCGCCACGATGTTCGGAAGCGCCGGCGGGGACGCCGTGTCCGACGGGTCGACCCCCGGGAGTGACACCTCCGAATCCACCGCGCAGAACGACCACCGCGACGAGGGTGGCGACGACCTTCCACTCGGGCCGAACCCCGACGGCATCCCCGACGGACTCCGCGAGCGCCCGCAGTGGGTGTGCTGGCGCGTCGAATGCCGCGAGTGTGACCGATTGCTCGACTACGGTGCGGAGGTGTGCGCGGACTCGGACTGTGACGGCGACCCCTCGAAGGTCCCGGTCGTCGCAGGCGGCGGCTACCGCGCATCTACCACCAACCCGGAGTCGTGGACCGACTTCGAGACGGCGCTCGGCTACCACGAGCGCGATGATACGGACACTGAGGGAATCGGCTACGTGTTCGCCGAGGACTGCCCGTTCGTCGGGATCGACCTCGACAACAGCCGTGACCCCGATACGGGCAACCGAGAGGCGTGGGCCGCCGACGCCATCGACCGATGCGCGTCGTATGCGGCCGTGTCGTCGTCGGCGACCGGCGACCACATCATCGTCTATGGTGAGGTGCCAGACGGCGGGAACCGGTCGGGCGACTTCGAGATGTACGACCGCGCCCGCTACTTCGCCCTTACTGGCGTCCACATCGACGGGACGCCCGAGGAACCACAGCCGGCGCAGGACGCCATCGACGCACTCCACGCCGAGCACATCGCAGACAACGCTTCCGACGCCGACGAGAACCAGTCTGCGCTTGCCGACGCCACGCCATCGGATACAGGCGACGGGTCGCAGACCACCGACCTATCGGACACGGACCTCCTCGAACGCGCTCGGAACGCCGAAAACGGCGCGTTGTTCGACCGGCTGTGGTCTGGGGACACCACGGGGTACGACAGCCACAGCGAGGCGCAACAGGCGTTAGCGAACTTGCTGGCGTTCTGGACCGGTGGTGACGAACGCCGGATGCTCGACCTATTCCGCCGGTCGGACATGTGCCGGGGCGACGACGACATTCGAACGTTCGAGAACTACGAAATCCCGACGGCGCTCGAAGGTCGAACCGAGAGCGACTTCTACGACCCTGACGGCGCTCCTCCATCACAGAGCGCGCCAAACCACCTCAGCTATGGGGTCCTTGACGCCGATGGCGCGGACGTCGAGCTTCGCCTCGTTCCCGTCAACGGTACACAGGTCCGCATCGACGTCGCCCAGAATGATTCGGTCGAGTACAGCGAGCGACGAGACCGTGGCTTCTGGGACAGTTCGCACATCCGTGCCGAGATCGCCAACGAGGTGGCTGACCGTCTCACCGGCGTCGACGACGACGCAGTAGCTGACGGTGTCCGTGACGCTCTCACACAGGCGAGCATCGACGCCGACAAAGACAGCGAGGCGTTCGCGGATGCCCTCCGGTCGCAGCGGGAACGCGAACTCCGTGCGCGAACGGTCAGCGTCGAGAGTTATCCCGCTGCCGGCGACGGCGAATGGGTCCTCACCATGCGCCCGCCCGACGGGAGTACGGTCAACGAACCACAGGACCTCCGATTCAGCGCGGGCGACCTCCTCGACGGGAACGCGGGAACCTTCCGGACGGCGTACATCACCGCCTTCCAGACGAAGGTGGCCCTCGACGCCGCGGAGTGGGGTGGTCTCACGGACTACTGGCTCGATGTGGCGACCGTCCACGAACGCGACCCGGACCACCGTCGGGACGCTGCCGTCGAGAGCTTCATCGAGTGGGTTAACACGATGCCCGTCTGGGGTGACGAGGAGGGATTCGGATGGGGAGGGCAGAACGGATTCTACTACCAGGACTTCGACGGCGACAGCGATGCTGTGCTCGTTCCGGGCCGCCTGGTCGTCGACTGGAAGCAACGCAAGGACTTCGGGGACATCAACCTCTCGCGCGCCCTCCGCGAGGAGGACGTCCTCCTCGGCGCGTCGGCTTTCGTGACGATTCCTGGGGACCAGAACAAGGCCTGGCCCGTCGACGCCGACGCCACTCCCTACAACCCCGACAACGTAGCGCGAACCCCCGACGCCGAGGGTGGTGGGGAGGCGGCGGCCAACACTACCGACGACGGGCCACCGGAGGGCCTTCGGGGATGAATCGGACGCAGGCCGCCGTCACGAAGCTCGTCGGCGCGCCCGGGAGCGGCAAGACCACCGAACTCCTGCGGTTCGCCGAACGCGAGGCCGACGCCCACGGTACGCCCGCGAGCGACCTGCTGTTCTGCACGTTCACACGAAGCGCCCGCAACGACGCCGCCGCCCGCCTCGGCGACGTCTACCCCGGCGTCGATGGAGACGATCTCGACAAGCGTGTGCGGACGCTCCACGGCGCGGCGCTGTCCGCCTGCCTCGCCGAGGGTATCCTCGAACTACGGAATCGGAACGACCTCGATGCAGACGGCCAGCTCCTCATCCGCCGCACCAACGACGACGACTCCGAGTTCTACGACTGGTTCTTCCGGACGCAGTTCCCCCACATCGAGTACGACCCCGAGGAACGCGACCTCATCCAGGAACTCCAAGCAGGAGGGCCACTCGACGCCGCCACGGGCAACCAGATTATGGCCATCTACGACTACCTCAAGAGTGCTGACTGGTCACTCGACCACCATCACCACGCCCCCGTCGATGCCGACCTCCCGCCACCCGAGATTCTCGACGTCCTCGAATCGTGGGAGACGTTCAAGGACCACAACGACCTCATCGAGGACGCCGATTACGTCCACGCCGCCCTCGACGCCCGCGTCGGCCCACCCGGCGGCGTCCTCCTCGTCGACGAGTTCCAGGACCTTTCCCCGCTGCTGTACCGCCTCTACGAGGGGTGGCGCGACAGCCCGGGGACGGACCGCGTCTACATCGCCGGCGACCCCCACCAGGCGATTTACGGCTTCCGCGCCGCGAACCCCGCGCTGTTCCGCGATACCCGCGCCGACGACGTCATCCGACGCGAGGAGAGCAAACGGTGTCCGCAGGCCGTCATCGATGCTGCCGTCCCCATCGCCAACGCCGTCTCCGATCATGACGTCTCAAACGTCACCGCTAAGCACGATGGCGGTCGCGTCGACCACGTCGAGATCCCCGACTCCGCAGCGCTCGGCCGCCTCGTCCGCACCTGCGTCGATACTCACGGTGAAGTGTACTTGCTCGTTCGGACGAACCGCCAGGCCACGAAACTAGCCTACGGCCTCCGAGACTTCGGCGTCCCCTACCGCGACCTCAATCCGAACGGCCCGCTCCAGCGTTGGCGCGACCCCGCCCCGTTCCTCCTCGAAGCCCTCCGGGCGTTCGACGAGGGGCGCGGATGGCCGCCCCTCATCGCCGAACGCTTCCTCCAGAACGTCACTGACGCCCACGCCCGACGCGATGCGATGGAACGCGCGGATCCCAACAGCAACGTCCGTCTCACTGCGACTGACACACGGTTCGGCAATCAAATTCTCCCCCGCGAGTACCGCGACTGGTTCCCCGACGCCACCGACGCCCACGACCTCGTCGCACACCTGTCCGTTGACGACTGGCAACGCGACCTCGTCGCTGGCGCGCTCGCCAGCGGTGCGACGAACGACCCGGAGGACGTCCGTATCGGCACCATCCACGCCGCGAAAGGCCGCGAAGCACCCTGCGTCCTCGTCTTCCCCGCCTACACCTGCCGGCAACTCGACCGCTTCCATGATGGCGACGAAGCCGCCGAACGCCGCCTCTACTATGTCGCGCTCACGCGTGCGTCCCAAACCATTCACGTCGTCCACGACTACTTCGGCGGCGAGACGTTCCCCCCGCTCGAACGAGGTGGGTGTATCGAGGGCGTCCCGACCTGACCGTTGCGCGCCGCCACCCTTGTCGGCGTTGACAACCCCCTGGTTGTACATACAACCCCCCTGTTTGTATCTGAGATACTCGTTCGCGGCCAACACAGACGGTCTTGCGCCGGTCTTAGTAACGCGCGCACGACCCCCCTGGGGGGTATGTATACGAACACCCACCCCAGGGGTTGGGTGGGGGTTAGTTTGTAACGGCCCTTTCTACCGGTACCGCCTATTTCAGGCCCGCTACTCCGCTACAACCCCCTTAGCGGAGCGGGTTGTAGGGGTTGTACGGTATCAGCAGTTCGGCCATGGTCGACTCCACGAGAACGGGCGTCTCCACCAACCACATATTGCTGGTGCCGCGACCCCTCCCGGTTGTTCGTGGAGTGCGGTGGGGAGGGGGTTGCGTGCGCATGTTACATACGGAAACCGCTCGTCGAGGGAGAATTAAGCCCCCGTAGCCCCTATAACGGCCATGACCGACGACAACGACGGCCCGGACGACGCCAGGCAGAGGTGCGGGTCGACGGACACGGCGTCCGGGGAACCGTGTGGGCGCGGACCGAACTGTCCCTATCATCAGCAGAACGAATCGCCCGAGACAGGTCGCCCAACGAAATTGACCCGGGACAGGCAAGAGCGCATCGCGGCGATGTTGGAGGACGGCCACAGCATCACCGCAGCATGCCGGGCGAACGGAATTACCGCCAAATCATATCACCAGTGGGTTCGCCGGGGGGAGGTGCAGGAAGAAGGTATCTTCCGTGAGTTTCGTAACCGCGTAACCCGGGCACGCGCAGAGGGTGAGCGCCGTTACATCGAGAAGGCTCAGGATGCGGCGATCCAGTCGAAGAACGCACAAGCCCTCTTACGTATGGCTCAGCTCCAGTATCCTGAGTCGTGGGGGGATAACGACGCCGGGGCAGTCAGTGGCAGTGGTAGCTCGCTCAACGTCTATCTGTCCTCGGAACAGGAGCGTGAAACAGAGGAGTACAAGCGGATCCCCGACGATGTAGCCACCGCTTCGCAGGACCAATAAAAACTGCCAGTTCAGCGGAGACATCCTACGTCCGATTTTCGCACAAGGATAGATATAGCAACAGTGCCCACGTCGACCTATGGGCTACTGGAAATTCGTCTGCACATGGGATACCGAGCGTGAGTGTATGATTCGTCGGCTATTTGGAAATGATAGTGAAACGACCGAAGAAGGAGATCCGCTCGACGTTGAGCAGCACGATACTCTCTATCTCCACAGGATGATGACGAAGGACAGTGACAGGCACGGGTACCTACTCGGTCCATTCATTGCGACCGGTAAAGCCAAGGAGAACATCGAACCAAATGCGTGGAGTCATATCGGCAGTATCAACTGGCAAGTCGAAATCGACTGGACGGAACCGGTCTATTCGTTGAATCTTGACGATTGGCTTAAGAACAGGGACCCACCACTTGAAATCATCCAGTACGCTCAGAAATTCACCGAGGTGCAGGGAATATACCTTACTGGCCAGCTGAAAAAGAACGGTAATGTTGTCATTGACTATCCTTGAAAATCACCATGCAGACCACTGAATTTGATGCCGCAAATCGTTAATGTGGTCGGGTCCGGGAAACTGGGCGTCGAACTCGACGTACAAGCTCTTGCCGAAGACATTGATGCGGCGATGGTGAAATTATCGGGGGAATCCTACTCGAACCGAGTGGTCTATCTACGGGAACAGGAGAACGGTCCAATGGCGACTCTCTTTCGATCAGGGAGTTACCATATCACAGGAGCGGCCAGTGTCGAGGAGACCGAAGCGCTGAAAGAGTGGATGGTGGAACGCCTACACGCGCTCGGAATCGATGTGGAACCAACATTCGACGTCAAGAATGTAGTAGTGGTCGGTGACTTAGAGCGGGATTTAAATCTGAATCAGTTGGTAGTCTCGTTAGGTCTTGAGAAAACAGAGTATGAACCGGAGCAATTCCCCGGCGTGATTTATCGGCCTCCGGATGCGCCGTGTGTATTCTTGATTTTCGGGTCCGGACGTGTTGTCGTTACAGGCGCAAAGTCAAGTGAGGTGGCCTTCGATGGGTTCGAGGAATTGCGAGTCGAGTTAGCTGAGCTTGTGTGAAGCCCAGTGACGGACGGTTACTGAAAGGACTGGAGGTAATTCTGGAGAGAATCGAGTCGGTGTTCCCAGAATACCTCGATGTCATCCCCGAGTAGCGTTTCTATCTGACTGGCGGGAATCCAACCCGCCACCGCAGCCCCAACGCGCGCGTTCGGGAATCCAGATCGCCAGTCAGATTCCTTGTTCCGAATCTCTTTGATGCGTTTGTAGGAGTCGATTTTGACACCGATGGCCTTCGCCTCAAGAAATAGAAGTTCGTCTTTTGCTGGGCGTGCTACGAAGTCGGCTTTTTGGTCGTCTCCAGGACAGGCGACCTTCGTTTCGCTGACGAACGTCCTAGCTGGAAGGTCATCGATGTCAGAGATGGTACTACTTCGAGAGACGCGCCGAAGTCCTGCCTCCTTCATTGCTTCAGCGACTCTATCTTCCTGAACGTCTTTTCGCCAGTTTCTATATCGCGTGGCCGCCTCGCTCTGAGCGATAATATCGCAGGTCCAGTCGCGCGACACATCTATCCAGTCATTGACGTCAACGTCGCGGTAGATCCAGGGAACCTTTCGCTCATCCATGTTCGACTGCATGAAGTCAGCCATCTGTTGTGCAACGTCCTTGTTCGGTGTCGATGGATCTTCGTCTTCGTAGTTCGTTGTTGATCCGACGCCATTGAATTGCCCGAACTTCATCTGGCTAATCGGAGGCTTGACCAGATAGCGTAGAATCTTTACAACACGAGGCTCTTCGCGGATAATTTCGGCGTCAAAATTTCGGAAGTTGTTGGTTTGGTCGGCAACGAAGTCGTACAATTCTTTATGCCTTTCAAGCTCGGTGTCGTAGAACTCTCGAATTTGGTTCAGGAAAACATCTTCTTCGAGTTGCTGGCTTTCCCTGACGAGATCTTCTATTGTTTCATCATCCGCTAGATCCATATCATCGCCGAGACACCAAACTTAGGAAAACCTTTAGTAGAAGCTGTGTTCTTTGTGTTCTTAGAATATGCAGCACACGAAGAACACTGAGCACACGAAAGATGAGGAAGATACATTGTGTGCCTCCCTCATACTAACCGATAACGAACTGATGCCGGACTACAAGAACATCAAAATCCACGAGGACACCCACGAGCGGCTGAAAAGTCATGGAAACATGGGCGAGTCCTTCGACGACCTCATTAATCGAATTCTCGACGATTGGGAGGAACAGAAAGAAACGGAGGGGCGCGACGAATGAGCACGCCCACCACGCTGGAGGGGACCGTCCAGACCGCTGCGGACGAAATCTATCAGCAGTTGACTCAGGGTGTAGATTCGGGCATTGAAAATCGCGTCGATGACTGGTGTGAATTGCACGGTTTTGTACGGCTTGACGAACCACTCCTGATTGTGGCTCGGCAAGCCGCTTTCAACGTACTTCTCAAAGCCACGTTGCACGAACACTATCACCGGCGTGGCCATCTACCAGAACTCGGTTCTGACGCGCGGCAAGCGCTCAAGGACGCTGAGGAACTGACGGGGGACCCCGCATTCGGGGAGTACATCCTTGACGATGTGGCTTGGCTAGCAGAGGACGCGCTCGACGACGTCCTCGTCGCTCGTAACCAGTTGGATTCAACCGACGACCCCGCAGAGGAGATCGGTCGGGTGTTCGAGGCGATAACCCCGCAAGAATCTCGCCGTAAGTTGGGACAGTTTCGCACCCCGAAGACGATTGCTGACTTGATGGCCGATTGGCTAATCGAAGATGGGGCAGAAACTGTGTTAGACCCCGGGATGGGTGCGTGCGCGTTGTCCGCCGCAGCATACCACGAGAAACAGGAGAAGATAGACGAACCGCCGCTCTCCGACATTTACGGTATCGATCTGAATGAACTGGCGTTAGTGATGGGTGCAACATCGTTGACCCTGATGGATCACGGCGAGCCGCACAGTCTCCGTACCGGTGACTTTCTCGACCTCGAAGTAGACGATGTGGATGGTAAGGTCGATACGGTAATTTCAAATCCACCGTACTCGCGGCACCACGAACTTTCTGAGGAGTATAAGTCTCGGGTGAATTCCCAGGCGGAGCGTGAACTCGGACGTGACGTAAGCGCGCTGTCGCCGATGTACGCGTACTTCTACTACCACGCTGCGCAGTTCCTCAAGCCGGGCGGACGGATGTCATTCATTACCCCCTCAGAATTTCTTGAAACCAGCTATGGTGAGTCACTGAAGCAGTTCCTTCTCGACGAATTCGACATTAACGCGTTGGTGCTGTTCGACCGAGACGACGACTCGAAATTCGACGAGGCGATGACGACCAGCCTCGTCAGCTTCCTCGAAAAACCGAATGGCGCAGACGAAAACGAGTTAACACGGGTCGTGCGTGTTGATGGGGACCCAAGTGAAGAAGAGTTGCTCGCCGCCATTTCTGGTGATGTGGAGGGAGAAACAGAATGGGGCTTTGTTAACGCCGTCCGACAGGCCGAACTTGGGGCAGAAGAGAAGTGGACCGGATTGTTCGACCCAGTGGACATCGACACCAGCGAGTTAACGCCGCTGTCAGAACTCGGCACGGTGAATCGCGGGATTGCGACCGGTAAGAACGATTATTTCTGCCTCACTCAAAGCGATGTCGACGAGTGGGGTATCGACGAACAGTATCTCTCGAAAATCATTCGCAATTCCCGGAGCGTCCCGGGCTACGATTATACCGACGATGATTGGCAGGAACAGCGTGATGCGAGTCGTGAAGTCTGGCTGCTGTATCACCTCACCAAACTTGATGCCGACAAAATCAGTCAGGCGATGCCGGATGACGCGGTAGGAAACGCGACGCTATCCGCGTACTCTGGTGACGAGTCTGAAAACGAAGAAGAGGAAACGTCCGGTGTGGTGGAGTACCTCCAGCATGGTATGTCCGATGAGATAGAAGCTCACGATGGCTATCTCGCCCGTAACCGAAACCCATGGTTTGTCGTTGATCGGCGCGACCCGCCACCGATTGTCCTGACTTACATGAGCCGGGGCGGGACTAGGTTCATCCGGAACGAGACGACCGCGAGGAACCTGTCGAACCTCCACGGTATGTATATCGATGTCGAGATGGACGAACCACAGATGAAGGCGCTGTTAGCGTATCTGAACAGCGAGTTCGCCAGTGAGGTAGTCCGGAGGTCGGGGCGGACATACTCTTCGGGGATGGACAAGATCGAACCGAACGAGATGGAGAGCGTGCCGGTGCTCGACCCCCGTGGCCTGGATGCCGAAACGGTTGATGCGCTCGCTGCGTTGTTCGATGAGCTTCGAGCGGCTGCACGCGATGACGGGAAAGGTATAGATGAGGTAGTTGCAGAAATCGACGACCTTCTTCAAGAGGTGTTCGATAAATGACTGACGCGCTGCAAGGGACTATCGCACGACATGAGATTGACGGACAGGACGATACGCCTGGTGCGTTATTCCCTACGCAGCCAAACGGGGTTGAGTTTCTTCGAGAGAACAATGCTTGGGGTTTCGTGACGATATCGCAGGAACCGGAGTTCGTAGCGATGTACGTATCCGGTTCAGAAAAAGCGGTCAAGTATTTCGCACGTGTGGAGAAAATCGTCGATGCAGAAAATGCGGAGTTAGCGCGTCCGGTCGAAGAATACCCTCAGTATGAATCCGGGAAGAAAGTTGTCGTGTTCCAGCCACGGAGTTTATTTGAGGTTGAGGACCCCATTCCCTACCGAAACCGAACGCCGTATTCACTGCGGTACATCAAACTCAGTGATTTCCGGACGGCGACGGGAACTGACGAACTCTTTTGATATAGAGCGCTCTTACTCGGCGGCACCCATCCGTTCGAGGAGCGCCGTTTTCACGTCCGGGTCGTCGAGGAGATCGTCGATGGTATCGAGTTTCTTTTTCGTGGTCGTGTCCTCGGGGTCCGTTTCAGCGTAGTCCTGTTTCACGTCGTCTTCGACGTCTGCCTCGAAGTCGGCGGCCGATTCGCCTTTCAGCGCGTAGCCACAGCGCATACAGAACGCCGCTTCGGGTTCGTTGAGTTCTTGACAGCGCCCGCACTCGCGGATTTGTGGTTCGTCGCCCTCCTCCTCGGGGACGTACAGCCCGTGCATTTCGTCGTAGGCGTTGTCGATGTCACGACCGGAGAGGTGAACGTACCGGGCGGGGACGTCCGACCCCTGCACCCAACCGAACCATGCGCACAATTGTGCCTCTTTCAGGTGATTCGCCAAGTACGACGCACGGGAGTGACGGTAATGGTGTGGGTTCGACGGTTTGTCTATGCCGGCCTCTTTCATCGTCTTCTGGAGGATCTTATCCCGGATGTATCTGTATCCGAGTTGGTCGTCCGGGCCGCCCTGCTGAATCTTGCACCATAGGGGCGCGTCCTTCGTCGGGTTCGGGTGATCACTCAGCCATTTGTTGATGTGTGGGACGGATTCCACCAGCGGGAGGCGGCGAGCGCCGGTCTTGCCTTCGATGACGACCTTCTTCCCGTGCTTGCGGTCCTCGATGTCGCCGACCGTCAGGTCGATGAGTTCGCCGATGCGAGCGCCGGTCTCATAGAGCATCCAGATGAGTGCCCTGTCGCGGGGGTTATTCGCAGCTTCGACCTGCGCTTCGACGTCGTCTTTCGTCAGTAGGTCCTTCGGGAGTTTGCCGTTGATGTGCGACGCCCGGAGTTCAATCCACTTGGCTTCATCCGGGATTTCACCCCCGTTCATCCACTTCCAGAACGTGCGGATGACGCTCTTGTAGGTGTAGATGGTCTGCTCCTTGTACCCCTGTGAGTGAACCCACTCGACGATGTTCTTCACGTCGGACTTGTCCATCTCGTCGAACGGCTGGTCGCCGACGTGTTCGGCGACGACCTTCATCCGGGTGATGTTCTTCGAGAGCGTCGCGTTCTTGAGACCGTTGAGAACTTGGTCTCGTTTGTAGTCGAGAATCAGTTCCTTGTTGCGCGGATGGATGGATTCCGACGTCTCGATGTTGTGAGCGATGGATTCAACGCGTTTCTCGAAATCGGCTGTAGGCATGAATAGTCTACGCGCTCACTAGTAATAAGTCTTGAACCCTTTGTCTGTAAGCCCGGCCTAGGCTTGTTGCTTCCTTCTGTGTTCTCCATCGCCTGGCCAGCCCTCGGCTACTCCAACCGACCATACCGTGATACTTATACCCGGAGGGGCGTCAGCGGCGACTTGTAGTTATATTCTCTGCTGCG
>LFCJ01002851.1_pt1 | contig 12546 bp, 12 predicted proteins | sample 643141 | NCBI WGS metagenome assembly LFCJ01 (sample SAMN03766243, study PRJNA286221) | soda lake metagenome | biome: soda lake; feature: Kulunda steppe; material: water; isolation source: sample B1-Br-g2 brine of Lake Bitter-1 | place: Russia: Kulunda steppe | collected 2010-07 | reverse complement strand
GGCGCGGCAGAATACCGCGCCCTCCTCAATGAGATTTTTACGAAATTGACCGATCAGCTGAGTTTCGCAGGCTCTTGGATCGAAAACCACCTCGACGGATTCATCCAGAAGTTGCGTTAATCACTATACGCGGAGGAAGATGTCAATCCCAGAGGGCTCAAGCTAGTTGTCACGCGCAAGTTCGAAAGTGGACAGCAGACCGGCACCTCTAGCAGTCGTAATAAAGGGACCCGTATACCTTGGTGACGCGGCCTTGATACAACGACCCAAACACGATGTATAGGTGCCCACTATGTCCAACTACATGTTCTGCTGTCCGGCCTGTGGCCAGCAATACGGTGTTACCGAGCCGACTCGAACGGCAACAATGACCAGCGGCTGTCCAGTTTGTGGTGAAGCTGTCACCGCCGCTCATTTCCAGGTCCATACGTCTTAGTCTCAGCGTCCAGTCTCGTGGGTAGCAGCGGTAGTGGTTCTGTCCCTGCAAGCAATCTGGGCCGAACGGTCACATGCTGAGTCGCCGGTTTGTCACCGAAACAGACTGATAGTAAAATTGAGGTGAGTGGCCCTCAGTATCCACGTATGGATACTGACTCATCACTGGGCGACTCGATTCGGCCAGCGACGCCGGCCGATGGCGACGCCCTCGGGCGACTCTTCGAAAACAGTCCCGATGGCGGCGCGATTAGTTTCGCCCCACGGTTTTCGTTCGACCCCTACACCGCCTACACCGGTCTTCGACCCGAGACAACCGCTTTCGTCATCGACACACCCGAGACAGACGGCGAGCTCGCCGCCGTTGGCTTCCTCTCATTTACAGAGGCACGGTTCGGCGGCGAACGCCGACCCGCAGCGTTGCTCAACGCACTCGCCGTCCATCCGGATTACCGCGGCCGTGGCTTGGCAAAACGCCTCGCAACCCACCGTATCGAGTATGCTCGCCAGAAGCTGGGCGAGGAGTGTGTCGTCTTCGCGAACATTCAGGCCGGAAACGATCCCTCACTGGCGGTTGCCCACTCCTGGGCCGACACCCTCACCTACCCCTTCGTAATGTACCCAGCCGAACCACGTGCTCACCCACCAACCCACGCGAAATACGACGTTCACGAACTGCAGCCCGCAGAGACCAGCGCCGCTGTTGCGGGTTCAAACCGTTTCTACGCCGACTCCGAAGTGTACCGCCCCTACAGCGTTGCGGGCCTCGAGTCACGGCTTACAACTTCGCCAATCGAGGAAACGATACACCGCTATCTCGTGGCAACGGTCGATTCGGAAGTCGTCGCCGGCGCGTTCGTCTCCGACCTCTACCGGGTGATGGCACTCGTCGTCGACTCACTGCCACCGGAGCTAGAGGGTGACCAACTGCCGACAGTAATCCCCGAGAGTCGCGCACTCGAGATGGCGATGGTAGCTGACTGCTGGTACGCGCCAGGCGAACTCGAGGCTGCACAGGCGTTGTGGGAAACGATTCGAGCCACAAGCGGCGGGGCAAACCGGGTCATGTTCAACGTCGACCCCGAGGGCCCGGTCGCGGAGGTGGTGTCGCTGCGGCCCGATGAGATGACGTTGGACTTGTCAGTGGCCGTTGCCGGCGTTGATCCGGAGACACTAGTGTCTGACAGCTATGTCGCACCGCTTTTTTAAGGATTGAGAACGGTGACCGTTAGCTCTTGGTCAATCTGAACACACAATGGGCCTCCGTCCGGAACCGGAATCGTATACTCGAGGATGGTTGGATCCGTTTGCACACACTCACACGGCCAGTTTGGGGGTTTCGAAAGCGGCGTCCACGTCCGGTCGGTACGGTCGCGTCCCCGTTCGTACATCGCCGCAAGTACCGTTTCGTCGGTCGCAACGATAATCGAAGGGAACGTCATCAACGAGCGTCCACAGACGTCACAGCTGGTGGTAACAAACTCATCGAGCGTTCGTCCACAGTCCTCACAGAGACCGCTCGAATCGACTGCATGGTCGGCACAGAACTCGAGGGATTCGACGGTCGTCGTGCCGCCACAGTCCGGACAGACGCCGGCAGCGAACTGGCGGTGAAGTTGGAGGCCGAGGCGGTAGGCCATCCGAAAGATATCAGGCGGTGATCGGTCGTTGACTGCCGCTGGGGTGACACTAAACGCCGCAAGCGTCCCGTCTGGTAAATCGTCATCTTGGGCGAACGCACCGTGACAGTCCAGACACCGAATAATAAGCCAATCATCAGCTAACGTGATTGTACTCTGGCCGTCACAGTAGGGACAGGGTTCTCCAACGGGGACATCCTTGAAACTCGTATCGTCAGTGATCGTCCCCGCACGAATCGCTCGGATGATTCGAGTGCCTGCCTGACTGATGCGGTAGCCGTCCGCAGCGCGGGTTATGAATCCACCCTCCCGAAGCACATCCAGGTGGTAGGTGAAGTTCCCTGAGTCTCGGACGCCGACGGCCTCAGCGAGCGCTGAAAACGAGAGCGGCTCCGCAGCAAACGTCCCCGACTGTTGGCGGGCAGCCAGCGCCTTGAGAACCGAAAGTCGAACGTCGTGACTGAGGACGCCAAACGCATCTTCCGGTGTTTGCTCCCGGTCACTCATTGATCAATCCCAATAGACGCGCCTGCGAACTGTAGAATCAGTTTCATTATTGTATCCTTGCTTGGGGCAGAACCCTGATATAGTATCCTATTGGTTTCATGGCGCTTGCCGATGGCCCACTGATTATGGGAGAACGACCGGAACAGACAGGCGACAAGGCAGCCCTCGAGGCGGTCGAACGGCTCTCGTTCGGACAACACGTCTACGACGACGACGGCAAACTACTCGGTCGCGTTCGCGGCTTCGACCACAGCGGCTTTTTTGTGACGACTCGAGAGGGAGCCGAGGCGCTCTCAGTCGAACATGCACGCGCTGGCCAGACCTTCGGTGAAGCCGAATTGATGTGGCGCTGTACCGAATGTGGCGAGATGGGCGATATCAGTGATGGGCTCCCCGAAACCTGCCCGAACTGTGGCACTGAAAAAGAGAACCTGATGTACTGGACTGAAGACTAAGCGGCGGTGACGAGAACGCTTTTGTCGACACTCGAGACAGCAGGCACATGAAACTAGTCGTCTTCGGCGCTGGTAGTCTCGGAACACTCATCGGGGGTCTTCTTTCGCGTCGTCACGATGTCACGCTCGTGGGGCGGCCTGATCACGTGACGGCGATACAACAGGGCGGCCTCGTGATTACCGGACTCATCGAGACACAGGAAACGCCGACAGCAACGACTGACGGGACGGATCTAGACGCTGACGTCGCTCTTTTGACCGTCAAGTCATTCGATACCGAGGCTGCAGCCCAGACGCTTGCAACGGGCTCATTTGACTGTGTCTGCTCGCTACAAAACGGGATGGGCAACGAAGCGACGCTTGCCCAGTATTTTTCAACGGTTCTTGCAGGAACGGTGACCTACGGGGCACGTCTCGAGGAACCCGGAACGGTCGCCTGTACGGGCCGCGGAACCATTGTTCTCGGTGCCCCCGACGGCGGTCACTCACCACCTGCCGAGCGCCTCCGTGAAGCGTTCGAAACGGCTGGACTCACAGCGGTCACCGATACGAACATGCCCCGACGGCTCTGGGAGAAACTGGCGGTCAACGCGGCGATCAACCCTGTCACTGCCCTCGCTGAGATCCAAAACGGTGCGGTGTGTGAGGAACCAGCCCGAACCGTTGCTCAAGCGGCTGCTCGCGAGACAGCTCGTCTTGCCCGCGCTTCAGGAATCTCTCTCACAGACGAGAGCGCGGTAACCGCAATGGAGTCCGTCGCAGAAACAACGGCGACAAACACCGCTTCGATGGCTCAAGATTGCCACGCAGGTCGACAAACCGAGATTGACGCACTCAACGGCTTTATTGTCGATCGGGCGGCCGATACCGACATCGACGTGCCGACCAATCGAACGCTAACCGGACTCATCCGGGCATGGGAGAGCGCTCACGGCGTTCGATAATCCTCGAGCGACCGAGGTTCATACGGGGCCGACTCACCAGCCAGTTACACACCAATATATAGTATCGACACGACAAACAGCACAAACGAATCAGGATACGCGTCGCCCTCGAGAGGCAGATACCTCAGAACGGTGCCTGTGGACCTTCGTCGCTCTCACCGTCATCGACGGTTTCGCCGGGGAACGACGGGCTCATGCCACCGCCGGCACCACCGTGATCTGCTCCACCGGTCGTGGCGTTAACTTTCTCAATTTCGGGAATCTCTTTGACCATCCGACTTTTGATCGCCTGAATCGTCATCGGCGAGATACCACACCCGCTGCAGGCCCCACCGAGGGCGATACTCACTTCACCGGTCTCCCGGTTGAGATTCTGAATCGCCGCATTGCCGCCGTGCATCTGAATCTGTGGGAAGTTCCGGCGAAGGAAGTTCGCCACACGCTCTTCTAGGTTATCTTCACCGTGGGTCTCCGTGCTCATAGAAGCCCGTTAGTGGGCCGCGTCCTTAGACCTTCCGTCGCGCAGTCGACTGCGCGTGGCGTTAGACCCCAAAAACGCGTTCGAGTTCCCGCTCGATTGCCTCGACATGTTTCTCGAGCGTTTGTTCGAACTTCTCGCGGTCGACAACCACGCCCCGAAGTCGCTCGTAGGGCTCATCCGGAAGTTCGATAGTAAACCCCTCTTGCTCGTTGTAGAACGGCTCGCTCTCGTTGAGCACCTGCTGATCAATTGCGTGGACCAGCTCGGAGTCATACCGGTCGTTCATCTGGTTGAATGCGTTCTTGTACGCCTGCTGGAGTTCGGGAAAGTAGTGGACGTACTTATCCTCGAACTTTTCGGGATCGAAGTTGGCCATAATCGGCGTTCGCACACCGTCTTCAAAAGTCAGACGGTCGCCGTTTTACAGTCACTCACGTAGCCTGAAACGGTATGGTCTCCCTACATACGGGGGATGACCACGCAAGCCCAACGGCCACCCGCCTGACTGGCATCCGTTCCCCTGTATGCTAACTGCGCAACACCCCATTCCACAAGAGATGCTGCCACCCGGATGGGGGCCCGCTTCGATCCGTGACGGGCATCTTTCGTACCGTCACGGACAGCTACCGGTCGAACTCATCGCTGAGCGAACGTGTGGGTCAAACTCACACCCCGCACTCGGTCTCAGCCACTGCTGGGAGTTGCGATACCGCCACCGAATTGGCGAACAGACCATCTCCGAACCAATCGGTCGCGTCTCGACACGCCATGCAGCACTCGACGGACTACTCGAGTGTATGAACCGAATTCACGATCACGACACCGCAGACCAAGGTACCACACATGAGATTCGCACCGCCCTTGGGGCTGTCAAACTTGTCGGAGCCGTTCCTGACGCTCCAGTCCGCCTGTAGGCACGGTCGTGGTTTTTCCTCGAGTGTTCGCTCCAATCCAGATTCGGTATCTCAATATATGGTTTATCAAGATGCGCCAGTAGGAATCGGAGTATCGCTCACACAGACGCCTTCTGGCTTCTTACCGAGAGTGTTCACACTGATCTGGCCTGCAGATATCAAGGGCGCTTCGGAGCCCCTTTGACAGCGAGAGAGTCCTGACCTTTCCGTGAGTTCGTTCGGTTCTGACCACACAGATCGGGCCGAACAGAGTCTTGCTGTCGTTCCTCACCGATTCAAAACGGTCCTAGAGCGGTACACAAAACAAGCAACCAGGCCGATGGGCATCGTCAGATGACATCTGGAGGTCACCCTCGGCATGGTCAAAATTACCACGCACTTGTGAACGCCCCACAATCAACGCACAGACTCGAGTAGTGTCAAGCGTAGTGATAATATGGCCTCCAGAAATCGTAGACTGGCTGAGGCTCCCACGACAGCAAGGAAACCGGACCGTCGAGCTCTACTCGACTGCTTTCGGGATTTCCAATCCTGCTCTGTTCGCGGCGTGGAGGAGGTCATCCGCTGAACGATTAGACATGGTGTATTTCAAACTCGGCGGTTTGGCGAGTTACACCGACCGCTCGGAGGCGTAGGCACAGAATATAATCCCAGTTAAAACCGGATTCACCCACTGTGAAACGTCAATAGCACCTTCGCGTCATCTACCGATTAAGAGACGCTTTTTGATAGTACGTGGCCACTTGCGCTATCTTAGGCTCCGGTTTCAACCCGCCCTTTTAGGCTTTCGTTTATATAATAAACTCTACAATGCGATACTAAAGCAGTCTACGTGGCATAGATACAAACACAGCCTCGCCAGCACACCAATCCGGACCTTTATCCCCGAAGCCGGCCCAAATCGGTCCAATGGCGTTTCCAGTCCCAAAGCTCGAGGGGCGAGCGAATGCATGTGCTAACCGATTACGCGAAGCCGAAAATGGCGTCGTCCTCGCCTCACACATCGATGCCGACGGACTCACGAGCGCTGCAATCGCTGCAACCGCCCTTGAGCGAGCGGCTATCCCCTTTGATACGGTGTTTGAAAAACAACTTGACGAGGAGGCGATCGCCGGAATCGCCGCAACCGATGTCGACACCGTCCTATTTACTGACTTCGGGAGCGGCCAGTTAGCTCCTATCACCGGGTATGCCGAGGGCTCGTTCACGCCAGTCATTGTTGACCACCACCAGCCTGTTGGCCCAGCCGACGGTCCGGAACATAACGGCTACGCTGATACCACCTACCATCTTAACCCCTTGCTCGAGGGAATCAACGGAGCGTCCGAACTATCCGGCGCTGGCGCGAGTTACCTTCTCGCACGCGCACTCGAAAATGACACCACTGACAACCGCGACCTCGCTGCCCTCGCCGTCGTCGGCGCTGTCGGCGACATGCAAGCCTCCAGTGGCGAACTCCACGGCGCGAACGAGGCCATCGTCGCAGAAGGTGTTGACGCAGGCGTCCTCGAGACCGCTACCGACCTCGCACTATACGGCAAACAGACCCGCCCACTCCCGAAACTCCTCGAGTATGCAACCGACGTCCAAATTCCCGGCATCTCGGGCAACACAAACGGTGTTCGACGATTTCTCAGCGGCCTGGATCTTGAACTCGAGGCCGACGACGGTAGCTGGCGAACGTGGGCCTCACTCGATGCCACCGAAAAACAGACCCTCGCGAGCGCATTGGTGAAGCAGGCGGTCTCGAAAGGCGTTCCAGCGGGGAAGATCGACCGGCTGGTCGCAACCAGTTACGTCTTATCCCACGAGCCGGTCGGCAGCGAACTCCGAGACGCAAGCGAGTTCTCGACACTACTCAACGCAACCGCCCGCTACGACAGAGCCGACGTCGGCCTCGGCGTCTGCCTTGGCAACCGCGAGGGCGCACTCACCGAAGCCCGCCGCCTCCTTCGTGAACACCGACGCAACTTATCGGAGGGAATCGAACTTGTCACCCAAGAAGGCGTCACCCGCGAAACACATATCCAATGGTTCGACGCCGGTGACCGTATCCGCGAAACGATTGTCGGCATCGTCGCTGGCATGGCCATGGGCAACGGCGGCATCAGCCGCAACCGCCCGATTTTGGCGTTCGCCGAAAAAAACGACGAGGAGTTGAAAGTCTCCGCTCGAGGCACCCATGGACTCGTCAGACAGGGGCTCGATCTGTCGGCCGTCCTCGGCGAAGCCGCACACTCTGTCGGCGGCGATGGCGGTGGCCACGATATCGCCGCGGGGGCAACCGTCCCCCGCGAACAAAAACAGGCCTTTCTCGAGACGGCTGATCAGCTTGTTGGTGACCAACTCGAGTCGTGAGTCGCTATCGGCGAGCAACCGACTGAGAACGCACTTGTATAACGACGAATGATACATTGTATTTATATTCGATGAGTTGTTACATTTTACAATGTCTCTGTGGGGAAGACTTCAATCGGTACTGGACAATTCACTCAATGAGGAATATATCGACCTTACAGCAGTTGTTCTACTGACGGTCGCGACTGTCTCTGTTGCACTACTCCCAGTTGTCCGTGAGACTGCGCTTCGTCCAATCATTGGACTACTTTTTATTATTTTGGCTCCCGGATGGGCCGTGGTGGCAGCGTTGTTCCCTGGTGCCTCGAGGAACATCGACTTCGACGATATTCCCGAGGAACTTCCGTTTTCGGGAGATGAGCTACGGGAGTTGGTAGCAGGGGGCGCCAAGGGAGATGATAAAATAGAAACCGACTCTGTTGACGAACATCTTGGTGGACTCGAGCGTCTGGCAATCTCACTCGGTGTTGGCGTTGCTGTAGTCGCACTTGCTGGCCTCATGCTCAATTACACGCCGTGGCCGATTGCACTCGAAACAATTTTAGCAACACTCAGTGGGATCACTCTTCTCTGTGTACTTATTGGCGGTGTTCGCCGATCTATACTCGCTCCATCAGAACGGTTTTCTATTCCTCTTAGTGGTCTGAGGAGTTCGTTCGATGGACCGTGGAAAAAAAAGGATTACGTGTTGAATGCTGCACTCGTTGTGAGTGTGCTGCTTCTCATCGGGACCATGGGGTTTACACTCACAGTTCCAAGTCCCGACGACCGATATACGAACTTCTGGGTCGTCACAGAAGACGACGAAGGGGAGTTCGTTGCCGGGGACTACAGTGAAGCACTCGAGGCAAATGGAGAGCGCGATTTAGTCATTGGTATAGATAATAATGAAAATGAAGAGATTCTTTACGTAGTCGTCGTCCAACTTCAGGAGGTCGAACGTGGGACAGAAGAAATAGTGGTCAACGACCGTAGCGAGATTGATCGGTTCGAAGAATTCGTCGCAACTGACCAGCAGTGGACTCAACGACACGAGATCACACCAGGCAGCTCAAATGAGACGGTCAGAATACAGTATCTGTTTTACAAAATCGAAGAGCCATACACTGATACAGTCCCCGAGAATCCGACAGCAGAAAACGCAGATAACGACCTCCATATATGGGTCACCGACTGAAAAGTACGCTATAGTCTGTTGTTGGTAGATTAAATTGAGTAGCAAACTCAGCTATTTATTATGTTATTTAGTTTGTTGGAGTAATTGATTGTTTCTGAACCCGTAGTTTAGTACAAGTCCGAGGGTTTAAATTCATAAAGTACTTTTGATGGTGTTACAGATTAGGAGCTATGTCAGATAGCTCAGTACTCATTTCAGAAGACTTGTACTCTCGCCTGCGTGACCGAGTTGAAGCGACGAATTACGAATCGGTCGACGAATATTGTGGATTTGTCCTTTCGGAAGTTATCCATCAATTAGATGAACCCGAATCGTCCGTCAACGGTGATGAAGTTGAGGACCGTCTGAAAGCGCTTGGTTACGTAGAATGAAAAACCAATTATTAGTTACTGCGGATAGTATCCGTGCAGACTACTGTGGCTTCCTTGGGGGTCCAGAGACGACACCATTCCTCGATAACTTCGCCTCTAAATGTGTTGTCTATGAAAATGCAATCTCACCGGGTCCCAGGACACCATCATCAGTACCGATATCGATGACCGGAGAACGATTTAGAACAAACGATGCTGAAACAAACGAAGGGCGACTTGAGCGCATTGCAGATCATATTCAACGGTTCGAAACGATTCCAGAACAACTCAGCCGGCATGGATACTCTACCGGCGCTGTTACCGCCAATCCTTGGACGACTGGGACAACAGGCTTTGACGAACTTTTTGACGAGTTTGTCGAAATTGGAACAGGGCACGGAGAAGCCCAAGAGCGCGAATCGACGGTCCGAGAATTAACGGACTACATGAATCAGTGGAGGAAAAAAACGGACTGGTTTGCCCAGTGGCCTTCCTTTTACGATGAGGTATTGGAATTAACTGAAAGTCTTGAAGAGCCATGGTTCGTCTGGGTCTTTCTCCTTGATCCACACAGCCCATATGTGGTCCCACGACAGGACCGTATCGAATCGAGCACTATCAGTATGTACTATAGTGTAATTCGATACAATCTTCAGGCTATGCGAGGAAACGTGTCACCCGATTTCTCAAATCGGTTAGATGAGTACATCAAATCATCATACCGAGATTCTATTCGGTCTGTTGACCGTTTCTTGTCACAAATTACTGAAGATGTGCCTCCAAATACCACATTGGTTTTCCACTCTGACCATGGGGAAGCGTTCAATGACCACGGAACGTATGGACATCAGGAACAATTATATGAAGAAAATATACACGTACCACTGTTAGTTCACAATGGCGACGCAAACGGGCGGATTACAACACCGATTTCAGGCCGTCAAATACCAAATATCATCAACAGTATTGCTAACGATGAATATGACCCTCAATCTCATACCCAGGACGTTGTGTTTTCTACGACAGAGTTTGGAGAGAAGCGAGCAGTCCGCACTGCCTCATACAAAGCGATCACCGCAGAAAATGAGACAAGAGTATTCAATATAGAACGGGAAACCGAGCAAGACCAAGTTCAAGATTCTGAGGTTATTAGTCTATTTGAGCATACTGTTGCCTCCGAATTTAGCGTTGATGCGGAGCGTGAACGTGTTGTTCACTCGGTGACCGATCTGCTGCCAGACCTTCAGTAGCGCTGCAAACGCTATAGCAGGAAACGGAGGAGAGTTTTTGACGTTCAACGCGCTTATAAACAATCGTTCTGTGGACACCTCGAGTAACTAACAGTGTTTCTGACCTCGTCAGACGAAACAAACACAGATTATTTTAGACGCTAAAATGAAGAGTAGCCGCTTCGGTAACTCATAAGCAAACTGTAAGTAAGACATTCAACGATGGTAGCCAAAATTTGCGTGGCCGCAGATAAATTTCAACCGCTGCCGCATTACTTATATTGCTTCTCTCTTAATTGAATATTAGGAAGCAGTATGACTGATAATCACGATCTAAATATACCAGAAAGAGGTGCCAAAGACTGGCATACGATGCTGAACGAGAATTTTAGCAAACTGGATGCCAGTGTCGAAATTCGCGACACCGAGAACAATCGTGACCAGTACGTTCCAAAAGAAGGGTCGAAATTTTTTGCCACCGACACTGGCTCAATATATACCGGAGATGGTTCTGATTGGAGTGCGGTTGATTTGTTTCAAACAACTATTGAGTCGTTCCAAGATGCGCTGATTGAGGGATACATTGTTGGAATAATACCTAACCACAAGGTTGTTGTGGACCCAACAGAACATGAATCTGGTGCGGTAGCGTTACAGACAGCAAACGATATGCTGCTTGAAAAAGCAAACAGGGGAGTGTATGGATTTGTCTACATACCTTCAAAAGATTCAAACGGTGATGAATTAGTCATTGACAGAACAGTTGTATTTGGGTCTCGGACCGAGAGATTTGGAGCCTTCCCAAGGGGATGGGGATTCACCGGCCGAAGTGAAAATATGCTCCGCTGTACCATCGATAACGGTGATCCAATGTTTGTGGTTGCACAAAATACCGAAAATGAGGGAAGATTATCTGGAAACGCTTCTTCGTTTGGAGGGTTCGTTGCTTATGCTGATGGCAACGATGCTGGTTTTTTGCGTCTCGAAAATGTGGTAGCGTTCCACTTGAGAGATGCTTCTGCGATTGAATTTGATTGCCCCACTGCCGATGGAGTTTTTGTCCTTGATGGAGCTTGTTATAACGGATATATTGACTGCTGTGAGTATGTAGCGTCACGTGTCCATTGCCCAGACGCAGATGTTTGGGTTATTCGTAATGATAATGGTGATGGGCCTCCGGGCGAAATAAAATGGGGGCCTGGTTGTTCTACGTATGCTGATCCCGACCGTCCATTTAATATTGGCTACAGACAGGAAGTAAATGCGTCATCGATGGCACTTGGGGGACGAATTGAAGGCGACGGTGGGCCAGCAAAATTGTATGTTACTGAGGGAAGATTGTATATAACAGGGTATTGGGAGAGTGGCAGAAGCGAAGGAACAAATAAAGACGATTTATTTTTTGATGGTTATCGCTTACAAATCAGTCCTGCGGCAGAATGGGAATCAAATCGAACGGGAGGGCATATCATACATATCGGCGAGAATGCTTCACGCGTGTACCTTCCAACGATCCAGAATGACGGCGTTGAAGGTGGAGATGTGATACACTTTGACTCGGGCGGGGGCGGTTCAAATATTTACGTAGTTCCCTATCCTGAAACTTTCAACGGATCTGTCACATATCCAGAGCCCAGTTGGTCTGCTACAACCTATCACGATGGTTGGCAGAAATTGTACGAGGGAACAACAGATATAAAACCTAATACGATAACCGAACTGACAAAATGGGCAGGAGATGCTGGTGAAAAAGTAAGTTTACAACGGATGTCGATAGTTTCACCACCTGATGGAGATACTAGATTTCAACCAGTGTATGGGTGGAATACTGAGGAAGAGAAGCATTGGGTTGGAATCGAAGAAAAAGCAGGGTACGAATTTTCGCTTTATTGGGAAGTCCACCGCCGGCCAAACAGTCAAATAAAATAGTTGGCCGTGGTGAATCGCCATACTGCGGTTGATTTCACTGTTTGATGGCACGCTTGATGTTGTAGACAAGACACATCAGTACTATTTCACGGAATTCACGATACCAGGACCGCGAACGCACGGCATC
>LFCJ01002850.1_pt1 | contig 12552 bp, 15 predicted proteins | sample 643141 | NCBI WGS metagenome assembly LFCJ01 (sample SAMN03766243, study PRJNA286221) | soda lake metagenome | biome: soda lake; feature: Kulunda steppe; material: water; isolation source: sample B1-Br-g2 brine of Lake Bitter-1 | place: Russia: Kulunda steppe | collected 2010-07 | reverse complement strand
TGTATCGCCTCGAGATCGTCGTCGGATTCGAGGGTCTCTTCGAACTCGGTGCCGTTACTATCCTCGAACTCGGTGTCGTCGTCATCTTCCGGGCTCAGACTGCCGTCGTCGCCACCGGGAATCGGAATCCCGCCGCCAGCGTCTTCGGTGTAGAAGGGATCGGTTGGGACGTAGACCTGTGGGGAGGGCTCGAACCCTTCAAAGGGGCTGATTCCCTCCGAATCCTCGGTGATCCCGACGACGGTGACGGTCGTTTGCTGGCCACCCTGGAGGACGATGGTCAGTTCGTCCCCGACGGAGACGTTCTCCTCGAACTGGCCGGCGACGGCGGGGTTGATGACGGCCTCGCGCTCGCCGGTTTCGAACTGTCTGCCCTCATCGAGGGTCTCTGGGCGGATATAGGAGGGTCCGGCGGCGACGAGTGCGTCGCTCTGGGGCGATGGCTCGTTCTCGTAGACGAGTGCCTGCGTCGACAGTGGGGCGTAGCCGTAGGCCGCTTCGATCGACTCCGCTCCGGCGAGTACCTCGAGGTCGGCCTCAGTAAATACGGGCTGGGCACCCGCGAGTGGCCCACCTTCGGTCTCTGGCTCGGCGGCCCAGCCATAGAGGTTGCGCTGGTCGTCGGGACTGATGTCGCCGAGGACGCCAGCCTGCAGGCTCGCCCCGAGAGTGACAAAGGCGATGACGGCGGCGATGCCGATCACGATACCGAGTGTCGTCAGTGCCGACCGAAGTTTGTGACCACGGATCGACCGCCAGGACAGCCGCAGATACTCGAGTGGTCCCATCAGTAGCCAGGCCCTCGCTCTGTGGTGGGATCTTCTTCCGTCTCGGGGCCTGCTCGCTCGAGTGACTCGATCCGTTCGATCTTCCCATCGAGGAGGTGGACGATCCGCTCGGCTCGCTTGGCGACGTGGCGTTCGTGAGTGACGACGACCATCGTCGTCCCGGCCTCGTGAAAGCGCTCGAAGAGATCGAGCACGTCGGCTTCGGTCTCGGTGTCGAGATTCCCGGAGGGTTCGTCGGCCAGAACGATCGCCGGATCGTTGACCAGCGCCCGTGCAAGAGCGACTCGCTGGCGTTGCCCACCGGAGAGTTCGTTCGGCAGGTGGTCGGTCCGGTCGCCGAGACCGACCTCCTCGAGCAACTCACGGGCACGTTCGCGTCGCACTCCCCGGCTGGTGCCCTGAAACAGCTGTGGCATTGCGACGTTCTCTATGGCTGTCAGCCGAGGCATCAGGTTGAACGTCTGGAAGACGAAACCGACGGTCGATCCCCGAAGTCGGGTTCGTTCCCGGTCGTCGAGTGTGGCGACGTCCTGGCCGTCGACGACGACGGTCCCGTCGGTCGGCGTGTCGAGACAGCCCACGAGATTCATCACGGTCGATTTGCCCGACCCGCTCGGCCCCATGATCGCCGTATACGACCCACGGGGCACCTCGAGTGAGACGCCATCTAACGCGTGGACGGGCTCGCCGAGCTGGTAGGTCTTCCGGACGTTCTCGAGTGAAACTGCCGTTCCCGTCGTCGCCATACGTCCCCGACCACGCTCGGAGAGAAAAAAGTTCGACCGCTCGAGGGGGTTCGTGCCGCGAAATAATCCGCTGCGTTGATACGTTGGTCGATCGTACACCGGCGCGATGCCAGATGGCCCTCCAGACGATTCTGACTCCGCTGATATTGACTCTAACCCCTCCTCGGATAGCGACACAGACTCCGGCGGCCCAGTCGCTCGAATTCGCGAGGTCGATGGCACCGCCGGCTTACTCAGGGATACGCTCGTGATCGTCGCGGTCGTCTGCCTCATCGGCGCGCTCGCGTTCGGAATCAGTGGGAGTTGGCCGCCGTTTGCAGCCGTCGAAAGCGGGAGTATGGAACCCGGAATCTCTATTGGCGATCTCGTCTTCGTCGTCGCCGAAGACCGGTTTGTCGGTGACGGTGCAGTCGCGGGAACGGGTGTTGTCACCCTCGAGACCGGCCAGGAAACCGGCGAGGAGCGCTTCGGTCAGCCCGGAGACGTCATCGTCTTTGCCCCTGACGGCGACCCGACGGCGACGCCGATTATCCATCGCGCACACTTCTGGGTCGAGGAGGGCGAAAACTGGGTCAACACCAAAGCCGACGAGGAGGCCCTAAACGGCAAAGAGTGTGGGAGTATCGACGCCTGCCCCGCACCGCACGACGGCTTCGTGACGAAAGGCGACGCCAACTCCGCGTACGATCAGGTCGACGACCGTCGGTACGCGGAGACGACCGTCGTCGATCCATCGTGGATCGAGGGCAAAGCATCGGTTCGCGTGCCGTGGCTCGGTCACGTCAGACTCTTTTTCGAGTCGCTGGTCGCCAGCGTGGTGGCATCTGCCGTCTTCGTCGGCGGCCTCACAGCAGCGTTCGAACGCGGCCATCGCTGATCTCGTTTCGACTGCCTCGGTCCAAACCGATTTGCAAGCCGGTGGCCATTGATTGTGTATGTCCTGGGACACCGTTCGACTCGAATTCCGCGAGGATGTCGCGACGCTTACCATCGACCGATCCGACGCCCTCAACGCGTTAAACGTCGAGACACTCGAGGCGATGGCCGAGGCGATCGAACAGGCCAAAACCGACGGGGCACGCACCCTCGTTCTCACGGGAGCCGGCGAGACGGCGTTCATCGCTGGCGCTGATATCGCCTACATGCAGGAGCTGTCGGTCTCCGGGGCCCGCGAGTGGGGCGAGTTAGGTCACTCGGTCGCAAACGCCCTCGAGTCGTTTCCCGCACCGACGATCGCCGCAATCAACGGCTACGCCTTCGGCGGGGGGTGTGAGATGGCGCTGGCGTGTGATCTGCGCGTCGCCAGTGAATCGGCGGTGATCGGCAACCCGGAAATCGACCTCGGGATCATCCCCGGCTGGGGGGCGACCCAGCGATTGCCCCGACTCGTCGGCGACGAGGCCGCCAGACGGATGATCTACCTCGGCGAGCGTCTCGACGCCGAGAGTGCCGCCGAAGCCGGCCTGGTCGGCGAAGTCGTCCCCGATGAGGACCTCGAGTCGACGGTCTCGGAACTGGCCGATCGGCTGGCCGCCAAACCTGAAGCCGCGATACAGACGGCAAAACGTGCAATCGACCAGCGATACGAGAGCCAGCAGGCGGCTGCGCTGAACTACGAGAAACACGCCTTCGCAGGCCTCTTTGATACCGACGACCAGCGTGAGGGAATGGCTGCGTTCCTCGAGGATCGCGAACCCGAGTTCAACTAACGATTCTCGTTAATCCGGTTTTCACCGTCGTACAACGCAGTCAGGGTCCACATCGGCGTCTGCTCGAGCGGATGATCGAGGTCTATCTCGGCTTGCTCGTCTCGGCTGGCTTGTTTATTTTCGCAAACAACACTTCAGTTATTATCCTCGGTGAAAGCCTCCTGTGAAACCAACGTTTTTGCCACCGCCACTCGCCTACAAAACCATGAAGACGACAGGCGGCTCCGACGTAGCCAAACGCCGGGCGGGCAAGCAGGCGGCTGAGGAGGTCGAAGACGGGTTCGTCGTCGGCCTTGGCACCGGGTCGACGACAGCCCATGCAATCGAAGCGATCGGCGAGGCCGTACGCGAGGGTCTCGACGTCCGGGCCATTCCAACCTCGTTTCAATCGAGACAGTTGGCCCTCGAGGTCTCCATCCCGCTTACGACTCTCGACGCCGTCGACGCTGTCGACCTCGCGATCGATGGCGCAGACCGGGTTCTCGACGACCCCGACTCGAGTGCTGACGGCACGCTGATCAAAGGCGGGGGCGGAGCACACACCCGGGAGAAACTCGTCGATGCGGCCGCCGATCGCTTCGTCGTCGTCGCCGACCCCTCGAAGCTGACCGACCGCCTCGAGGCTCCAATCCCGCTTGAAGTGTTGCCCGATGCTCACAGCGTAGTCGCCGAGGAGGTTCACGACCTCGATGGCGACCCCACCCTCCGGGCGGCCGAAGCCAAAGACGGTCCGGTCGTCACCGATAACGGCAATCTGGTCCTCGACTGTGAGTTTGGACCGATAGCGGACCCCGACGGGCTTGCCACTCGACTTTCGGCGATTCCGGGCGTCGTCGAACATGGCCTGTTCGTCGATCTGGCCGACACAACGTACGTCGGGACGACGGATGGACTCGAAGTGCTCGAGCACTGACTCTCGAGTCACTAGCCCTGACATTGAACCGCCGAGAGGTACTCCTAGCGGTTATCTTAGCTTCCCACTTCCGCGTCCTCGGGTGCGTCTACGGTACCCACGAAGAGTGCAACGACCACGTAGATGACGCCCACCACTCGCATCGCCGGGATGACCCACGATTTCACCTCGAGTTCGTCCGGATTTTCGTAGGTCAGTTCGAGACAGTACGACAGCATCTGTCGTGGAATCGCTGCAAACATGAACCCAATCAGTGCAACGGGGGCACGCAGCGGGGCCGGGAACGACCCGCGAACGGCGAGGGCGATCAGGGCCAGTCCCTCGAGGCGGGCGGCCGGGAGCGTCCATCCGCGTGGGTGTCCCATTTCCGGGTTCTCGAACGCGAGCGATTCGGCAGCGTCGAGGATCCGTCCGGGTGCGAGCACGGAGAGAAGCCCCCATCCGGCTGATACTGCTCGAAGCATGGGAGTTGGTATATCAGCGCACCTGAAAAAGACTACACTGGCAGCGGCAACCGTTCTCGATGGACACGTTTTCAACCACGCCACACATATTACTTCCCAGAGCATTCGATGCCCGAGACATCCGATCGAAAGACAGACCACATTCGAATCATCGAAGAAGAAGACGTCGAAACCGACGGGACGGGCTTTGGCGACATCGAGTTCGTCCACGAGGCACTGCCCGAACTCCACCGCGACGAAATCGATACGACAACGACGCTGTTCGGACACGAACTGTCCGCCCCGATCGTTATCGAGAGCATGACCGGCGGCCACGCCAACACGACGGCGCTCAACCGCGCGCTCGCTGCAGCCGCCCAGGAGACAAACATCGCGATGGGGCTTGGCAGCCAGCGGGCAGGGCTCGAACTCGAGGATGAGGACGTTCTCGAATCGTACACCGTCGTCCGCGACGTTGCACCTGATGCGTTCATATACGGCAACGTCGGCGCAGCACAACTGCTCGAGTACGATGTCGGCGATGTCGAGGAAGCCGTCGAGATGATCGAGGCCGATGCGATGGCCATCCACCTGAACTTCCTCCAGGAAGCCGTCCAGCCCGAAGGCGACGTTGACGGCCGGGGCTGTCTCGAGGCGATCGAACGCGTCGCTTCCGATCTTTCGGTGCCGGTGATCGTCAAGGAGACGGGAAACGGTATCTCCGGCGAGACAGCACGGCGGTTGACCGAGGCCGGTGTCGACGCGATCGACGTCGCCGGCAAGGGTGGGACGACCTGGTCCGGCATCGAGGCCCACCGGGCGGCCGCCGTCGGTGCGAACCGCCAGGAACAGGTCGGGCGGCTGTTTCGGGCTTGGGGCGTTCCAACCGCGATCAGCACGCTCGAGGCGGCGTCGGTCCACGACTGTGTCATCGCAAGCGGCGGCGTCCGGTCGGGACTCGACATTGCCAAGGCGATCGCGCTCGGAGCCCGTGCAGGCGGACTTGCGAGTCCGTTTCTCGCCCCAGCAGGACGTGGTACCGACGCCGTCGTCGACTTGATCGAGACGCTGACCCTCGAGTTCCGAACGGCGATGTTCGTCACCGGCTCGGCGACCGTTGAGGACCTCGCATCGGCCGAGCACGTCATCCTCGGTCGGACCAGGGAGTATCTCGAAGAGCTAGACCGGACCATCGCCTGATTTCTTACGGCTGTGTTTTAGCTGCCAGTAGAGAGTCGCCTACTCAACTCGATACGACCTGCAGGAGAGAAACCAGTGGCTACTCGATCGTAGTGGCGAAAAAATCCGATCCGCAGTGGCGTCCCTTACAGGTCGCGGGGCTGGACCGTCTTCCGGTCGTTTGCTTCCGCACGGCGGGCGGCATCCTCGAGGAGCTGGTCGACTTCCTCGTCGAGGGCATCATAGAAATCCGAAGCGACGTTCTTGTCATCGAGCGCTTCCTTTACGGCGGCTTTGACGATAAGGTCTGCCATACGGTATGTTCGTTCCCGTTTCCTCCATATAAATGTTGTGGTTATGTGTTGAAATACGCTGGATGCAGCGGTTAATTCGACCGTTTCGACGACTCGAGTGACCGGAAAGTATATGTCTAATGAACGGCCCGGGTGCGAACGCGACCGAAAACTCACGAACCTCGCCCTCGCGCGCGCTCTCGGCTGTGCGAGTCGGTTTTCCATACTACAGTCGGGTCGACGGATTCGAATACATCGGGTTCGGACTGTGAGTATGCGCGAACTCCTCGAGGCCGTCGCTGAGGGCACACTCACGCCGGCCCAGGCGGAAGCGAAACTGCGGGGATACGTTACAAACGAAGCGGGCCGATTCGACGCGGCCCGAGAGCACCGACGTGGGATTCCGGAGGCAATCCTTGCAGAGGGCAAGTCGACGGCACAGGTCGTTTCGCTCGCCGATACCGCCCTCGAGACGACTGGTCGGACACTTCTGACCCGCGTCTCAGACGAGCAGGTCGACGCACTCGAGTCGCTACTCGCCGAGTCGTGGCCCGACGCCGACCTCGAGCGACGAGGTTCGACGGTTCGACTCGTGACGCCGGCCTACAAACCCCCATCGCTGGAGGCGACGGTCGGAATCGCGACGGCGGGCTCGGTCGATGCAGTCGTCGCCGACGAAGCCCACGTCGTCTGCATCGATGGCGGCGTGACCGTCGACCGAGTCGACGACATCGGCGTTGCGGCTCTCGATCGGACGCTGGATCAACTCGAGCGCCTCCGAGGAGCCGACATTCTGATCGTTGCCGCCGGCCGTGAAGGGGCGTTGCCGACCGTTATCGCCGGTCTCGTCGAGACGCCAGTAATCGGGCTGCCGGTCTCGAGTGGCTATGGCTACGCCGGTGACGGCGAGGCCGCACTGGCGGGTATGTTGCAATCGTGTACCGTCCTCTCGGTCGTGAACGTCGACGCCGGTTTTGTCGCCGGTGCCCAGGCAACACTCATTGCTCGTGCCGTCGACGCCGCCAGAATGTAGTGGTGACATATCACACGGCATTTCGGAAACCGAAACTAATACTTCCATAACGCAAAAGCCAAACGGTGTTTGGGAAAGCGCTTTTATGTACACCTGGAGTATGTCCGGGTACCGGCTCCGGCCGGTGTGACCAATGCCCAAGTGTAACCATTGCGGCGCGCACGTATCCGAGCGCTTTGCGCGCGTTTTCGCCGACGAGCACGGCGAGATTCACGCGTGTATTAGCTGCTCGGCCAACGCAGGAATCGCGGAAGCAGCAAGAGAACGCGCCCGCGGAACCTGAACCCCTCGAGAATTGCATTCGCAGTACCCACACGCCCCCACAAACGAGACGGTTTTTGTCGGCGGCCGAAAACTCCGACCGATGGCAACGCGACACGTCGTCTACGTCCTCGAGTGTGCCGATGGCACCTTCTACACCGGCTACACGACCGATCTACAGCGGCGCATCGACGAACACAACGACGGCAACGGCGCAAAGTACACCCGCGGCCGGACGCCCGTGAGGTTACTGTATCACGAACGCTATAACTCCCGGTCGGCTGCGATGAGCCGGGAGTACAAAATCAAACAGTTGAGCCGACGCGAGAAAGAACGGCTCGTCGGCTTCGAGTGATCCCGGAGACCGTCGCCGTAACATACGGTAATCGCCCAAAAGCCCGACACCTACGACCGACATGTCCGCTAGATCGGACGAGTCTCGACGCTATTTTCGAGTTCGAGTACCGAAAAACCAATAGTTCGAACACACTTCGACCAAACTATCATGGATCTCGACGATCTCAAACAGCCGGAGTATACAGGCGAGAACCGATGTCTGCCATGTACAGTAGTCAACCTCGCGATTGCCGCCGTGGTCGGCTGGCTCGTCGCCCGCCGGAACCGAGTCGCCGGCGTCCTCGCGGTCGGTATTTCCGTCGCGCTCATTTACCTCCGTGGCTACCTCGTTCCTGGTACACCGACGCTTACGAAACGATACCTGCCGGCGTCGGTCCTTCGGGCGTTCGGCAAAGAACCGAAACCAGACCTCGCCAGCGGATTCGGCGGCGTTTCTGAGCCGGCACACAAATCGCCTGGGAGGACGGAACCCGAGACAGCAGACGATAATCTCGAATCGTCCGTAACGGTCTCGGGCGAACGTGGTGATTCGAGTCCCTCCGACGGCGTTTCGGACGCCCAATCCCCGGAGGTCGACGAGGGAACGGCCATCCCCGACCTCGAGGCGTATCTCCTCGAACACGACGTGGTCGAACCCTGTGAGGAAATCGACGACCTTTGTCTCACCGAGGCGTTCGAGGATGCCTGGTTCGCCGAGATGGAGACAGTCGACGAGGCGGGTCTCGACGCCAAAGTAGTAATCGAAGCAGTCGGCTTCGACACCGACCCCGAAACGTTCGAAATTGACACCCGCGACGACGTGCAGGTGCTGACCGGCGAGCACGGGATGGCCGGCCGGTGGCCCTCTCGAGCGGCGTTGCTCGCCGATGTCGCCGCCGGCCGTGTCCTCGAAGAGCGGATACCACGCTGGTCCGAACAAGAACCCGAGGTCAACGGACAGCTGTTGAACGCGTTGCGGATGTTTTTAGAACGCTGTCCGAGCGGCGGCGATGTAGAGATGGGCGAGAAAGTCGTCGAATCCTGCTGTAGTTCACACGACGTGTTCGCGGTCACCTGCGAGGAAACGGGCGAGCGACTGTTCGAGCAGCGAATCGACGACCTCGAGCCATAACGACGACACCTGGCCGCGGACTGGTTCCCCATCGGCCCCGGCCGTATAGACCCGACCGTGTCCGAGCGAGGAGTCCGGTAATCCTGTCGTGTTAACGTCGCTTTTTTCGCGGATGCGGTTGATACGGACGTATGGACACAATCAGTTTCGGCACCGATGGGTGGCGAGCAACGCTCGACGAGTTCACTACACCGCGCGTGCGAATGGTCGGACAGGCCGTCGCGACGTACTTACACGATGAGGGTCGTGAGGGGACCATCGTCGTCGGCTACGACGCCCGCAAGAGTTCACGCGGCTTCGCCGAGGAACTGGCCCGGGTCCTGTGTGCCAACGGCTTCGACGTGATCGTTCCCGAACGTGACCGCCCGACACCGCTGGTCGCCCACGCCATCGTCGAACGCGACTTACTCGGCGGCTTTGCTATCACCGCCTCACACAACCCACCGGAGTACAACGGGGTCAAGTTCATTCCCGACGATGGCGCGCCAGCACTTCCCGAGGTAACAGACGCCATCGCCGAGCGTCTGGCCGAACCCGACCCTCTGCCGGAAGCAGAACACGGCCAGGTCGAGGAAGTCGACCTCGTGACACCACATGCCGACGCCGCCATCGACCTCGTCGAGTCGATCACCGGCACCGTCTCCCTCGAGGGACTTCCTATCGCCTACGACGCGATGTACGGCAGCGGCCGCGGGACGACTGATGCCTTACTCGAGCGAGCCGACGCCTCCGTCGAACGGTTGCGCTGTGAGCAGGACCCAACCTTCGGCGGCGGCGCACCCGAACCCGCCGCGGAGAATCTCGAGGAACTGATCGACCACGTCACCGACCCCGAACAGGAGGCCGACATCGGTATCGCCAACGACGGCGACGCCGACCGACTCGCCGTCGTTACGGCCGAGCGTGGCTACCTCGATGAGAACCTCTTTTTTGCCGCCCTGTATGATTACTTACTCGAGGATGATTCCGGTGGTGTCGTTCGGTCGGTCTCGACGACGTTTCTCATCGACCGGATTGCGGAGGCCCACGGCGAGGACGTTCACGAGGTTCCCGTCGGCTTCAAGTGGGTTGCCCAAGCGATGACCGACCCCGAGGTGATCGTCGGTGGCGAGGAATCGGGCGGCTTTACCGTCCGTGGGCACGTCCGCGAGAAAGATGGCGTCTTGATGGCGTTGCTCGCCGCAGCGATGCACGTAGAGGAACCACTCGATGACCGCGTCGACCGCCTGCTCGAGACCCACGGTACCGTCGTCCAGGACAAAATCAGCGTCGAGTGTCCTGACGACCAGAAACCCCGCGTCCTCACAGACCTCGAGGACGAAATCCCCGAGACGGTCGCGGGAGCGAGTATCTCCGGTGTCAACACCGCCGACGGCTTCAAACTCCAGCTTGCCGATGGCTCCTGGCTGTTGGTTCGTCCGAGCGGCACCGAACCCGTCCTTCGGGTCTACGCCGAGGCCGAAGACGAGGACCGACTCGAAGAACTGCTTGCCGCCGGCAAATCGCTCGTCGAACCGCTTGTCTGATAAACTGCCGGTTGACGGTCGAATCCCACGCCCAGGACGGCGATCCTACCGCCTCTGGCTTCGGTCATCCCTTCGGGGTGACCTCGAAGGTAGCTCGTTTCCCCCGCAGATGATCGGCCATCGCTAAGACGATTGGCACTGCCCAGAGTGTGGCGTAAACGGCCTGTGTGATCGGATTCGAGATCAGATAGTATCTGAGCTTCTGTCGACGGCTTTCGAAGATGACTGCCTCGCGGACGGTGAGGTAGGTCAACAGGCTATAATAGATCCAGACGATTCCGTTGAATACCACCAGTACCCAGATACCGGTGTGTAGTGATGGCGGATTTCCCGTGAGGGTAAGCCAGAGGACCAACGCCCCGACGGGAAGACCAACGACGTTGATCAGCGAAATCGACTGGTTGGCGATGGTTGCGGTTAGAAACTGCATCCGTGCACGAAGACTCCAGCCATCCACACTGACGTACTCGTATGGCCCCCGAACCCAGCGGCGTTTCTGTCTGACCCAGTCCCGGTAGCGACTCGGACAGGTATCCTGAATATAGCGGTCGATGATCCCGAGCGTGTACCCTTTCGAATACGCCGTAAGCCCCAGAGTCATATCCTCCGTCGCCGCATCGATCTGCCACTTACCGATATCGTACAACGTTCCTGCCTCGAGGAAATACCCCTTGCCGAGTAGCTGATAGGGTCCGTTGGTCGCCCGAGCGTAGGCAATCCCCGACCAGGCAGCGATCCCCATCGACTCCAACAGGGCCAATAGTCCATCGTCGATGTTTCGGACGGTCTGTTTTGCCTGGACGATATCGTTGCTCTCGAGCATCGCCACGCCCAGCGCGAACGTATCCTCGGGAACTAGCGTATCCGAATCAAACACCGTGATCACGTCGCGAGAATCGAACGGCAACACGCTGAACGCGTAGGTCAACGCCGCTGCCTTCGTCCGACTGACCTGGTGGCCCCCAAGCACCCACTTGCCCGGGGCCTGGTCGAACTCGAGGACATCGTGGTCGACCGCCACCGTCGTAACGTCGGTCGTCCCGTCCATCCAGTCGCCGACCGCCTCGAGCAGCGCCGGCACCGTCGGATCGTCGTCCTCGTAGATAATAAACGCATGAAGACACTCGGTTGGATACGTCTGTCCGAAGACGTTCTCGAGCGTCTCGATGAGGATCTCTGGGTGCTCGCGGTAGACCGGAATGAGGACGTGTACGTCGGGTAGTTTCCTCCCACGGGCTTCACCCGTTTGCGCGACGTCGACCGCTCCCGTCCTATCACCCTCGGTTGGTCTGGGGTGACTGTCACCACCTCCGTCGGTACCGACAGCGACCAGTTCTGCCAGCAGGGACATCTCTTCGGTGTCGATATCGTCATTCGAGTGGTAAAACACGAACACGGCCATCGCGAGATTGACCACGAAATAACAGACCTGGGTCAAGACGAACAACGCCAGGATCCACTCGAGCAACATACCATATAATGGATAGAACAGTATAAAAGACTGCCTTGCTTAATACACTCTCTTGGTTCGTTACCGACCTCGAGATGCGACTGGCCCGTTTGATAGGATGGCTGTCTGCCGGTGATTGTCCCGGCGAGATCGGCAATCACCGGGACGAGACAACAGCCATCGGTACCAGAGAACTCCGGACGAGCGGAAGGCACAAACAGGGAGATAGCTGCTACTGTGCGTACAACGAATAGGCGATGATGACGAACCCCGCAAGGACGAGCAAACTCTCGAGGAGAATGCCCGTCGCAAGCGGCATACCGACCAACTCGGTCAACAGTCCTGCAAGCACTAGCCCAAGGGTTACCAGCCCGAACCCGCCCGCGAGATACCCCAGCGCGCGCTGTCTGGTCCGTCGATACGCTTTGAACGCAAAGTACGTAATAACGCCCCCAACCACGAGGACGAGTGTCTTTACAATTGCGAGCGCAATCGCCAGTTCCGGTGTTTCGCCGTGCATGCTCACGTCTCCTTTCGCACCTCCGACCACAACTCAGCCAACCGTTCGTCGGCCGTTCGGGCCGGTCGCTCGATGTCGACCGATAGCTCCCGGCCTTCGTCTAACCCCAGGGTAATCTCATCAAACGCCACCGTATACTTGCTTGCGTGGTGGCCATCACGTCTAATCTCGGTCGATTCCTCGAGTAACGTCGCCTCGGTCAGCAACTCGAGTTTTCGGTACA
>LFCJ01002849.1_pt1 | contig 12554 bp, 10 predicted proteins | sample 643141 | NCBI WGS metagenome assembly LFCJ01 (sample SAMN03766243, study PRJNA286221) | soda lake metagenome | biome: soda lake; feature: Kulunda steppe; material: water; isolation source: sample B1-Br-g2 brine of Lake Bitter-1 | place: Russia: Kulunda steppe | collected 2010-07 | reverse complement strand
TGCGATTCCAGAAAGTGTCATGGCACACAAACAAAACGGGGTGTACAGGCGTGACCAACCAGCCCGATCCGCTTGACAACCTCCCCGCAGGGGATGGTACTCCGCGCGAGGGCCTTCCGCCGGCTCCGGAGTCTGTAGAGTTTGATTTCCCGCTCGTCAGTGGACGCTCACGCGAAGATCTCGAAGCCTACGGGCTCAATATGGTCGACGATTACCACGACTTCAAGAAGGAGGTCCTCTCGTGGCTCGCTACATACGGAAAGCATCCAGAGAAAGGCCAGGGCCTCGCAGAGAGCACGCTCCAGTCGACACACTACAAGCTTGAAATCGTTTTTCGATGGCTCTGGGAAGACGAAGACGCCTACACGACAGATTTCACACCGGATCATGCTGATCGCTTCATCCGGCTCCTCAATCGCTCAGACGGGATGGCTGACTCCAGTGTGCTTCACTACGGGAAAGCTGTCCAGCGGCTATTCAAATACCAGAACCATATCCACGGAACCGATTACGACTGGAGTCCCAAACCTGAGCTGAGTCAAGCAATCGGCGACGAACGAGACTACCTTCGTCGAACCGCGTTCAAGCCACTCTATCAGGCGGCGCTGGAATACAACTCGATCAAAAGTTACCACAGCGATATGTCTTCAAAAGAGCGTGACCGTCTGAAGACATTCGTCTCCCAACGGCTCGGTGTGCCCAAGTCTGAAGTCGGCCCTGAGCAATTTGAACAGGCCAACTCTTGGAAGGAACCTTCGATCATCGCGGTATCGCTGGATACTGGACTCCGCCCTATCGAAGTTGGACGGGCGAAAGTTTCGTGGGTTAATCTCCAAGATAACGAACTAAACATACCCAAAGGCGAGTCGACAAAAAACACAGCTCACTGGAATTGCTCAATCAAGAAACGCACCTCAAGAGTCCTCGAACGGTGGTTGGAGGAGCGCGCGACGCTTGACAAGTACGATGGTCGGGACGAGCTCTGGCTAACAAAGCAAGGGAGCCCGTACAGTTCGAAGTCGTGTAACTACCTACTGAGCCGTCTCGTTGATGAGGGTGATCTCCCGATTCCGGAACACAAAGACATCACGTGGTATTCGATCCGTCACGGGGTAGCAACCTACTGGGCGAATCACATCGGCCCGCATCATGCGAAGGAACAGCTTCGTCACAAGAGCGTTACCACGACGATGAAATATCTTCACTCCGACGCTGAAACTCGAAACGACGCCGCCGAGCAGATCTGGTAACGACTATCGGCGGCCCGCATCTGTTTCGTACAGCACAAGGTTGGCTTCGATGTCGCTCATCACGTACTCGTGGATCACCGTCTCAATCTGGTCGAGAGTGTCCGTACGGTCCTCTACAACTGCTTGAATATATTCGGGTGCCAGTTCTTCACCGAACCGTGTGTTTGTGAGCGTCTCGCCTCTCCACAGTGTCGGTTGAACTTTGAGGCCATGCCCTGCTAATACCCCTTCAAGCGACGGCCACTTGATACCCTCCTCGTCGGCCTTCTGCTTTCGTGAAACGAACAGATCGATGTGGTTGTCCTCGCACTGAAGTTCCACCTGCTGAGTGGGCTCCAATATACCGAGACGTTCGGAGAGATAATTGAGGTCGAACCCCCGACCATTGAACGTCACAAGTGCCGACGGATCAAACTCATTGATCCGCTCAAACGCTCGACGAATCATGGTCCCCTCATCACCGAGTGCACCTCCAAGGGTCAGCACGTCGATAGACTGCTCGCCAGCCACGGTGTCCTTCAGACCGATCCCGATTGCAACTGTCCGGCCGCTCGTCGGATCGATAGAGTCAGATTCGATGCCAAGCGTGGCATATCGAGTGGCGATCTCATCCGGGTTGAGTGACTGGCGAAAAACGAACTCTTCCATCGTGTAAAGAACACTGAGCGAGATAATCAAATTGTCGACTTTCTTACGTTACGTATTGGCATTGATATGTAATCTCGGGCTCACACTTGCTTGCGTTTCAGTCGTGTCTGGTTCTTAGGCTAAATCTGCTATAGAAGCCCGATAGACGCCCGTGGTGGCACTTCAGCCTTATTGTGAATAACTATGATTCATGGAAATAAGCCCCCCTCACACAGCCGCTTCAAGATTCTTCATACTCGGTTAGTGTCTATCTCCATATAGGTAATAGGAAACTCACAGTCGACGAGCGGCGGCACCGGCCTATGAACAAGATATCGAATAAAATGAAATCACGTACCGCAGCAACGACGACACCCGAGTATAGCACAACAGACCTGGCCTTCACTATGGGCCTGATAGCTGGCGAATCAAGCTTCTTTATCACATTCAGCCGGGATGATCGGTATCGGTACAACGTCTACTACGGTCCCAAGTTCGCGATCTCGATGGGCGAAAAGGAAGAGGAAATGCTCCGGAACCAGTCTCAGCTCTACGATCTCGGAACGGTAAATAAGAGCCAGAAAGGCTACCAGTGGATCATATCGAGCCGCGCGGAGTGCCGCGAACTGATCGAACTGATTGACCAGTACCTCGAGCAAAACCCCTCCACTGAGTTTCCCAATTCGGCGAAGTACAATGCGTACGAAAACTGGCGATCCGCACTGGAACTGCTCCGACCAGGTCGACAACTCACCGCTGATGAAGTGATCAAGCTGGCCGAACTCCGAGACGAGATCAACTACGTCGGCGCAGGAAATGCGATCCCAACGGAGGAAATCAAAACAATTGTTAGAGTGGCGGAAACGGAGTGAACTGTACAAAAACCAGAAGGAATAACCCTGAAAAGTGAATACATCTATACAGGCCTCACTTAGAGGCCTTGCTGTGACCTGGGGAGGTTAGGCATCCAAATGGGTAGCAGCGGCACCCTTCTGGAGAGACGGTCACCGGAGACCGGGCTTGTCAGACCCGGTCGGGAGCCGTTTTTTAAAATTATTGAAATGCTTAAAAAGATACGCGAGGCGTGCTGAAGACATCACGCGAATGTAGCAGGAGGAGAACGTTGCATTGCAAGAACAATTGATTGCTCAATATAAAACGAAGATTGATTTTCTCCGGAATCGGTTTACTTGTAATGGGATTTCTTGACAACGAACTACCACCGGGCCACGAGACACTCAGGCCGTGTATTAATTGTGGCGAAGACGCTGTCTATCGAACCAGCAAACACTGGTACTCGCTCACCATGCAGTATTATTGTGATGAATGTGGGCATGAAATGACCAAGAAACAAGTACAAAAATCATTTCGAGAATCCATCAGTGAGGCAACCACAGACTTCAAAGAGGAAACACGCGAAATCAAGCAGGAGTTCAAACAAGACGTTGAAAAAGAAAAACGAGAGAACGTCTCCACCAGCCAAAAGATCTCTCCAAAGGGTCAACCCGAAATCGACGATGACAAGTTGAAAGCTGAAGTGAGCAACCGCCAGATTGAGGGTTGGGAGATTGAAGAAGTCAACAATGACAATAACTCAGTGATAATGACGACCACTGAGGGCGGCACCATTGGTGGTCATGCACTGACTGGACTTTTGACCGGGTTCTGGACGTTTGGGGCCGGAAACGTCGTCTACAGCAAACTGTCAAGAAAGAAAAATTCAGAGAGAGTTGTTTTGACTGGTGGAGATGTTCAAATAGATGACGAGCAAGTAGATAATAAAGTGGATGTTATTGAGGAAATACGCAAACTCAACGAACTTCACGAAGATGGAATCTTAACTGAAGATGAATTTGAGGAAAAAAAGAGAGAACTGTTAGATAGGTACTAAAATTACGGGAATTCATAAATATACAAATTTAGAAATAAGACAGAGAGTCAGCCTGATACCCGTGGTGCGTTCAACCTATATATTCACATTGTCAAAGTCGCTTATCGCGTTACCGGTATTGCGAGACGTCCGCTCTCGCAAAAACTGTATCCCTGTAGACATGAGCTGATATGCCTCACGATAATACGTCGGGGACACAGCTCAGTAACCCGGTAAATCTCCTGAATCCGTGCGCGGGTACGCAAAGACGCGTGTAGATGCCCAGATGTTATTTTGACCCCCTCACTGACGGTGCCCCAATGGGTGCTATTTTGGGTGGAGATTCGTCTTGACCCACATGGTGCGGGCTCACCGGTGAGAGAGGACGAGACAATCATGGGCGCCTCCTGCTGCGTTCGAACCGGTAGTTGATCCCTCAGTACCTCGAGTCGAAAAACGCCGTCTCGGAGCTCTCAGAGCCAGTGGATCTCAATAGACAGTCGCAGTTATACGTCACCACCATCTTCGGCTTCGTCCTCAGCATTCGGCTGGAGTCTCATTCCCAAATAGATCAGAATCAGACCGATAGGGATGCCGATGAGCGTCAGACAGAAGAGAACTCCAAGGACGATGAACATCTTGCCGAGATTTGCGTTACCTTCTTTTTTGTGCTCGGCCGATGATTTTCCGGCCCGTGCTTCCTTCTTTGCGGCTCGTCTTTCTGTGATCTTGTCTTTGAGCTTGCCGACCGTCCTTAGATCTTGCTCCGTACCGTGCACCTCGTATCCCATTCCACAGCTGTAACAGACGAAGGCGGCATCGACGTCACCAGGTGGAATACCGACGGTGTGAGAGCCACATTCCCCGCAGTTACCGTTTCGATCGAAGGAATCGTGTAACCATTCTGGAAGCTGACCGACATCCAGATCCTCGGTTCCGATGAGCGACCCAATCTCCTGCTCAGTTAGCTCGTCAGTCATCATTCTCACCTCCGGGATCAGCAAACGCTTCGTGGCCCAGGCGTACCAACGTCGCAAACGCGTCTGCAATCTCGTCGCGTAGGGTTTCGTCGAGATCGTCTGATCCCTCTATCTTCCACTTGCGAGTGACGACGCGGTACGTTTGGTTCCCGGTAACGTCGAGACCCTGCTCTGCGAACTCCGCCCGCATCTCTTGGAGCTCTGAGACGCCGTCCACGCTGTTGCCCTGAGCGTCAATGGCGATCACTACGGTTCCGTCGTCTGGCTTCGGAGCGAGTCGATACCTAATCGATGTCGGATGGTCAGGATTCTGGCTAACGAGCCAGGGTTCTCGTTCGTCGATCCCTTCTGGAAACAGTTCACTGATTGAAGCCGCGCTCGTTACAGATCGGAAGTCGGGGTATGCTCTCCCGAGGATGTCGTTGATGAGCGCGGGATACGTAGGGCTTGGTCGATCTTTTGGACGGACTCTTCCCTGTGGATAGTCGACGACAGTGGAGCTCGCAATCACCGCCTCGAGGTCATCACCGCTCGGCAAACCGAACGTCTGGATCTCTACGCACTGGAAATTGAGGCCTTCATCAAGAAGATACCGCGCGTTCTGCTCTGTTCTTCTGGTTACCTCCTCTGCGACGACGACCATCCGCTGTGTGCTGTTGAACTGATGAGGTTCCAGTGACTCCCCAAACGCCGTTTCGAAGTCTGTCAGGAGATTGCCACCAAGATCGGAGTCCTCGTCAACGTTCCATTCGCCACGAGTCAGTCGTTCCTGATAATCTTGGTACAGCTCGTTGAGGCCCTCGTAATCGTACGAACTGAGTGACTGTGCATAATTCTGCGGTTGACTGAGGATAGTCTCCTCGCTCGCAGAGCCCGATCCCGACCGACCGATCTTCACCTCAAAAACGACGACGTTTCCCCACTGGTCCAGTCCGACCAGATCGGCGACCCCGGTCTCCAGCCGCACTTGTCGCCCGATGATGAAAATCTGCTCCTCTAATAATAGCCTGGGGTTCTGATGTAGCCGATTCTCCAGCAGTTCCTCAGACGCAGGGTGGAATTGATCGTACGCAACTACACTCGCTTCTCTGTCCGTCGTGATCGTCTCATATAGCCGCACAGTTGCTCGTCGCGACCAACCATCCTATATTTTCCTACCGGTGGGATTTTCTGACCGGTCAAGATTTCTTTTATAGTCTACTCGGCAAACCGGTGAGATTTCTTGAGTGAATGTCTCTCATCGGCGCGACGAAGGAGTCGATTTTGCGTGAGCTCGACGGCGAGCCGAAGCACGGCTATGCCATTGCGAACATGGCGGATATCTCAAAGGGCGGTATCTATACCCATCTACGCGATCTCGAAAAGGCCGGGATGGTAGCTGTCGACGAGGAGCAAGAAGACGGTCGAGGGGTCAAAACCTACCGTCTGACCGAGGCTGGTGAACTGCTCGTTGAAGCGTTGAGGAAAGCAGACGATACGTGATCTGGTGTTTGTGGTGGCATGTCTATGACTGTTTTATTCCAGTAGTTGGAAACAGTATGTAAGATAACCGTATCAGTTATGTTGACATCACAGACTCGGCCACGTCTTCTGGTTTTATCAAATATACACTGGCTTCTTTGCCAATTTTGCATGATAGAATAATAATATATGCGTGTCGAAAACACATATATATACACCACACAAAAAGGTAAGTAGATGGATATTACGTCGATCGGTCCAGTGGCCAAATCCCGCCGAGACGAACTACGTGAGCTCCGGGACGAACTGGGACACGCCAACTATAATGAGACAATCGGCTACCTGCTGACGGAGGTCACAGCCGAGTAACTCTTCGAGTCGATATTGATCCAGCGAAGAGGTTGCTGGTGTTTGGTGGTAAAATGGAAGTCACGTGGGGGCGAGCTTCCGATTTTACCTACGAACTCAGTTAGCTTTGATCTTTCGCTAATATCGACCATCTGGTTATTTTGTCCAATTAATGATTCCTGACTTCACCCGTTATCCGACTAAGTCGAAAGTGGGTAGCGATCTCTCCATGGTTCTCAAAGCATCACAAAATACGGACTGTCTGTTAACGGTGACCGGTAGCGAAGATACAGTAAGTATGGAGGTGTCTCCTCGTTTATTTGAACCGAGTATTGATCGGGATCACGACGAGGAAGAGCGGGTCGCTAAAACCTTAGCTCAATCGTTGGGACGTGACTTGCGGATCTTTACTCAAGAGTTTACCTGGGCGGTTATGGATATTCGGGGAGAGATCAATCAACGCCGAAGAGTAGTTCATCAGTTCTCACAGTTTGACGTGAAAACGTGTGACCCGCCTGAGTGGAATGTTACTCAGCTCAATAAGAAAGAGCGATGGGAGGATATAGAAAACCGATATCAGGACTGGGTTAGTCGAGATTCGTTAGAGATCTGGGAGGATGATCCGGGGACTGGAAAAACTACTTCAACAGCAAGGGGTGCTGCTGAGTCTGGACGTTCCCACGTCTTATATCTCCCAACACATCGGAACTGTCGCGAGTTCGTCAATGAAGACGATGACAGCAAGCCGACTGGCTACTACTATCTACGTGGGCCCAATCGTTTCCAACACGGGTGTTGTGCAGACGCCGATCACCGCGGCGAAACGTGTTCTGATCATGCTGAACATCCGAAAATGTGTCCGGTATACGACCTTGACGAGGACCACCCTACCCGAAAAACGTACGAATGGTTAGCCGCTGAAAAAGGGGGGTCCCGTGCACACGATGAGCTCGACTTATATGATGAACGATGGCATGACGACGAACAGTGCGCATGGGAAAGGCAATTTGATGAACTAAAAACGGTTGATCGGATCGTTACGGTACATGCGTACCTCGGTCTCAACGTGAACGGGCTTGCTGACGTGGATGATCATATTATCGACGATATTCAGAATGTTCCATCTACTGAACGTCAGATCACCTTATCGGAGCTTAAAGCGGTGAAAGAAACGCTATCCGACGTGGTTGATAATTCCTCTATCTCTCCGGTATTCAGCTCACTACGGGATATTGCTTCCAGTTTAGAAACAATTCTTGATGATCGCGAGGGTTCAATCGAGTCAATATCTGCTAACTCGTTTACGACCCCCCAGTGGATCGAGAACCGTTGTACCGATTCAACTAATGTATTTGTGGAGAGCCTCGCTTGGGCACGACGTGGCTACACTCAATACTATCAAAATTCAATCAACCGTAGTGATTCAAGGGGTACCCCAAGTACGATTGATTTTCTCATTCTTTGTGCAGGGCTCGCAGATGGCTGTGTTTCACTCGATGACGCACGACGTGCAATCAGTGCTCCAATAGCAGTAAATTACTGTCCTCGGTGTGATGAGTCGCTTGAGATAGAAAATAAAAAAGATTCTCACCCAAATCCAACCAAGCGGCCATCTAAGCCCAATCGAAAATGTGGATCTTGTGGCTGGTCAGAACGGTCTGACCCGATTACTACAAAGAAAACACCGCGTGCGCGTAGTACGGCGTGGCTGAAACTCCCAAAGGAGACAACCAGCAATAGCGGAGGAACCCCAGTAATTGAGTATCAGCGTATACGGAATGCGTCGGAGCTACCGCCACCGGAAAATACGTTGATTTTGGACGCTACACCGACGCATCAAGAATATGCTCATCTATTTGATGTAGATACAGACTCGATCCATCGGGAGGGCGTGGACGCTATCAAGCCGAACGCAAACGTTGTTCAAATCGTCAACGGGCAATATTCCCGGTCGACGATATCTGATAACGGGTCAGGCGGTGACCGACGGCGAGCGAAGATTCAGAGTGTCATTGACAACGTGAGTTCAGAGCATGATACGGTGATCTTAGTAGGTCACAAACGGGCAAAAAAATACTTCAACATATCTGACAATACGGAATGGATTAATTATTATGTCGGACGAGGGCTTGACTTCCCGGATGCTGACGCAATTGTGTTGATCGGAGCGCCGTTCCCAAATAAGACAAGTCTTGATCGCGTGGCTGAGGCATTAACCGTCGGGAGAGATGTCGAGTTGGGTGACGTACTCTTTGATAAAGACGAGTACGCGGACCATCCAGATCTTGATTCCCGACGGGCCTATTGGTATATGGATGGTAATGAGAACGGGTATTCGGTGGGAATCAAACCACGCTACGGATTCGTCGGTGAGTTATTCACAGACGCTGTTGAGTATGAATTAATCCAGATGCTTCATCGCATCCGACCGGTCTTGGCGGACGAGACAAAGGAGATCTATCTTCTTACCAATATACCTCTGTCCGTGCCTGTAACTACCCTCACAACTCTCGAAGATCTCGAATCGGCTACAGCATCAGAGACCGTCGAAATTCTGGGTCCAAAAGCAGAAGAACTTCTATCAATCGCGATGGATTTATTTGGGAAACACCCCAGCAGGAAACAGCTCAGTGACGCCTGGAAGGTAACGGGAGATGTTGTTCAAGGTACTGTAAGTGATTTCTTGACCGTGTACCATGACAAGATTGGAGATGTGAGCCGCCCATCTATTCAGAACGGGCTCGATGAGCTACGCGAGATCGATGTTATATCCCGCTCAGAAACCAAACAAGGACGAGCAGGATATGTCTATACGTTCCCAAATGATCGATGTTCAAAAATCAAGTACGTGATTGAACAGTCGGGATCTCTCAGTCTGACCGATCGTCAGCGTCTCGATACCCATATTCAGCAGTCGAAAAGTCACAGAGGGGATTGGCTCGTTGAGGCGACCGAGATTGTGACCGAGTCATAGATCAGACGTATGGCGGATCTCAGACCAAATACCCACTATAGGATACCTAATAGGGCCTCTTTGGTTTGAGTTAAAACTGATTCTGACAGAAGGGTATTTTATCAAGCAGTGGATTCTGCGGACGATATGGCGAGTTCAGACTCCCAGACGTTCAGCGATTTTGTCACTGGGGACAAGCAGTTCGAGGTCCCTCTGTACCAGCGAAACTACTCGTGGGAAAAAGACCACGTAGAAGATCTTTGGGATGATCTGGTAGAAGCCGTCGAGATGGATCGTGATCACTACATCGGTACGTTCCTGCTGATGGATGGAGGTGGATCGGATGATTCTGCTCATAAAATAATCGACGGTCAACAACGGCTCACAACACTCACCATTCTCCTCTTCGAGCTTCAGGAGCGGCTTGACGAGTTCGGCAAAGAAACAGAGGCTCGGAAGATCCGTGGCGAATACATCGCCAGATACGGAGAACAAAAGCTGACCCTGGCTGGCGATGACAGTACGTTTTTTAAGACTGTAATCATGGAGAATGTCCTTGACGATGATAAAAAGGGTCAAAAGCAAAACCCGCTATCCAACGTAGATACCGATAGTCCATCCCAAGGACGATTACTTGAGACGAAGGAGCTGATCCGATCACGACTCGAAGATGGTGTTCCTGATAGTAGCCCCCACGAGGATCAAGTCGATTTCTGTATCGACCTCTACCACAAGATCCAGTCGCTCCCACTCTTAGAATACACCGTCAGCTCAAGGAGCGAAGCGGCTCGAATCTTCCAAACCGTTAACGACCGTGGGAAGTCACTCACCGATCTGGAGATCACCAAGAGCTACCTCATGCATCGGGTGTCTCTCTTGGAGGACGAGAATGAGGCTGACTCCTCTATTGAATCCATTCAGGATTCGTTTAATGAGATCTACGATTCAATCGAGAACATTTCTTCGGGCCCCAGTGAGGACCGCGTACAGCGGTACCATTTCATTATGTGGAATGACGAGTGGGGAACCGGCTGGAACCAGCGGTATTATCAAAATCATCTTGAACACCTCAAAGAGGACTTCCGTTCGGTCGGAAGCGTAGAAGAGATCTTGAGCTATGTCCAGGAGTTAGAACGGATGTTCGGGAAGCTTGATGAACTCTACAATTACACTGATCGGGACGACCTCGACAACGAGCGCATCGAGGCTAATCTCTCTAACCTGTTCATCGCGGGCCGGTTGGCGAATTTCTATCCGCTGTTGATGGTGGCGTATGACCAGTACACGCGCGAGGAGGTCACAGAGATGACGGAAGACAAGTTCTGTGAGCTTCTCGAGACAGTTGAGACGTTCATCGTTCGAACCTACATCATCGAGCAGAAGAGCGCGGATACGGGCCGATCAAGGGTATACCCGCTCGCAAGGAGACTCCACTATAACACCAAAGAGATGGTTCCGGACTCGATTAGTCCGTTAGATCCAGACGGCGTCATCACTCGGTTGGAAAGGTATACTCACAACTACTGTAGTGACTCTAAACTCGAATCAACCCTCGGAGATACGGATGTCTATCGTTACTATGGTAGCCGGAGGAGCGAACTTCGACTGCTGTTGTATACCTACGAGAGTTATTTGGAAGATGACGAGGAAGATATCCAGTTCTACGTTGAGGACGTCGTCAATAACAAAGACGATCGGTTCTCGATCGAGCACGTCTGGCCTCAGACACCGAAGGAAGGGTTCGATGAGGAAACCAAGGAGTTAGTCAAACAGCATACCCACCGGCTCGGCAATCTTGCGCTGATGACGAGAGAGGATAACGCTGTCAAAGGAAACGATCCATTCGAAGAGAAGAAAGCTGACTTCACCAGATCGAAGATCCGGATGCTGGAGAATATCTTCAGGATGGACGAGTGGGGAGTCAAGCAAATTGAGGAGCGGGAGCAGGAGATGATCCGCGTGATCAAGGATCGATGGCCTGACCGATACATCTCGTCATAGCCGTACGATCCGAACCATCTCCGGATACAAGCCCAGATTTCTATCCTCAAGAGCGATGTTCTGACATTCACTGAAGTGCCACCACAGGCGTCAGAGAAGCCCTCTATCGCATCCCCTCGAGAATCTGTAGATACCGGAATCCGGTCTCGCTGTAATCTTTTGAGGACGATCTCGCGACGTCACGGAGATCGTCAATTCGGTCGGTGTAATCGTCGTTGATCACAAGCTGGACGGAAATCTCGTGTTCACTCTCGGTATTTTCAACGACCTCCGCCAGGCCGTCAGTTTGGAACCCTTCACTGACGTACGGGGACCACAGGTGGATCTCAGCAAGCGAGAGGTCATCGAATACGACTTCGAGATAGTCGACGATGCGCTCGAACTTCTCGGAGATCCGTTCCAGGCTGTACTGGTAGCTGGCGTTCCCGTAGTCGGACCACTCATCTGACGACGGCGTTCCGGAGTACAGTTGGCCGTCGAGATGAGTGACGACCTCACAGGCGAAAATACGTTGTCCGTCGGAAGTCGATTTGACGCCCAGTACGTCGAGTTCCATCTGGTCACCCTGCTTCATGGATCGCTGATTGTAGGTGACGAGATCGCACTGCTCGATGACCCGAAGGTACGCCCCGACCAGTTGCTCACCTGGCTGTGGCTGCGTCATGCCTGATCACTCTCTGACCCACCGTTCCGCTCTGCGCCACTCGCCTCGCTACTTCGAAGTTCGCTAAGCGTTCGATCGTCGAACTCCGGATGGCACCAGTACTTGTAGCCGTTGAGGGCTTCGTCCCGATCACGACCGACGAGCTCGTGAAGCACCTCCTTCGTAAGCCCGGTAAACGAGTAGAGGTCTCCATCGTGCTCCCACCGGACGTTGTCGCTCTGGCCCGTGTCCCCGGTCACAGTTGCCCACCAGAAGTCTTCGTTCTCGTCCCATGCTCGGTTTGCGTCCGCAGGAACACGCTTAGGATCGAATTTGACCCGCTCTCCGGGTCGTAGGACTCCTCGTTCCAGTAGGACGTTGATCGCAGCCGGACGGCGCGATCGCTGTTGTTGCTTCTCCT
>LFCJ01002848.1_pt1 | contig 12557 bp, 14 predicted proteins | sample 643141 | NCBI WGS metagenome assembly LFCJ01 (sample SAMN03766243, study PRJNA286221) | soda lake metagenome | biome: soda lake; feature: Kulunda steppe; material: water; isolation source: sample B1-Br-g2 brine of Lake Bitter-1 | place: Russia: Kulunda steppe | collected 2010-07 | reverse complement strand
TGCAGGTGGGTACTTGCAGGTGGGTACTTGCAGGTGGGTACTTGCGCACCAGGTGGGTACTGACAGGCATATGTGAGTGAGCTGAAGGTCAGGCATGGGTATGCATGCGGGAGTGCGGGTTGTTGATGATATGTCAGAAGCAAAAGGAGGTGGGATGAGAGTGAACCGTGGACTATGTGAGAGTGTGTTTTGACTGAGGCTCGCATCTGCACACGGTCTACCTTGAATTACCGGCAGCTGCGTGCTGTTCCATGTGGTTGGTGCGTGCACGTGCCCGACGCAGCGCACCTCATGCGCAACTTTCAGTGCTTGTCTTTAATCCCAAGAAGTTGCCGCTGCGTGCTTGTGCTCTGGACTTAGCATTGCGCGCAGGCTTGGGCGCCCAATGCTTCGCCTTTGCATAAAGAAGTGCACTGCTTGCTATTATTACGTTGGTTCAGACCTCTCCTAGTTTTCTTAAGCCCTGCCATCGTCCCCCTTGCCACTTTTTTGCCGGCATGCAGACGATGACAAATTGCTGACCCAGCCTGTGCAAGCACCTGTTTAAGTTGAGCACATGGGAACCTCAAACACACACACACTGTGGCGTGCACATGCAGACGCCACGTGTGCATGCTTTTAAGCGATTGCAAGCACCCAAACATGTTGTGTGCCTGTGCAGGCTTCCAGCCACGCGCAGCAGGAGTGCACAGTGGGGGTGTGCATCCTGCCGCACACCAACAGTGCGTTACGGAAGCGCAGGCACAGGAAGAGCAGCAGTGGCCAAGGCGGGCAGGGGGGGGCTGTAAGCAGGCAAGCCAGTGTGGCGTGGTCGCAGGGCATAGGAGGGATGGAGTGATTGAGCGTAAGAAGCATCAGCTATCATGCCAACCCGAGGAGTGATCACAAGAAGTAAAAAAGCGCAAGAATCACATGCTGTCATGCCAAATCTTTGCTTTTGATTTATCAACAATTTGGATGACATGCTTTAAACTCATGCCTTGTCGGAGCCGATTTGTGCCACATGCATATGCCTGAGTCACGTGTGCAGCATGGCAGCAGGTACTGGGTGAGGCTGCGGCAGCAGCAGCAGCTGCAGCATAATTGGTCTTGAGTGGCTGGCATTTTTTTCATTTGTCTAGTGTGGTGTAGTTCTGTTTGACATCATATTAATGACTTAAGATAGTCCCCAAAACTCCATTGGTCAGGATAGTATTTTAGCATGGTATTTTAGCCCACTTAAGAGCATTGCAGTGCAAGCGCGTGTTTCGATCTAAAATGCTTTTCAGTTGCTCTTGCTTGTTGTTGCTATGGATCGTGTGTCATCACAATATTTGACTTCAACGAGGTGTACATCCCAGCGTTACGGGTACAAAGCCTGGATGTTACTGAGCTGGTCAGGAAAGAAAAGATGATAAAACTTCACAGGCAGTGAAACCACTCCCTATATCAATTTAGCCTAAATTCCTGAGGAATTTCCTAAGGAAAAGGAGACACATTGGCCAAAGAGCCGTGAGTCTCCTCCGCCAGGGAAAAGGAAGAACTTTTAAGGATCTGGAGGGTGACAAGCCGCCCCCTGCTCCAGATCAAGACCTTGGGAGCAACTGGATTTCTCAAGAACACTGCGTTTCAAACTTTGATAGATGCGGCATCTATTTGTCGTCAATTTGCATGCATAAAGCACAGAGTGAGCATGTAAGTTAACAGCAGTCACTCAGGACGGCCCTATGGGCTTTTGTGTGTAAGGCCGAGCTCTTAAAGATGATTTGAAGTATGATAGGTATATATACTAGTCTAGTAGAGCCTCCAACACCAAAAAGGATGGTGAGAAGGAAAACTTTCTTGGCCTTCAAGCGCTTGGAAAAAATCTTGAGCTGTTTTCTACTAGAAAGCCTTGTAGAGGCCTCCACTTGGTGTTCATGTCACGTATCTTGATCATGGAAAACAAATTGTTTAAAGCTGGTGCAACTGTGATTTTACGCGAGCTCGTCCCTCCCCAAAATCCCTTTCTCCACTGACAGCATCTTTCTCTCACTTTTCACTTTCTTTTTCTGTTCCACCTCTCCCACAATTTTTTTCTGTCCCCTTTTTCACTGCTCCTCCTTCCCTACTAGGGAGGGTCCTTAGTAAGGAGTTTTCTCTTGTGTTTCTTCCTGTTCCTCCATAGTGACTCCCTTCAACTTAGGCTTTAGGTCAGGGTAAAATCAATGGATGGGGTTCTTGTCATCATTCATCCTCCTCCGCAAATCATTTAGCTGTGCTATCTTTTTCAGGGGTTTTGCCAACATGCACGATGAATGTTCATTCTCGGCCACAAGGCCACAATATAGTGCATTGACCATTACAAGCATGTTGACATCAGCCTGACTCAGGCTACCAAAGGCAAAAGAGGGACAGGCTGAAAAGGGAACAAAAGAGAGTTAACAGCCTAAAAAATTTTCCTTGAAACGAAACATATACATTCCTGCGACGCACCTGAATAGCTGCTCTTATGCTGAAGCAAACATAAATAAATGTCTTTGACGTACAGGCCAACTATCTAATTGTTATTCAGTCTTTTGAAGCCTTTTTCCCTTGAAGAATTATCCTGGTATTTGCAAAAGCTGCATTGCCTTGTACTTCAACATACTTGTGACACCTACACCTGACGCGCAGGACCAGCTTACAGGGGCCGAGCACACAAAATGGCTGGATAGAAAAGCTGCTTTTTAATCGCCTAATACCTACCAATACCTCCACCTCTTCACTTCCTCCTTTGTAAATTGGTCCTGGAAGTGAAAATACAGTTGTTGTCTGTACTCAGACTTTTTTGCCAGCAGCTGCTCAGACGTCCTCCCACAAAGCTACCACACTGTTTCCCGTGCATTAAAGAAACAACAGACATGGCTTTTCCCACACTGTTCAGTGCCACTGTGCATGCCCTGATTTATTTTCCTGCCCCTCCCCCCTCCTTCACATCCTCATATACATGTGAACAGTGTGTATTAACCAAAACGTGCACGCACCTCTGGCACGGGGTTATCTGACCTGGGTCCGCCAAGCAGCACGGGCCACCCAGTGATGCTCTCTACCTTGCCTGGTTCACCTGGCTTCAACCAGATCTGGATGACGCCTACCAAGAAGATTGCAGGATAAGGATTTACGTCAGACATCTCTCAAATTTCATGCACTAGAGGCCAACCAGCAGCAGCAGCAGCAGCAGCAGCAGCAACAATAAGAAGCACTCATCCAGGAGACTGCTGCCTGCACATTTACTTTTCTTAATTGCCCAGGAAGCCTCCTATTTTCTTTGCAAAGGCAACTTGCCTGGGTAACCTGAGCCATGGTTGCACTTCATCTTTACTCCATAGCAGTTACCTGCAGTGACCTGCACAGTGCTGCCAGGAAGGCAGCATCCCTGCTCACCTGCATATCGTGAGCCCCAGCCTGCTTGCACCACCGGCACCTTCTTGTTTTCTACCTTTGAACTTACCCAAGTGGGACTGCATGGCATGTGAGCAAAAGAACAGAGCAATGGCGCCTTGAGCTTTTGTTGCAGCTTCTTTGTTTCCGTTGACTGCTATCTGTATTTGCAATACGTCATCCAGACAATTTTCAAACAAGTCAGATCAGCACTTACTTACCTTGACACAGATATGTTAAACCTGATTCATACAACATAGTGATGATCTAGATTGGACTTATGGCTTACACCATGGCACATAGGCCCCCCTGAAACTTGACAAAAACACCTCAATAGACCTGGTACAGCTTCAACTTATTGTAAAGTACGTAATAGCAAATGAGGGCGCACTGATGCAGGGAGCATGCGAAGAGCTGACCCATATGGGGCATCTGTCCCTCACCTAGAAAATCCTTGCCACTTGGTCGAGCCTTAAAGTCACTCTCATGTGCAATGGAATGTACGCATGCCACCAATCATTGCAAGAGATAAATTTATTTTGTTACTAAAATTGAACTCCAAAGCTCTAAAAATGCTGTGCGGACAGGTGTGCATATCATACAGCTGGTTCTCTTCTTGGCAGCGTGCTCAACTCACTAGCTGCCCCACACATAATCAGAGGGTGTGCCTGGGTTGTCACGGTCAAGTGATGGGCCTTCATGCTTGCCATCGCCCCACAGGAGACTGTGGCTGTGCCTGTGAGGGTGAGCAGGTGCCACAGCAATTTGCAAAAAGTGACAAAAGCTTATCTTTTTCTTACAACATTATAAATGTTACATTAAGCACGCCTTGTACCGGGCATATTGAAAAGGTGTATGTGTGCATGCCTGGTGGATTACTTGATTGTCAAGCTGTCTTGTTTTATGCAAGGATTTGAGGAAAACCCCAACAAACGAGGTTCTTTTACTTTAATCACGATTTGACATGCCACTAGGCAGTCAAATAGATAATACCAGCTAGCAGCTGCCCTGCACTTGATCCTGCTTGCAGCAGCTCTTTACCCTTCACTCTTATACCTCCCCTAACTACCCTATGCAGACAGCCTCATGTTGTAGAATTGTGTTTGTGCACGCAGGCATTTTAGTCTGTACAATATGCTGGCTGGTACAGCAATACAGAGCTCATATATATGTGCACTTTAAAGCCTGACTCCCCATCCTGCCCCCCTGTACACAAGCACACAGAAACCTTAACCTTGCTGCTCTGAGCCTGCGGGTTTTGCTCAGGGTATGCGGCCTCACACAAGGTGCCCTCTTTGTAAGCGAGCTGCATTCCTCATTCTAGGTCAGCCTTACCCCCCCACAATGACATCGATGCCTGGGATGAGCTCCGCAGCAGCAATATCTGCTGTGTACCCAACGTGAGATAGCAGGATGACAACCTGGGGTAGGTTCAGGGCAATCATGTTCTCTTCCTTATGATTGTCTGCTCTAGAAAAACACAAGGCAAGAGAACAATTGAAAAACTCAACGTGCCCTGTCAACCGCAAATTAATTCAATGTTTGCAGCAATACAAGCACAACTCTACTGAAATAATAAGCATGATAGTAAGAGAGCACAGGTTCAGGTGGAGAGGTGCATGTATTGGGGCACTCTTGCTTCGTGTTCACCAAGTCCTGTGAATCTATTCACTGGAAATCCCTCATTTCAACATGCTCGACTTTGCATTATGTAAATCCATTTGATTGCATCAAAATCTGCTACCATCAAAGTTATGAAGTCAGTTCCATTGTGCCAGCATGGTACTTGAACAAAGTGCGCTAGTGTGCTTTAAGGCGCACCTGGCACCCATCAGCACGCATGAGCACCTGGCATGCACCTGGCACGCATGCACCTGGCATGCACCTGGCATGCACCTGGCACGCATGCGCACCTGGCACCCATCAGCACGCATGCGCTGGACACACTCTTTGCCACTCCAGTCTGCGTCAGATCAGAGCATAAAATAGCGGAGGAGGATTTTCCACTACATGCACCAGATTTATTTGTACTTCATGCAGCAGGCATCATTCATGGGACTCTCCTCAGCCTTCTTTATGTAGACAGGGATAATTTCCTATGTCACCGAGCACAATCAGTATCAGAAAGCAGGGACGCAATCATTGCACATTCAACATCAGAAAGCAGGGACGTAATCATTGCACATTCAATTTACCCACAAAGTTGATCCCACCAAGTTGCCTCACTGAAAAGTGGTACTTACATGCGTCTTTAACCTTGACAGGCCATGCTCTGTCCGGGAAGCTAAAGAAGTTGGTGGCTAGTCCAAATGTACAAATCTGGTTGAGTGCAGAAGTGCACAGAGATCAGGTCAGACTGGGAGTCAGTTTATGTGTGAGTGTCCCCTTTCTGAAACAATATCTTTGCAAAACATTTCCCTTGGAGAAAAGCCACAAGCGTATCAATACAAGGGGGAGCCCAGGATTTACGGGAGGTCAGGTGAGTCCGCACGATAAGGTGCCAGGTAAGCCCCTGCCTACGTATGCCTCCCAGTAAGGGATGTTGCCCTGCGTCCAAGAACTTGAATGAAAGTAATGATAAGAGGGTTTACAGGCTGGCTAAAGGCAAGACGCTTGGCCAAGTTTGTGATGCCATCGTTTCCCTGCCCACAATGGAAAACAGTGAGAGAGAGAGAGAGAGAGAGAGAGAGAGAGAGAGAGAGATGGTAAGACTGCAATCGATTGCTGCCACCTGCTTGGATGACATTGCTCAGATCAGGTGCAGGGAACAGACGTGACATATAATCAGGCCCCAGCTGTTAGGCTGCCCATGGTCCATCTTATTTGCGATTGCGGTAATGACCACACTAAATAGGGGTGAGAGGCATTCCAATTGACCAATGCCTTTCACTCAAGACGTGACCGAAAAGACAGGACGCATGAGGCCGTTTTTAGCCACATCTTTTCTGCTGCACATCAGGCTTCCCATGGCCCAAAACACTCGTGTGAGATTAAGGTTCACCAGGGACGTTTTAGAGGCCTTGACGCACTTACTGGCCAAAAAAGCTAACAGGCACAAGGTGAAATTGGAAATACCAGGGCTCAAATAAAATAAATAAAAAATGTGGATGCAAGTGCTCAGTATTCCTTGTTTGCCTGTACATTAATAGCTACAGATAAAGCTGCAGATGTGCTGTTGGGGAAAACGTGTTGTTGGGACACTCCTCTTTTTTGCAGAGGTTGGCCTGATATCAAGGCAACGAGTTTGTACTGTGTACAGTCAATCCAAAATGATTCTGCCGGAATGCAGAGTACCAGTAAGTGAAAGTCTACACACAATTAGAAAGGAATGACACCTGGTCACAGGAAGGGCATACACATCCAACTGTGTTATGATGTCACAAGAGTCATGTGTGTTGAAGATCCATCACCAAATGTCAGTAATTGCTATAAGTTACATGCAGTTCTTGAACCATTTGTGTAGATAAAAGGTACAAACCACCAGACATTCCTAAAAATAGCACATGGTGCTGTTGCCAGGTCCTGGAGTGCTTCCTCATAAATATTCCGTTTACGCTTTTAGCTCACCTCTTCCTCAACAATTGATCCAAATAATTACACCACCAGAAATTGTGTAGAACAGGAGACATCCATTACTTCCAGCTTTCTGCTCTTAAGCATCGACGGCGCGCACCTTGGTACCCTCGATGCTGTGGGACACATAATCCTTGATCTTGCTTTTTAACCGGTGCCAGTCAGGGATCTCAATGTTACAAGCCCCCAGTGCTGGGTGGTGGAGCCTGTCTAGATAATTAGCAAGCTCTTCCACCCCGTGATCAAACTCTGCACAAAGCCAAAGATGTTGTGTGCTTGGGCTAATTAGTTAGCAAGCTCTTCCACCCCGTGATCAAACTCTGCGCAAGGCAAAATATGGTATGTGCTTGGGCTAGGTAACACAGCCTGTTGGTATTGAGAAATGGCACAACAAAGTATTTTGCAGATGGCCTACATTGCGTTCGTATATCCCGTGTGTTTGTGGTTATTGTCCATACTGGTTAGTACTTAGAATACATACTGGTTAGTATTTCAAGGCAGAGTATGAGGGGTGATGTTGACTCCCTTGTACTTGCAAAGTGTCTCTGAGCTTAAAGCTAACAAATTACCTGGGGCTCAAGCCATGCGCCTGGTAGCCTTCAACAAGATGCAAATATTGATCATTATGGTAGAAACACTCACCATGGTTACCCACAGTCTGCATGAACATTGCATGGCACACAGAAGAAATGAACAAAGAGTCATGTACAATTTGTTTGGGCAACATCACAGCACATGAGTACCAATCATGCAATTTCAGCTTTCAGTGCCAAGCCATGACTGCAGCTGAAACACCTTAAACATGCATGCCAGACTGAAATACAGCATGCATGCCTGATCAAAATACAGGACAAGCGTTGGGAAGCGGGTCAGGCTATTTTTGAGGAGAAAGGGGACAGAGGAAAGGTTGGGGGGAGCATGTGTGGTAGCGAGCAAGACATTGAAAGATAGAAAGATGGATGCACGGATTGATAGATGGAAAGATGTATGTTCGGATGTAGATAGATAGACAGACAGACAGATGGACAGATAGACAGATGGACGGACGGACGGACGGACAGACACACAGACAGACAGACAGACAGACAGACAGATAGACAGACAGACAGACAGACAGACAGACAAACAGACAGACAGATGGGGAGAGAGAGAGAGAGAGAGAGAGAGGCTTGTTCAAAAATGCAGCATGCTCCCACCCCTAGGGTGTCAGCAGTGCTGGAGCAGCTATGCTATGCTTTTTCTTTGCATTCCTGAAATTCAGGCAAAAGCTGCACTGTATTGGATTGAAGTATGGCAGGCATTGTCTCAAAAATCAGAAAGTAACATCATGGATTAACCAGTGCACATACTGTGGCAGTTGATTACGTCTTGTAAAAAGCACTACCCAACGTTGTTGATTTTGTCCATTCTTATTACGTGAAACCAAATTTTAGCCTTGGCCTTGGGAAACATAAGCAGACTTTCTAACCCAAGTACACCTTATCTCATTCTGGTTGCAAAAGACTCTACAGCCAATATTTGAAAAATGAAGAGTTGGCAATGAAAGTTTGAAACGTTGTTGGATAGGGTCCCCTCAAATTACGAAATTGACACCCCATGCTCCATGCACTTCCGGTGGAGACTAGGTATCATATGTTTGTGCTAAGAACACAAGACTTGATACAAAAGATGGTAATGCAAGCATGAAAGTGCCCCACAGAAATGCAAGATTACTTGGTCTCACCATAATATCAGGTCGAAGAAGGTTCATAAAGTAGGCTGCCTGGTCTGTCTTGTATTTCTGGTCCCATACCTGTGCAGCAAGAGTGAGAGCTTAAACAAACCATAGTAAGAGTGCACTGCAAACAAGGTCCATTCTTATGTCAGCAGCAACAAATACCTAATATGGCTGCAATCACAACATGGTGAACAATTGTGCATGTATGCTACGTGGAAATCGGGTCGTGCTTGAGCTCAAAAAAATGCTGCTCATTGCCGAATCCTCGGACACTGCAATCTTGCAGCCGTGCAACAGAGTGATGAGAAAGAAACGCAAACCACGTTGGCAGCATTATAGTGCTAGGACTTCAGGATCTTACATGATACTACCATCTGGCATACCCTTGCAGGAGTATCTGTGCAGAGTGCGTTTGTCACACACCGTTCCAATGAAGTCATCCCCACTGTTCAGGACAAGTGTGTTGCTTTCACCCAAGGATGTCCTGCACAGTGTGAGGTGCAAGACATGCACCTCCCCCTCAAGAGAAGCTTGTGAAAAGAAGTGTCGATGGAATTGCTCTCCAAGGCCAACCTGTATACCAACTTTAGAACCCACCTCATGTTGTCCAACCACCACTTTAGGCGGGCAACACCGCCTGAGCAATGCGACGTGTCAGCGCCAGGCGAATCACACAAGCTCTTCCAAGGCTTGTAGGTAGGCTCCATGCGATTGTGCCTGTGCACAAAAGTACAACCATAAGAATTTGACCACTGATCTGTGAACAGGCTTCATGTGCGCATACACACACCCTTTTGTAATGGCTTGTAGTTTCTTTCCCATAGATCAAGGCAAGCTAAGCAATGGACATAAACTAGGGCATACAGTCCACATGAATTTTGCATCAGAGATTATGTGTCATGCAAACACCAAGGGGCATGCCTCTCCATGGAAATTCATGCTTACGAGCACAGCAGCAGCAGCAGCAGCAGCAGCTTGAAAACTTGGAATGCAAGTGTATACATGACAGCATGCAACAAAATTCTAGTGAGTCTCAGCTTCAAAGTTTAACATTTAATTCAACTTATAAAGGACACACCAATCATTGAAGTGCAGAAGGTTAATGACTGGCTTTGGTGGCTGCTGCTGCTGCTGCTGCTGCTGCTGCTGCTGCTCCTGCTGTTGCAACATTTGCGGCAGCGCCGGTGGCAGTGTTTTTGCCTGCCCTTCCTGGCCCTTCTGATGGTTGTGCTGCTCAAAGCTTCCTGCCTCATGCTGCTCCTGCTGCCTTTGGTCATCTTGCTGCTCCCATTGCTGCTGCCTCTTTTGTTGTTGCTGCCGCTCTCTGATTTTTCCTATGCGCTGCTGCCGCTGCTGCTCCCCTTCATCCTGCTCTCCCAAGTCCTCCTGCCCTCCGAATTCCTGCTTTTGCACGACCATCTCCTCTTTGTCTGCTCTCCCATCATTGCCACGAGCAGTCTTGGCATGCTTGCTTCCAGTGCCTCTCTTTGATATGCTAGTGTCTATTGGTAGTTTGGGCACCTGCAGTTAGGCATCCCATATCGCACAGGACCCATACCCCCCTGTGCTTTGTGGTCAAGAAGCTAATTCGGCAAGCACACAGCCATGCGTGTACCTCTGTTATCATGTGCATTTTCACCAACATAAAACGATATGACTGTTACTTAACGGTTTGCCAGAAATTCCAGGGTCATGCTGCATGATGCTTTCATCAACCTGAGCAGCAAGGATTTCTCAGAAAAAATTTGAAGGCACCCGCTTTACCACAAGCAAGTTGATGTGGCATCAACAGATCACAGCACATTATCTCCACCATACATACGAGTTTGCTAAGAGCGCTGCCCCTTTGGATGCCCTCCCTTTTGTCCTCATCTTCATGATCCTCCACAGCTGCTGCCATAGCCTGATTACCATCTTTACCTAGGAGTAGTGCAGCAGGCACCTGCAGGTGCCGTCATGTTTGAAGGGGTGCATTTGGAATAGGTGCTTTAAGCACTCCGTCTGCCGTCATCTTTGAAGGGGTGCATTTGGATCTGACGCTGAAGCCTTCAGTGAAGGCATGATGCAAGGGTTGATGCTTAAGCATGCTCACATGCGTGTGAATGAATAGATGCTCTTTGCTACTGGAGTCTTGCCTGGCTAACACTTCAGAGAGTGTACCATTCCCTGATCTGGTAAGACAACAGGCGGTGTTTGCTATGTCGCGTAACGCAGCCATGCTGCATAAATTCCTGAGAAATTTCCCTTATTCACAATTATACCCCTCGTACAAGCAAACCTAATCGCACCTGCTGATTGAGCGGGTCATTCTCTGCGCGAGTAACTTGGAGCGCAAGGGCAGAGCCGTGCTGGAAGCGTGAGAGGACATCAAGCTCCTGTTTAGCACTGGAGGGGCTAATGATTCCTTCAGGCCCTCTCCCTGCACTGCAGACGTGCAACAGGTCCCCTCCTGTTTAAGTAGGCACTTAGTGGGTTTCTCTATTTACACTTGCCCTGTCAATACTAAGTCCAGCCTCCACTTTTTCATGCTCTTGGCTGCTCAAAACTCCAAAGATGATCTGGATCATTATATCACGCCCAGGATCAAGTATTTGTAGGCCCTCTTCTGTCAAACTTTAGATTGCCTGGCCCTCCGCCGTCAGCGAGCAAATAAGCTGATCACCTGCTGGCTATTGGCACGAGCAACAGCGAGGGACGGGGAGATGGTACCTCTGGCCGGGGCTCTAAGTTATAATATGTCCCTGTGCAAGAGGGAAGGAGTTTTGAAGTAGACAGTTGCATCAGCCTAAATTCGCTCAATTGTAATTACCCTTACAAGGGTTCGTCTGCCAGCACCGGTTGGCCACAATACAATGCAGCTGAGCGAGAGACACCTCTCTTGCTGCAACCATCAGCCTAACAGGTTGTGGTAGGCATGCAATTTGACCTGCTGACAGCTGTGGCCATCTCGTGCCAGTACTCCAAGGCGATCTGAGGACGAGGCCATCACTCTGACACCAGCCAAACCCACGCACCCTGGCACTCCAGAACCAGTGGCTCGTGGCTTTCTTCAACAAGTTGCACCAATGCCTCAACCAATGCGGCTCGTGGGAGATGAAGCAAGCCCCATTTCTCTGCGCCGGCACCTGCATACAAGTCCACCTTCCAGGCATCCTCGAGCAGACCCACACTTTGTGGAGAGTCACCCTCAGTGAGTGCTATGAGTCCCAGGAGGAGCAGTATCATGATCAGCGTGTTTGGCACCAATTAGGCTACCGATGCAGTACGTTATAAATTAATTTCGAAGTAATAAAATACATATTTTCGAGTATGATGAGTATGATGAAGCTATCAATGGCAGTTAAAAGATTATCCATAAAACGACAGTGTACTCTGGTGCAGTTCCGTACCACTGTTACAATTTGGAGTACCGAATTCCATTCCAGAACTTAATGTACCGAGTCCAAGTCCGTGGGTACTTCAAAGGTACCCAGTCCGTGCTGGTACTCTATTATTTTTATCAATATTGTTTTCATCTGGGAACCTCGGGTACCTGAGTTCCATAGTTCCTGGGAGTACTGTAGTACCTTGGGAGTGCTGTAGTACCTAACCTCGGGTACCTGAGTTCCATAGTTCCTGGGAGTACTGTAGTACCTTGGGAGTGCTGTAGTACCTGAGAGTACGCATGGGAGTACTGTAGTACCTTGGGAGTGCTGTAGTACCTGAGAGTACGCATGGGAGTACTGTAGTACCTTGGGAGTACTGTAGTACCTGAGAGTACGCATGGGAGTACTGTAGTACCTTGGGAGTACTGTAGTACCTGAGAGTACGCATGGGAGTACTGTAGTACCAGAAGAAGTACCAGAGTTCTTGAGAGTACCTGGGGGTACTGCAGGAACTTGGCGGA
>LFCJ01002847.1_pt1 | contig 12557 bp, 10 predicted proteins | sample 643141 | NCBI WGS metagenome assembly LFCJ01 (sample SAMN03766243, study PRJNA286221) | soda lake metagenome | biome: soda lake; feature: Kulunda steppe; material: water; isolation source: sample B1-Br-g2 brine of Lake Bitter-1 | place: Russia: Kulunda steppe | collected 2010-07 | reverse complement strand
TTTCTTAGTCGTACAATGAACGTCGAGAACAGCTTGTGTAGCGGTGTCGACGAGAGCTGTTACTTTGAGCGTCTGGACGCGATAATTCGTCTGCCGGCAGTAGTGCTTGCTTGCGGTTTCACGGTCAAAATACGTCGCGTCCATCGCCGCACGACCAGAGGACTCGTGCAGCTGCGACGACAGTCGCAGCAGCACTCGCCAAACGTCCATCTTAATCCTGTCAAATGCCTTTACTAGCGTCGAGTGATGCGGGAGATTGGCCGCGTTGAGGCCGATCTCCGCCAGTATTTGTGGCATTTCGCTCAACAGGTCAAGCGATTCACGATAGGATTTGTCCAAGTAAATCCGCAGACAAGGGAGCGAAACGACGGCGTAGTCGTCGAAGCCGCCGCCACCCTGCGGGGCGGCGACTTCGCCTTGGCCACCAACAGCATTTTTAGCCAACGTCACGACTTTCTCAGTGAAGCGGGAAATTTTGGACATCAACCATCCGCCGTTTCCCGCTTCAACTCCCTAGTTCTAACGGATTAAACCGACGCCCTCTAGTGATTCACCAGAGCCTTATTAATTTAGTTGTGGGAATAACAGCTTCTATTTTCGTCTTATTAGACAGTCTACTATCGCAGTACGCCTCCCAGTTAAATGATTTTCCTGTGTCCATCTCCACTGGGACATTCGGTATATCTAAGATGGTTCTGCTTGAGATACGAACTATGGCGTTACATTCAGAGGCAAAAGCGTACGCGATAGACTGGATAAACGAGCAAAGAGACAGACTGTCGTCGTTCGAGCAACAAATCTGGGAGTATGCCGAACCGGCTTGGCGGGAATACCAATCGGCTGCGGCGTACGTCGACATTCTCGAGTCAGAGGGATTCAATGTAGAGCACGGCTCTGCGGGCATGCCGACTGCGTTCGTCGCGGAATACGGTGGCGGCGGGCCGGTGATCGCGACCTACGCCGAGTACGATGCGGTCCCCGGCAACTCTCAGCAACGTGTGCCCTATCGGGCGCCTCGAGAGGGTCTTCACGAATATGCTCCCGGGCATACAGACCCGCACTCTATCCTTGGTGTTGGCAGCCTCGGTGGTGCGTTGGCAGCAAAAGCCGCTATTGACGAGTACGATCTCGACGGGACGATACGCTTCTTTGGTGAACCGGCCGAGAAAGTCTGTGGAGCAAAGCCTATACACGCAGCAAAAGGGTACTTCGATGACCACGACGCCCACCTTTCTTACCATCCTTATCCGACGAATACGACGGTCTGGGAGACCCACTGTGGGTCCTACTGGAGCGTCGTTTTCGAGTTTGAGTGTCAAGACCCCCACAATTGGATGCAATCGGCGGTCGTACCGGATACGAGTCCGTGGCATGCCGATGCCCGTGCCCCCGGTGCGATAGATGCGGTATGCATGATGTACACCAACACGAAGTACACCAAAGAGGCAATTTTCCCCCACACTGGTCACTGGATCCTTAACGAATACATCATGAGTGCCGGCCAGAAAACCTCCGACAACCTCGCACCCCGGATCGGACAGATTCAGTACTGTTGGCGCTCGCCATCGCTTGAACTTCAGCAACGGATCTACGATATCCTGCGGCAGAACGCCGAACATGCGGCCACGGTGAGCCACTGTGAACTTTCCGAAACCTGGGTTGCGAAGACCCGGGTCGGTCTCGCAAACAACGCGTTAGCGACGATTACCTACGAGAATCTCGAAGACATAGGACCGCCTACTCTCGACGAGTCTGCTCGGGAATTCGGTCGTGAGATTCAGCAGAACCTTGGATTAGAACCGATGAAGAACCCGTTCAATTCTGGTGCGGAAGAACTCGTCCCCCCGAGAGAATATGAAGAGACGATCCGATCTGGGCTCCCAGACTGGCAACAAAACTTCACCTCAGACGACTATGTCGATTACACATGGCACGCACCGACCGTACGATTGTACACTGGTCGTCCATGGCTACAACCTCCGGAGGAGAGTTACTCCTATCCGGAGTGGGCATACAATGCGATTGGAGGCGTCCCCGAAATCACCCACCCGAGCATGTTCGTCGCGAGCAAGACTATCGCGGCAACCATCATCGATATGCTCACCGACCCCGAGGTACTCGCAGAGGCACAAGCTGAATTTGAGCAACGAACTGGAGGTGGCGTTGGCGGTTCGAAATGGGTCGAGCCGCTACTTCCATCAGACTTCCAGCCCCCTGTCGACCTTCCCTGGCCAGAGTACGTCGAAACCGTCCGTGGTCGAGAGTGGGTCTTACCGACTCGGCGAGACACGTCCGCAGATGAATCAGATGCTGTCCAGAGCGACTAACTGTAGACTGTTCAGAAGGCCGTACTGTTTCTGTTACAGGTCGGTTTCTAATCTGACTGCTAACCATGCAAAAGGATTATTCGTCACGATACGACTCACAACCTCCTTCGGGAATCAGTTGGGCGACTGGTGTCCGGTGATTCGAGTAGGGTTTCACGCTACGGCGTGAGTGGTCGCTGCCTTCGGTGACCGAGATGGAAGGAGAAATCAAGTTGAAGAGAACCGATTATTTCGTGGACAGTCACTCGAGGATCCGTTTCGACAGCCATTCCGCAATAAACGCAATCATGAGCGAAAAGACGACAATCACCGTTCCGATTGCGTTTACCGATGGGTCGATTCCTGTTCGTATCATTGAGAAGATGACGATGGGTAACGTTTCGGTGCCGGTAGTCACCCAAAAGAAAGTCTGGGTGAAGTTGTCGAACGAGATAGTGAACGCGAAGAGCATCCCTGCTACGATCGACGGCGCGAGGATCGGGAGCGTTATTTCATAGAAGGTTCGAACTTCCGTTGCTCCAAGGTTCTTCGCCGCCTCTTCAATCTTTCTGTCAAAACTGTAGAGTTGGCTCGAGACGATAATCACGACAAACGGCATGGTAATTAGAATGTGTCCCAGAACGATCGACGCCATCGATCCGCGAATTCCGATGATATTGAACAGCGTGAGGACCGCGATGCCGGTCACAATCCATGGAACAATTAAGGGTAGCAGGAAGACAATGTTCAAATTGTCCCGTGAGACAAATCGGCTATCGAACTGGTACCTGACCAGCCCCAGGGCCGCTATCGTTCCGACGATGCCAGCACCGATAGCCGATAAGACCGCGATTTGCAGGCTACGGAACAGCGCATTTACGAGCTGTTCATTATGGTTGGGTGGGACAAGTTCACCGTACCACTTGAGACTGACACCGGACATTGGGAACGTTGGAACCTGCTGCGGGGTGAGTGATAGTAGGGCGACGACGAGGATTGGTGCATAGATGAAGACAAACAATAATAGCGTATGGTATTTAAGTATTTGATATGCGGTGCTATCAGAGACATTGATACGACTCAACAGTTCGTTCAGGCGGTTCATTCACTTTCACCTCCCATCCCGTAAACGTCCCCGAGACCAACAAACCGGTTGAATACATAGATGATAATAAGAACAGTTAAGATGAAAATTATCGAGATGGCACTCCCGAGTCCCCAGGATTGCAACTGGGTAAACATGTCGCCGATGACATTCGCGATCATAATATTTCCGCGACCTCCGAGCAGCGAGGGAACTACGAATGCCCCAAATGACATGACAAACACGAGTAAGATGCCAGCTGCAACGCCCGGTAGACTCTGTGGCCATGTGATTTCGCGGAATGCGACGAGTCTGTTCGCACCAAGATTTTTTGCGGCTTCGACCCCCGACTGGTCAATACTTACGAGAGAGACGTACACGGGGATAATCATAAACGGTAGGAAGACGTGAACAAGTCCAATCACGACAGCCCCGCGGGAGTACAACAGTTGTACTTGACTGCCGACGATGCTGAACACGTCGTAGAAGATCCAGTCGAGCAAGCCACCAGACCCTAGGATCAGCCGCCACGAGTACGTTCTGACAACGACATTGATCCAGAACGGCAGGATCAAAAGTAAAAGGTACATATTCTTGTACTTGCTGTCCATAGTAGCTAGAAAGTACGCCGGAGGGTATCCAAGCAGCAATGCGGCCGCTGTAGTCCCTATTGCGATGAGTAACGAGTCCCATAGGATGGAGAGATAATACGTGGTCCCGAAGAACCGCTGATAGTGTTCAAGCGTGAATGATGAACTGCTGTCCGGTGGAACCGGCGTGACGAAGCTGTATGCTAGAATAATCACTACCGAGGTTCCCAGCAGTGATAGTACAATCGCGAGACCCGGCAATATTTTGAGTAGGCCGAGTCGAGACCGGTGCTCTCGGAAATAGATGCTCGCATCACGGTTCGCCCGCCTGAAGAGGTCCTTAGTCGACATTTATATCATCGGCGCTGACGAGAATACACTTTTCGCTGTCCCAGTCGACGATGACCTGATCGGAGTTCTTAATCGACTCTTGATCGGTTCGCCCCGGCGTCTCGACCGTCAGTTCGGTGTCGCCGACTTTGACCAGTAGGTTCGTTCGTTTCCCGAGGAATGTTTGCGTGATAACCTCACCAGTGAACGCCTCCGCGCTTGAGCGGTCTGTGGATATCGTGAGGTCCTCGGGGCGCAGATTCAGGAAGACATTGTCACCAACCTCGAAATCCGACATTGCCGCAGAACGTGCTACACTGACGGTACCGGCTCCCGTAGATTCGAGTGTGACTCGGTACTCTCCGTCAGCAACGCTGGTGATCTCTCCGGGAAAGGTATTGACATCCCCGATGAAATCAGCGACGAACTGGTTGCAGGGTCGATGGTAAATTTTGTAAGGCTGGTCGATTTGCTCTGTCTGTCCTTCATTTAGGACTAGCACTCGATCACTCATGGACATCGCTTCTTTTTGATCGTGTGTAACATAGATTGTCGTGATACCAACCTCATCTTGGATTCGCTTCAATTCGAGACGCATTTCCTCTCGGAGTTTGCGGTCCAGGTTTGACAGTGGCTCGTCAAGGAGCAAGACTGAGGGTTCGATGACCAGTGCCCGCGCTAGAGCAACCCTTTGTTGCTGTCCACCGGATAGTTCGCGCGGATACCGATCTTCTATTCCCGGCAAATCGACGAGGTCAAGAATTTTGGCGGTGCGGGAGCGCCGTTCGTCGACGTCAACACCTTGCATTTTCAGGCCGAAGCCGACGTTCTCCCCAACGGTTTTGTGCGGAAACAGTGCGTACCCCTGAAATACCATCCCAAGGTCTCTGTCGTATGGTGGAATGTGACTCACATCCTCTGAACCAAGGTAGATATTGCCCTCCGTAGGCCGTTCGAAGCCGGCAATCATCCGGAGAGTCGTGGTTTTTCCGCACCCGCTAGGTCCGACTAGCGAAAAGAACTCGCCTTGTTTAACAGAGAACGTAACCCCGTCTACAGCGGTGACGTCACCGAAATCTTTCATGACGCTCTCGAGTCGTAAAATCTCCTTCGCTTTGACGTCGGTTGCCGCAGTATCTGTTTTTAGTGACATAAATTGGTGTCTGAGGTGGAGTTCGTCTGTTTGTTGCTCATCGGTACATTCTCAGGCACCGATGGTCTCTTGGAACTGTAATGCCCAGTCTTCCATATTATCGACGAGCAGTGACGCGTTCCAGAAGTCGAGATCATCTCGATTCTGGTAATCCGGACTCTCCTCAACAACTTCTGGGAGGTCGTCCATGTCGGTGGTCGGTGCGTATCCCATAACTGAAGAATACTCGTACTGAGTATCCGGGTCAAGCGTGTAATTGATAAATGTCTCTGCATTGTAACGACGGTCCGTATCAGCCGACACTGCGAACCCGCTGGTGGCCATCGGTGCACCCTCTTCGGGGATTGTGTACTCGACCGGAACGTTATCATCCTGTAGGGCGACAACACGGCCATACCAAAGCATTCCCGCCAGTGCCTGTTCGTCTGCGAACGAGTCCTGCAAGATGCCGCCTGTATCTGCCCACTCGAAGACGTACTCATTCATTTCTTCAACTCGATCGAATATCTGCTCGATATCAATGTTCTCGTCGAGTTCGCTAACTTGTAAGCCCTCGTGATGGGAGGCGATCCCCATAACCCGGTCGATCCACGAGGTGTAGATTACAGCCCCTTCTGTCTCATCAGTATAGGCGTCTAGCCAGGATTCTGGTTCGTCAAATACTTCGCTGTTATACGCTAGACCGTCGGCGAAGTACTGGAATGGGCCATAATGAACCTCCTCTCCCGGGTCGAACTCTTGCTGCTGGGGGTGGAACCGGTCCATGACGTTATCTAAATTGGGAACGTTATCTTCCCGGAGTGGTTGAACAAGCCCTTCGTTGATTGACGTCGGTACGGCTGTGTCGTCAAGGATTAGCACATCCAAGTCAGTTCCCCCAGCTTGCAACTGCGCTATCATGTCCCAATTGTCAGGGAACGTTTGGGCGTTGACGGTCACGTCGTACTCTTCTTCGAATCCAGAGAGGATTGTTTCAGAGATACCGTCCCCCATCGCCCCTCCATAGATGGCTACGTTTATTTCGTCGGTAAGTTCGTCCTCACCTTCTCCGTTTCCGTTGCTCTCGCCGAGACATCCGGCCAGTCCGGAGGTCGCGACGGCAGTAACACCTGCTACACGAACGAATGATCTACGTGAGTGATTCACAGTTGTGAAGTGTTCGCTGATATATTATAATAATATGGGTTGAAATCCTAAACAATGTGTAGAAAAAATGTATCGTGGACGAGTCTCAGAAACGCAGTCTATGGTTCGCCTCGTAGAATCAAGACCGGTTATCTGGGGGTGGTACTGTAAACTGGCAGTCCGAGTTCTCCCAACAGATTGAGAAATTCTCAGTGGCAATTAGGCTCGAGAGGGTTCTGGTGAATCACTAGACGGCGTCGGTTTAATCCGGTAGAGCTAGGAAGTTGAAGCGGGAAACGGCGGATGTTCATGTCCAAAACCTCCCGCTTCGCTGAGAAAGTCGTGACGTTTGCTAAAGATGATGTTGGTTGCCAAGTCGAAGTCGTCGCCCCGCAGGGTGGCGGCGGCTTCGCCGATTGCGCCGTCGTTTCGCTCCATTGTCTGCAGATTTACTTGGACAAATCCTATTGTGAATCGCTTGACCTGTTGAGCGAGATGCCACAAATATTGGTGGAGATAGGCCTTAATGTGACTGGTCTCCCGCTCACTCGACGCTAGTAAAGGCGTTTGAAAGGAGTTTGAGTTGGCACATACCATCAATATAATACCACTTTAGTATTGTATTAGGACATGATAGATAGTTTAATACTTTACAAAAATACATTCGTAAAGAAGGGGCCTAATAACATCTAGCTATTAGACAATCTCGGGATTGCATATTGAACTAAAAGCATGACGTGAAAGATTTTACGACCGGATGATGCCCGTTGTTTTATTCTTGTGACCGCGTGTGTTCGACGAATTCGGGTCGCCATCTCCACCACAACGTCATCACGCGAAAACCTACCACTGGTCTTGTTGCTGACCACAACAATATCCTGGAGGAATCGCACGCAAACTGTTACCGTGGCGTCGTCAGTTCAATTGAACTCGCCACTCGAAGTGATCAATGTAGACTGCCAGTTCAGGATCCAATTCCCACATGGTTCCTTCTTGGACGGTGATAGAGTCTCGTCGAACAATTTATTAGGCACTTCAACTCTGACATCCTCAAACAACTCACGTCCGAGTTATTGATTTTCGTCGGTGAACTCCTGAGGTTCAACCAGTTCCACGTTCTCGTATGCGACTTTGACCTCCTCGTTTATCTCGTCAGCAATTGTCTTAATCGTCTCTATGGCCAAGTTATGTGTCTGATTTCGAGTTCGTGCATACTTATTCAGTTTGTAGAACTTGAGAACGATATAGAATCGCCCACCTTACTTTTCGAGGGTCTGGTGAATCAATAGATGGCGTTGACTTACCGTGTAGAACCCTGTCGCTTGAGGCGTCACGATGGAGCAATCATGAGTGCGTCCTCGAGGAATCCGACGGTGACGGACCGATTAATCAATCTCAGGACGACTGGGAGTCACTTCATCCGACGCCATATGGCGATTCACCAAAACCCCAGAAATCGGTTTAATCGAGTTCTCTCACTAATCCTTCATAGCCATGTGACATCTTATATGATTTATAAAGAGTATAGTGTTATAACCGGTGACAAAGGTCAAACACCGATACCCCATTAACTCAGTTCAATTCTGTCGCCATACCTCCACCGAGTTTTGCTCCGAGTGTAGTATAATAGCAATTATACAGTGATTGATGGATTTGACGATGAGAGATTATGGCTGGCCCATCGTCGGTAGCGGACAACTGGTTGTATATTTCGATTTTCTTGATTTGATTAGATAAATATTCGACACGAGTGAGTTCTTCCATTCGGCCGATATTCAGTAAGCGGGAAATCATTAAGATAGTTCGTTGCAAAACGTTGTCCGAGGACGATGCATGAAAGACACTAGCCAACGGACGGGGGGGGATATAGTTGTTGACGCGCTTGAATCGTACGGTGTGTCACGGATCTTCGGAAACCCCGGCACGACAGAACTGCCGCTTCTGCGTTCAATAAGAAATTCGAACATAGATTATATACTCGGACTACATGAGGATATCGCTGTCGGAATGGCTGCCGGATACGCGAGTACCCGTAGATACCACTCACATACTGAGGACGTATTGCCACTCGGTGTAGCAAACCTCCACGTCGGACCTGGAACGGCCCATGGGTTGGGGAATCTCCAAAATGCCATGGTTTCCGGTGTACCAATGCTCGTAACAGCGGGCAATCATAGCACCGACTTCCAACATAAGGAACCAATCCTGTCGGGTGATCTAGCAGGGATGGCCCGTGAACATACGAAGTGGAGTGCCGAGGTTCCCGACGTTTCTACACTACCTACAATGCTTCGTCGAGCAGTGCGGGTCGCACTCACGCCGCCGACCGGTCCGGTCTTCTTGAGCCTACCAATGGACGTACTGATGGGGAAGACCGACTCCGAACCGGAACAACTTGGACCAATCCCGTCGCTTGGCTCCGGTGACGCCACTCAACTCGAACGCGCAGCCCATGCACTCGTTGAGGCAGATGACCCCGTAATCGTCCTCGGGGATTGGATCGGCCGGGCCGGTGCAGATGCCGTCGACGCGGCCGTCGAACTAGCTGAGTCGACAGCGGCACCTGTCTACGGTGAACTGGTATCTTGCGAAATTAACTTTCCCCACGACCATCCACAGTGGATAACCGCGATACCGCCCGTCGAAAATGTGGCTCGCCGACATCTGGAGGCCGACACGCTGGTGCTTGTCGGAACCCACTCAAACACGACGTACATTCCACACGAAGACGCACTTGTAGATTCGGAAGCAACGACCGTCCATATTAACCCCAACACGTGGGAGATTGGTAAGAACCTCCCCGCTGACGTTGCAGTCATTGGTGACCCCGGCGACTCGATGCGGGAGCTCACCGCGCGTGTCAATACTAAAATCACCCCAGCCGAGAGAGAGTCACGTCTCAATCGTATTGCTGACCGACGCAATGGACCAAATCACGATGGTGAAGAAGAAGACCGATGCGGTGAATCCGACGCGAGCGGAGACGTTATTACCAAAGCTAGACTTAGCACTGCGCTAAACAGTGTCGCTCCAGACGCGTTCATCGTAAACGAGAGTAACACGAGCAAATATCCGCTGATAGACGCCTACGACTTCCAGCCCGAGCAATGGCTATCGAATAAGAACGGTGGACTCGGGTATGGGCTGCCTGCTACGTTCGGGGCGGCCATGGCATGGGAGGAGCACGGCGGGGAGCGTCCAGTAGTCGGATTTATTGGAGATGGCTCGTTTTGGTACTACCCGCAGTCAATCTACTCGGCAGTCCGGTATGATCTTGACGTGACTATTGTTGTTCCGAACAACCGAAACTACCACATCCTCAAGGAAGGTATGGCCGAAATATTCGGTGGGAGCGTCGACGATCACGAGTACGTCGGGTTGGACTTCGAACCGGAGCCATCAATAGCATCTAACGCAATCAGCCTAGGAGCGCACGGCAAAAACGTATTTGACCCGTCGGAACTTGATTCCGCGCTTGATGAGGCGGTTACAATCGACGGACCGGTCGTCGTTGACGTCGAGATTACTGACTGATATCGCCGAAACCGCTACCAATACCCACTAACACTTGATTAGCTCAATCCCTGATTGGTGATAGTACCACCGATAGATATGATCACAGTGTTGAACTTTCGTGAGAGAGATTATGTTCGAGAGATGGTAGTGTTTAGTTAGGCTATTTTGAGGAACGAGCAGGCCGTAGAGTTGGTTTGATCATACAACTCGCATGCTGATCAGCAGGCAATACACGGCGTAATTTGATGAATATTTGGAGCGTGAGCTGACGGCGATACCCGAAGTCCTTTCCGTCCGACTCCACGCAAACGGTTGTCCGCTCCGAGAGACACAAACGATTCTTCGCTCAATCGGCATAGAACGTTCTCATCAAGCACTCTGGCAGTGGGTACATCAACTGGCTGATGGCGTTCCATATCCGGTGACGGCGGAACCACCACGGGTCGCAGTTGGTCAGACTGCTGCCAAAATAACTTGGAATTAGTCTTGCATATATTATGCAATTGTCCTATACTCACGTCCAATTCTTGATGCCGTTATTTTCCAGTAGCGAGGCACCAATCCATCTGCCGCGTTCCTTCATCAGTTGACCGAGAAATGTGATATCATCGACACGCTTCCCATAGACGATAGCTACAAAGATGTAACTTTCGTCTCCAAGTTAGGACTGAGCGGCCAGTCCGACTACGTCGGAAAAAGTCTAATGGAAAAATGGCTTCACACTTTTCAAAATGCGTGGTGACCGCTTCCACAACTCGTAAGTGGGCAGTCAGGTGAAGTTTAGAGAGTGTATTGAACAGTACATACACTATTACAACACACAACGACCACATTAATTACTTACCCGATAGATCCCGGTGGAGGTGCTAAACTAGACAGTACCTCCTACTCAGCGGTGTTCCACCCAAGTTTGTCATCTATCTCAATATCGAGACGCCGGCGGAACATTCGAGTGGTCCCACAAGCTGGGATAAAAATCGATATCGCGAACAGTGGTGGCTGGCACCTCGAGTTACCCCACGCGGTCGAACAGTTCCATTTCGTGGGGTAACTAACACCAGCGGCGTGAGGCGAGTCGATCCTACGGCCTCACATCTGGGTTCAGACGCCGGAAACCATCTTCTGAAAAACGAGAGCGGCGAATAGGCGTTTTATCACGACTTTAACCAACATAGTGGATTCAACTACCATTTTGTTGGTTAAAGTTGAGTTCGAACACTACTGCCGCCGGCTCGAGGTGATTCTCATCAGCTATCGCGATGGCCAACTGCCAAGCACGGTCGGGGCCTCTGGTTCAGCGTCGAGAAAGTAGACAAACTGAGACACCCACAGAAGAACCTCCGGCGTGAACACCGGAGAGGAGGTCATTCGCCCCCAATCTCAGAAAGTCGGGTCTGAAGTTCATCAGCATCTGCATCAGAGAGTGCCTCAAGGCCAAACTGCACAAGGAGTGGATAGAAATGTCGGTTCTTTTTGAACCCGTCCTGACCCGCTTTCCGTAGCTTCAGCTGAGATTCAAGATACGTATTTTCCATATCATCAAGGATGTCGTCCGGAATATAGATTGTCCGTCCGTTCCATTCGTCCTTGATATTCGTCTTCGTTTTATTCGTTTTGCTCGTTCCACTCGTTTCGTTCGATGCAGGCATTTCGGTCGATGAACTGGTTTCCATCATTTCCTCACTCATTTCGCTGGAATCGGCTCCTTCATTATCCTCATCTTTGTAGTTGCCCTCAATACCGGAGGCATCTCCCCAGCCGTCGGTCATGCTTCCACCTGCTCGGGAGCAATCTTCTCAAATTCCTCGTCGAATAGGTCGGCAATTTCGTTGAACAGTGCGCGAGCATCCTCGACGCGCTTGTTTTCTTTCCCAAAGCCGAAGACGGACACGCCCTCCCCGATCGATTGGGAAAGATCGGTACGCTTCGGGATTTCGAAGACGGGGAGCGAGTACGCCGATCTAATTTCCTCGATAGTCCTTCGGTGCTCACTGTTCTGCTCAACACGGTTGCATACGATCGCGAGACGATTGATGGTACCGTACGCCGGTTCGAGGGAGCCCAACTGCTTCGCAAAAATCTGGAGGCTGTTGGCGTTAAGTTTCTCGGGAATGACGGGAATAACCACGTTTCCGGTCGCTACGAGGGCGTTATCGGTGAGGACGTTCAGTGATGGTGGTGTATCGACTATAATGTAATCGTAGTCCCTGTCGAGTTCGTCAAGTGTCATACTCAACCGCTCTCGGCTCTTTGGTGCTTCCAGCAGTGTCTGGATATTCTTGTTGTTGGCGAGCTTCTCACTCGCAGGGAGGATATCGAATTCCTCGTGCTCAACGATGATGTCGTTCACCAAGTCCATCTGATCAAAATCGAGCACGTCGAATAGCGTTGTTCTGTCGGTGTCATAGTACAAATCGTTATATCCAAGTGAGCAGGTGAGTCCTCCATGATAG
>LFCJ01002844.1_pt1 | contig 12561 bp, 7 predicted proteins | sample 643141 | NCBI WGS metagenome assembly LFCJ01 (sample SAMN03766243, study PRJNA286221) | soda lake metagenome | biome: soda lake; feature: Kulunda steppe; material: water; isolation source: sample B1-Br-g2 brine of Lake Bitter-1 | place: Russia: Kulunda steppe | collected 2010-07 | reverse complement strand
GGATACAGCCTTGAAACCTTACCTTACCTTACCTTACCTGCTGGCTTGTCTGCCCGCAACCCTCCTGATCCTCACTGAATCCTTTCTTCTTTTCTGGTCAAGGGTTTTTCTTCCCAAGTGGTTTTCCTTAATTGATGTGAGGAGCTTTTCGCTGCTTGTGTAGTTATTCTTTTCTTTTCTTCATTCCATAGCAATTGTGATTGAAAAATCTCAATCTTGCACAGACAATAGGTGGCAAGAAGAAGTTAATCCTTATGATGATGGGGAGTGGTCCGCAGTAAATCCAAAAAATAAAGTTTGATGTCGACTTCATGGTTGTGTCTCATGCAACTATACTAGTCCTTATAGAATGGCCCAATACGAGAGTGACTCTGGAAAAAATAAGAGAAGAAGCCTGTCACAGAGCAATTGATCTTGCTGATTGCTCTTTTGTGGTCATGATGTAATAATCAAATCCCAACAGCAATTCATTTAGGTGACATTTGTGCAGCAACAGACAAGAGCACATACACAAGCACGCAGACGTTCAGTGTTTGGCACACATGCGTGCGCTTGCACAAATGCGTGCGCTTGCACACATGCGTGCGCTTGCACAAATACGTGCGCTTGCACACATGCGTGCGCTTGCACGCACAGATTTCAGCCTACAGCACACAACACTAGCTCAGTTAGTGGGTTCATATTGTGGAATATAAGGTTTTGAGAACAAGGTATGCTAGCGCACTGTAAAGCGATATCTAGGCACCCATGGTGTACTCCACTAGTGCCAGCAGGCCAAGGAGGGGTGGCCACAAAAAGGCTGTGAGGCATGGGCAAAGGGCATGGCATTGGCACAGCAGGCCAGGCCAAAAGTGTGCTTATGAGCTTGGAGGGCATGGAAAAGAGGAGAGCTTGATGCTCAAGTCTTGAAGAACTCATACTTTTCTTGCAAGCTGTCGCATTTGAAGCCCCCCTTGGCACTGCTTTGCCCCTGGGCCAGCATGTGGTCACCCTGTGATTGGAGAGGGCAGAGTAAGCAAGCTGTCTTTTTGTGTCCTGTTTGAAGACAGGGAGGAATCGGCCTTCTCTGACTTGTGGCTTCTTACATGCAAATGGGGCCTGGACACATCAAATGGCCATTGATCAAAAGCCTGGAACATGCCAGTAAATGATCCAAAAACAACACTACATTGGGTCATTGGGAGCTGGCCAGGAAAAAACGTTGGTCATTGTTGCTCAAATTGCTATGGTAGATGCAACTTGTTAGGCAACTTACTTTACTGCATGTGTTGAGCCCGAGGGCACGTACAGTGTATGGAATGCACAGTCTTATATCCTACCTGCGAGTGTTCATTGCCCATTTCTGGGACGCTAGGCGCTGAGTGTGCTTTGAGCTCACCCATCCCTCCCTCAACCTCATCCATCTGTTTCTCTTTTTTCTTGAACTCATCTGTGTGCAGAACTGATTCTTCCGCCTGCGAAGCACGTTCGCCATACGTGTCACACAGGACCGACACCCAACACTGATGTGTATTCAACACATGTTCTGTATCATAAGACCAGAAATACAATGCCATTTCACAAAGCTGTACATAAAATGAGAAAATTCAGCCTAATTGCATTGATGGCACAAGCGACAGAGAGCTAGGCAGCAGGACAAAGAAGTGTGGCAAAATGACTATCAGTCCTGTACAACCCCCTTGAGTGAGAAGCATGCCGTTTGTTAGACGCATCTAAGATTAAAGCAAGGCAAGCATTTCCTGCACTGTGTGCCACAGCCTGCGACAATCACCATTGCAAGCCTACCTCTTTCAGGAGTCTATTGTGCTCATGGATGGCCCAAGCGTACTTGGGCGTGTCAAGCCCTATCCAGTAGCCAACATGCTTATCAAAGCATGACCAAGCTGCAATGCAGCAGAACGAATGTCACATTGCCTGTTATGCCTGCCTCCCGCTGTCTGTCAATGATCATGCAAGCCTAGGAAGCTGACAAGAAGTCATGTCCTCCGTACATCTCATTTATAGGGCATTTCTCAATACTGCAAAATATGTGCCGTGCACCATGATGCACAAGTGCAAGGTCAAGCGCGCAACAAAACAGTTTGGTACCGAGGTTAGGGTTCTGCACATCAGCGCTTGTTTAACCCTGAACTTACAATACTTGAGGCTGTCCCATACACGTCCCGCGAATGTCCACGTCCAGGAATAAGAGGAGGGCTGCTCACTGATAGCTCCACTCGCTTGCAAATGACCATTTGTCCCCTCCACGTCTTGTTTAGACGCCATGCTTCTTTGTACTGATGGGTTTCAAAGGTTTATTGTACAGCGTCACGCATGGAGGTTCAAATTTTTTAGCTATTCACTCGCTAATTGAATTATTACAATTTGAACTATAACAGTGATTGATTTCAAGGACTTATTTTTGATAAAGGTATGGGGTCATTTCAACATGTCCAGGTGAGCATGTACTCAGTATCTTAGTGTTGTTGAATGAGGGGGCTTTTCATTTATCATTGACGCCTTGCTTTGGCATGACTCATGCTGGAATGAGTATTTTTGCAGCTGTCAAAGAGTGCGCTCCACGAGCCTTGGCTGAAGACCCAGCTTCAAAAATGGTGAGCACCTGCACTTTTGCTTTGTCTTGTCTATTATGTCTGTTGTGAGCGCTGTAACAGTCCCCTCCTAGATACTTATTTAGCAACATGCACAACTTATTCAGCAACAGAGGTGCATACATAAAGCGCATGTGCAGGTAGAGAGCCTCTTTGTCAGACACTGCCTTGCGTGAACATGGGCAGCGACTTTCATTGCTTTTGGGGCATGTGAATGAAAACCCTGCGACCCCTGGTCCGACACAGATGGCAGAGCATTTTTGTGTACGAGAGCAGAAAGAGCACTTGCTTGGCGCATTACCAGTGTTGTCCATTAGAATTTCTACTCTCAACGAGGTCCCAAATTTTTGTCCCAAATAGATGAAATTTGCCTGTTGATGCGGATTGCAGGGACATGTCAAAAGCACTGCAGTTCCATGCCTATCGGTACACTAAGTTCTATCACAGAATGGCGGGCTTGGAATTGGCTCTGGACTTGTTTAACGACCCTATATTTCAGTCCACTTTCAAGGTGTGCACTTTTTTCTACAGTGATTATGATTACGGCAGAACAAGCTCCATGGCGGTGTTGTTTTGGCAATCAAGGTTGTGCACAAGTCTCACATTCTTCGCTGAACTCCTCATGTTCCTCTTCAGCCTTAACTTGATGCTGGACTTTTTGGTTTGAATTTGTTCTGTGCCCCCCCTTTCTTGCTGCGCTTGCAATCAGATTATGACCGCAAACGGGTGGGCTTCGTTGGCTGGGCACAAGATTGTGCATGTAGACATGGAAAGCGTACCGGCCACATTGATAAGGATGGACATTTTTGACAAGGTGAGCTTAATTCAAGTATCACGCATTTCACATACCATTTCACATATTGTGTATGGGCCACTGATAAATGCTCCGCCTCAACTGATGCCGCTGAGTATGCCAGGCTAACATGCCCTCCCGGACATCTCTAACAGGGCGCCATGCGCACACAGTGAACCACTGGATTGTGTAAGATCATATACTTGTTGCTGGCAGGTTGCAGGCGAGGTGTCTGCTGAAGCAGGTGGCCCTGACCCGCCCATAGTCAGAGGCTGTGGCGGCGACATTTTAAAGCGCATGGATGATGTACGTGATGGCATAACAGTGAGTCCAGAAAACATGGCCTTATTTCAAGGTGTCCGTACTGCAAAGTTTCAAGGGGCTTCAACTATGCCTCTCTGTTAGCAATTGTTGTCATCTCAGAGCTTTGTGCTAGGAAGCCTGGACAGCAACTGGAAAATTGCATCAAAAGTTTTCCTGCCTTGTTAAGGGATTGTTCTTGACTGAGTCCCCCAGCCACCCTGTCAGTGCATCATTGTATGAACCTCAAGTCAAGGCCTAGGGTGACTTCAGGTGTGTGGGTTTCTGTTGCTTGGTCGCTAGCAATTGCACCTGTCCACCTTTGTGTGTTTCCTGCGCCGTCAGGTGAATGACAACCTGCGGGAGATGCTGCTGTGTGAAGAGAGTGACAACGCAGGCCTCTACAGTGATGAAGAAAAGGCCCAGCTCCTCTGGCGATGCTTTGAACATGTTTGCTTGGGGGGGCCCTGCTGCCAAAATGAGGTGTGCTGCTTAGACGATGGACTACAAATTGATGGCTGCAGATGAGCAGCAATTACAGGCTGGACTCACTGCATCCATAAAATTGCTCCATAATCACAATTGCGCAGCTCCTTCCAGCCTTTCTGTATGCGTTTTAACACCTTTGTTTCAAACTAATTGCCTACCGCTGCATTTCTACACTCACAGCTAAGATTTTCACTATCAACCTTAGCCTGCCATGTAGTTCACGCTGCATTGCTTGCCATCGCCTCCTAGGACAAGTTGGAGCCTTACCTGGAGGCAGCTAAGAGGCTTTACAAGGAGCTTGTAAGGTAAATACCACCAGGTCCATTGATGTACATGCCACCAGGTCCATTGATGTAAATGACACCAGGTTCAGTCCCAATGAAATTGATCAAGGAACTCAGAACTGAGCACATCATGTCTGGGGTCCTGGCTCTGGGCTTACTTGGTGTTTCATGTTTGCTCACAATCTTTACACTTGTGACACAATAATTGAACAGCGTGCAGAGGTCTGGAAAGGAAGCAGGTCTAGAGGTGGCGTCCACCGTCTTTAGAATAAAAGGGATACAAACGGAGACTGCTCAGGATGGAGGTGCGTAAATCCTGAGAGCCATTGTATGCTGCTGATGCCTCCAGCTTCAATAAAGTTGACTTATATTCCACCAATTCTGATTTCCTGCAGGTGCTCAGCCGTCCCTTTTTCCCAAAAAGGCAAATTTGCGGAACTCATTCTGCTACATGACCATTGATCCCAACACGCGTTTGGCTCGATTGCTTTACCATGCTTACTTGCCATACTGGTGATTTTTTGTCTAACTGGTAACTCTACGTATGTGCTGCAAGTCTTTATAGGAGGTAAACCGTTTCGGCAGCCTCCCTGCGCACCTCTCCATTAGGTCAGCATTGCACGTGACAATGATTCCAGGCCGGAACTTCCAGCGTGAGCAAAACTGGCCTCAAAAGCAACAGTTCGTAAAATTCATGATGGTGCCCACCACAAAAAGTTGTTGGCTAACCATTCAAAGAGTATTTTCTAGTCGACTACCTTGCGGGTTTGGTGCCGTTTGCAGACTATTTTGCTTCGCAATTCAGTTTTCAGTATTTTACCAGTAGATGAACTAGTTGTCCTGTTTAGGATGAGACTAAACATTCTCCCAAATTTCATTTGAAGAGATAAATAGCTATAGGAAAAGAGATAGATAGTTTTTGGCCTCCCACACTGGTGCAATACAATGATTACATGGGTAAGGCCCTGGTGCAATACACCAGCGATGCACTAAAAAAAAAAGGAAAAGCTACGCACTCAGGATACACCCTATGCACTATTACATCTCCTGCCCCGCCGCCCCGCCTCCCCCTTGAGATGTTGGCCCAAATGAGGTTGGCGGTTGGGGCCTAAGAACTGTCCCACAAGGTGTCAAATCGGTGGGTGGGGAGCCGGGCGACGCCCAGTGCGTGGCGAAGCTGGTCACCTCCACACATCTGCCTGACACCCACCACTGGATAGGGCTGTCTCTCAGGTGCACGCACCGGCGTGTGGATACCCCGGCTGCTCCTGAAGCCACCTTCCTCCAGCTGTGCCCGGCATCGGCTGCAACCTTTCCCCTCCCCTTAGGCTGAGCTTTCTGCTGGCCGCAGCTGCTTACAAGGTCGCGCTATTTGTTCGCTCCATAGCCGCCCCCGTAACTAGTACGTGTTACAAGGTAGAAGGGAGACAGCTTGTCTTGAAGCTACTTCGGAGATGCAAAGCGACAAAGTAATGCAGGCAAAACAAGCCATAAACACCCAGTCAACTACCACAACCGACTGTGCATGCAAATGCAGCATAAGTCTGGCATGACAAAGGCAAATGCAGCATAAATCTGGTGCTGCACTAATCTGGCATGACAAAGGCCTCGCAGGTACCAAACAAACGAAATTAGCTTAGAAGTTTCTACCTTGAAACTTCAAGTTAGGGTTTGCCGCCAGCCTGGCCATTAGGCTGATTGGTTGTGGCTGACTTTCGCCAGCCAGAAAGTTTCATGTATGAAAATGAAATGGCAAAGCTTTATTGTGCCGCTGAGAAAAGAATTTAAAGCCAGTCTGACTAAGCAAGGCATGCAAAATATGAACATCATATTGAATGGTCTCCACAGACGAAGACTAGCAAAAAAGGAAAAGAGCATGTCATGCTGAGAGACTGCTGCACACCAAACAGACTCATGGCATGACCATGACTTGTGGTGTGTGGACTGGCGAACAGCAATAGTGTACACCGAGCAGGCAACACCTGCCAGTGGCAGGTTGCCCGCGATGAGGCTGAGGAGTCTCTGATACCGTATCAAGGGTGACCCTTATCCTTCCCAGCACTTTCTCTCTCTCTTCAGCCTGCAAATAGGCAAGGGCAACGGTGCATGCAGCTGCTGTCCGATGCACTCACACTGGATGGTGGACTGGACTGGACTGAGCGCTGCCACACCTGTTGCCCCCAAGGGCTAGATGGGTCTACTCCCTGGCGTACATTTTACAAGGTCACTAGGTGGAAACAAGGTTTTACTACGAATTCGTCTATGACGCGCTCAAGTACAGCTATAGCTGAACTGACAACAGAATCAAACACTCCACCAACTGAACTAACCTCCGGGTCACAATGCAGCATAAATCAGGCACTGCTCTAGTCTGGCGTGACAAGCATCATGGAAAGGATATGACTATTTTTTTCTGAGAGAGGACACACACAATTATTCACAGACAAATGAATATGCATCTGAAAGGTTTATCAACAAGTAAAAAAAGTCGAATACTCCGAGTATGAGTCATACATGCGAGCCTCACCTGACCACATACTCAAAGCAATACAAGCATACCATTGAAATCATTTTTTGCCAGCTCATTGTTTTTTGGATTCGATCCAGAGCAAAATGCTTAGTACCATTTTTGCAATTACATCTTTGTCATTTTCTGCACTGTCCAACTTGGACTTAAAGTCATTTTTTGCTGATTTCAGTAGCCACTTCCCAATTTCCGGGCCTGATCACCAACTGCTTATTCAAGGATGGCATGAATGTCCTGATTTCTAACATTTACCGATCTGGCAACTTCTGGCTCAATTACCAGTTTGGTTATCGAAGGGACTACTCCTGGTCTGGTCTGCAGCTTTTACCAGTCTGGCAGATGGGTAACCATAAGCCTGATTTCTGGCTCAACCATTCCTGATCTAATTTCCACCAATGATCATTTAAGTAATGGTAGTACTGATTTCTGGTTCGCTTAGCATTTTGGTAATCAAAGGAACCATCCCTGATCTGATTTCCAGTTACCATTCCGGTAATGGTAGTCCTGATTTCCAGCTCTGTTAGCATTTTGGTAGTCAAAGGAACCATTCCTGGTCTGATTTCCAACAATTACTATGGTAGTCCTGAGTTCAAGCCCAGTTACAATTTTGGTAATCGAGGGCCCTATAACTAACTTAATTCCCAGCCAATTCCAAAAATAGTAATCCGAGCCATTTACCTGGCCAATTTCCAAACTGGTAATCCACAAGGTAATTGAGGGGCAACTTACCTAGTAATGAAAAACAACATTACGACGTGGGCCATGGTGACCAAGGACAGATCAGCATTAGGTGCTAGCCATGACTCTTTTCTTAAGAGATCTGGAGCACCAGGAAAAGAGGTACGGATTTTGGATCCCAGTTCATACTTCAGCTACAAAGTTCACAGTCTCTCTATGCCACCCTCACTACGACAATGGTATCATGCTGAACATAGTGCGCCATGCGATCCACTCATCTCTTTCCACTGAAAGTGCCACTGCTACCCACATGCTCCTTCCAAATTGTAAGGGCCTTTGTGCAAATGCGCAAATCATGAAAATATCCAGAGCAATGTACCATCTTAGGCACTATTCCCCAGGCATCAGTGACCCACCGCCGACAAGGATTCTGGATTGGCTCTTGAAATGATGGATACATGGAATGAAGGAGCATAACTTATACTGTTAAATAGGAATCCAAGGTGGTGTGCAGCCTTGACTAATGCCATACCCGAGGCAAATTTTAAGCCCTGCCCACACCTACCCATTCAGACCGGGGCTAAACCATCAAGAATACCGAGATCATTTAAAGAGAAACTGAATGACTCAGCTTTAACACAGAATCCTAGGCTCATTACTACAGCTCCTAGCCCCGTAGCGCTCACAACAAAGTCTGAGACCAAAGGTTCCAGGCTGGCGAATGTGGGCACACACTAATGGCAGTTGCTCGTAGAAGTCAACAACATATTGGAGCAGGAGCTATTATACTTTCAACTTGAACGGCCGTCCATGGTGAATCTGGTGGAGTTGAGACAAGCATACCATTGGTACGATATCACTCAGTTTTGTGATACGAACATGTTGGCCTGCATGGGCAGCGTTGCTGTGTCAAACGTGTTGGCCTGCATGGGCAGCGTTGCTGTGTCAATACAGAGCAAGGCAGCCAATTCAGAGTTGAAAATGGAGATGCTGGGTTTGAGAAGGCAAGCCTTGAAAATCCTAAGGCTTGATGAAAAAGCATATCACACTCACAACACAACACACACACGCACGCACACACACACGCACACACACACACGCACACACACACGCACACACACACAAACTCGCACAAACGCGTGCAAATACAAGAGCATAGAAGTATTAATAAAAGGTGCTCCGCATTAGCAGGCTTTGTGTGGTCGGATTTACCAAACATGGAAGCAGACATTATAAAAAATAACATATGTTTGCTTGAATATTAAAATATGTTTCAGAACTGCATCTTCTCCCGTCTCTTATAAGGGAGGAGGAGTGAAGAATGACGCTGCCTGGAAAATCCTGAGCCTGGGAGCTGAGAAGACTGGCGTGATAGTGGAGCTTGGGCGTAAACATGGCACCACTTTATCCCACCCCTCACCACCCCACCCCTCTTCACACAAAGACCTTCAACTTAGCTGACCTTGTAGAACCAGTTCCAGATGCTGTGGTACCGGCAGTGAGTACAAACAGCATGCCATTGCTTTGAAACACTGAACCAGTTTGGAAGGACTGCTTAATTGGACAGTCAATAGGCTTGCTCTGCAGCTTCGGGGAACAGCATGAGAGCAGCAAGGAAGTATCACGTTGAGAAGGCATGCAGATGGCATTGTCTTGCTGAGCAGGTTTGACTTGCGCTGCCAAAGCCTTCACCTTGCCTATGCCTCCAGGGGTTGCGCCAAAATGCAAGCAGCATGGAGTTATTTAAGGAGGAGTTCAGGGTACGTACCTCATGCCGTGTCATGTTGCTGAACAAGCCGTTGAGTTTGTGCTGATGCTGGCTCCGAGATGCCAGCATGATCCTAAGCTTCAACATGAAACACCCTTCAACAAGCAATGCTCATACTTCCAGAGCTTTCGTACAGACTCCCAATGGCTTTGCTCATATGCACAAGTCTCTGCGCACAAATGAAGGCTCAAGCACGAGCAGCACTTAACATGGCATCCAGTGTGCATTGGTGGATGGAACCAGGCAGATCTTCTGGGCACGTACCAAGAAATGCATGAGTGCAAGCGGTGTCTAGAAGCTCATGCGCCTCCTGCTCATTGAGTTTGCAAGCACCTTGGCTCACCCTAACCCTTTTCCTGGCATGAAGCTGGCATGAAAAGGCATTGCTTGAGGTATGCCCATGTACCTGCCCACCACAATACCCCCAGGGTAGAGGGGAGGGTTCAGCACATTGCGCTCCAGCTCTTGGTGTCCTGGTGCACTCCTATGTCGCAGGCTGCACAGCGACTGAGGAGCACAGAGGACATTTTCATCCCTGAGGTAAGGCCCACGGTTCCTGTGGGAAATGCACTGCCCCTCTTGGCGTGTGCCCAACGTCCCGATCTGGGACTGGCACACGGATGCGCCGCACAGCCTGAGGCAGTACACAGTTTGGCAGCCAGAGAGAGGATCAGGGACTGCGCGCACGAAGGAGCACGGCACACAGTGTCCTGCTTTGCCCCGCAGCACCTATTGATCCTGGATGGTCAACCTTACATGCCCATCCAAAGCTAGGCTGGCGGTCACGTCTGCACGTACCCAGCCTGCACGTGCCTGTTTGGGGGGGGTGCCCTCTCTTGTGGCTGGCGAACTGTCACGGCCCCAAGTTTGCCTCGTGCACGCGCGCTCAGCACCCACCTGAAACCTGCCGGAGCTGCCGCGGCTGTGATCAACCCTGCAGGTGGTCAGGACCACACACCCCCCGGAGCTGGCCCCGCACGGCGTGGCCTCCAACCCCGCACCCTCCTATGTGCTGCCCCCCACCCTGCAACGCCCCACCCCCCGCAAGTCGCTAGGCCCGGGCCATCTCAGCCAGCCGGCCGTCATCCGCCCAAACTCCCCACAGAAAGGTGTGCGCGCCCGGCCAGGCACAAGGTGGAGTGTGGGGTGAGGTGTGAGGAGGTGGCTGTGGGGCCTCATCGCGTGGCTGGCCTCCTGGGGAGCTTGCGTGTGTGCTGAGAGGCGGCATGAAGAAGTGCCTTGGAACGGGCCCGGCTTGCGAGCCTACTGCCGCAGCGGGTGCTGCCACGTGTCCCCACACTGGCAGGCAGGCGCAGGGAGACACACCAGCAGGTGGGCGCAGGTAGACATGCCGTGGCATGCTCGCGCACGCATGCAGCGTCCCCGCCCTCCCCCCATCTCCCTTGCCCTACCGCACACCTCTGCTTTACCCGGAAGCACGCGCCTGGCCCTCCCTGCCCCTGCGCACTCCACCCCAACCCCCCGGGCATGGCCACAAGCCTACAGCTGTCAGCAAGCCTCCCCCCGAGGTGCCCTACTCCGCCACTTCCCCTACCGATCCTCCATCAAGGATTCGGTTCCAACGCACGCACATGCACGCGCACCCTTCTGCGCACGCACCCGCCTGCTTGCGTCCCACTGGCCGCCTGCCCCGCAGGCCCCAAGTTCGACTGGTCAGAGACGCACCTGAACCGCCCCAACTCGGAGTACCTGCTGACGCGGCAGAGCCGGCCAGACGCCGTCCCTGCGCGGCCGCTGTCGCCGGGCCGGCCGCGCAGCCCCAATAGCGCCCACCCCACGGCACTGCATGCCAGCTTTGAGGCTCGCATGTCTGCGGGCAGCAGGCCGCTGACAGGTGAGGGGGGCTCCCGCGGAATCGCTGACAGGTGCTGACAGGTGCCAGCAGGTGAGGGGGGCCCCCCGTCAACGGGTACTGACAGGTGAGGGGCCCAATGGCGGCGCTGATAAGCGACGTTCAATGATGTGTGAGGGGCCTTCGAGTGCTGACTGGTGACAAGCCCCGCAGCGGGGCTGACAGGCGACAGGAAACGCCGGACGGTGGGGGCTGCGGCGCCACGTCCGCTTGTGGTGCACCAGCGCTGTGACAGCGCACGAAGCATTGCCATGTGGTCTCGTATGACGCAGGGAGGAAGGCAGCGCTCATGCGCATGCCCTAGCATTTGGGCGCATTCGCTGGTGGGGCAGTGGCAGCGCGTCGTGTATGCCCTTCCTGCACATCCTTGCCTTTCTAGCTGCTGCTGCTGCTGCTGCTGCTGCCGCCGCCTTGCATTCATCCCACATCCACCGACCTCCCACTGTACCCAACACACGCCACACATGCGCACACGCGTGCAGCCAACGCCAACAGCCCGCCAGTGGCCGGCAGCATCGGCCTGACCCTTGCCGACCATCAACAAGGCAGCACCTTCAGCGGATGGGCCACCATTGATGCTGCCGCAACAGGGGGCAGGAGGGCAGCGGGCGGCGCGGGCGCTCCCCTTCCCCCCCACAAACCGTCCTCGCAATCTGGCCCCCTTGGCCGCAACCTTGTGGGCAGCCGGCATGGCCACAAGACTGCCCCTGTGCCCGGGAGCGCGGGCGCATACGCGCCGTATGGCGCGCGAAGCGCGGCGCGAGGGGGGCACTGGCCGCCCCAGCCGCTGGTGCACGGCAAGGTGCGCCCCGCCGGCGCGCGCAGTGCACCTGCTGCTGCGTGCGTGTGTCTGTTTGTGTATGTACTTTTGTGTGCATGTGCATGCGCTTCCCATGAGACCAGGTTGCCCGTTTATACATACCCTGTGTGATGCTGGGCCGGTGGACGCGGCCTCCCTTGCTGGTAGGCTCCTTCCCGCCATGCGCGTGAGCAGTGCAGGAAGCCATGCACGGCAGCATGGGTGTTGAAATTGCCCCAGCACACCCAGCGCCACTACACACTCCAGCACACCCTCCAGCACCGCTACACACTCCCAGGCAGTGTTTGGGCGAGCAGGCCACCGCAAGTGGTGTGTCAACTGCCCGCAACCATGCCTGCCGCATGAGCAATCCCTGCCACTGGCAACGTCACTTCCATGCTGAGCGTGCACTTGCGTCGCACAGCCACATGCTACAGAAGCTCTCTTCTGCATCCCTTC
>LFCJ01002842.1_pt1 | contig 12565 bp, 12 predicted proteins | sample 643141 | NCBI WGS metagenome assembly LFCJ01 (sample SAMN03766243, study PRJNA286221) | soda lake metagenome | biome: soda lake; feature: Kulunda steppe; material: water; isolation source: sample B1-Br-g2 brine of Lake Bitter-1 | place: Russia: Kulunda steppe | collected 2010-07 | reverse complement strand
TCGAACCTGCTCGCAAGGCGCACCATGACGGGCTTCGTGACTTGGCCGGGGTCTGACCCCTCAGGGTCCCAGTGAGTGTTTCGCCTCAGCCGACCTTTAAAGGCAACGCCTGCGCGACAAGAAGGCCCACTTCCACGACATCGAATGACAAGAGCCGCTGATACGCCATGCCAGACACCCGTCCTCCCGCCATCCTGCTGATGGGACCCACTGCCGCCGGCAAGACCGATCTGGCCATCGCGCTCCACGAGCGCCTGGGCTGCGAGCTGATCAGCGTCGATGCCACCATGGTCTATCGCGGCTTGGACATCGGCAGCGCCAAGCCCAGCCCCGATGAGCTGGCTCGTGCTCCCCATCGGCTGATCGATATCCGCGACCCCACCGAGCCCTATTCGGCGGCGGAGTTTCGCGCGGATGCCCTTGACGAGATGCGACAGATCAGCGCAGCCGGCGGGGTGCCGCTGCTGGTGGGCGGCACCATGATGTATTACAAGCGGCTGCTGCAGGGCGTGGCCAACCTGCCCGGCTCGGATCCGGCGGTGCGCGCCGAGCTGGAGGCCGAGGCCGAGGCGCGGGGCCTGGCCGCGCTGCACGAGGCGCTCGCCCGGGTCGATCCCGCCTCGGCGGCGCGTATTCACCCCAACGACCCCCAGCGGCTGATGCGGGCCCTGGAGGTCCACCGGCTCAGCGGTCGGACGCTCAGCGAGCTGTGGGCCGAGCAGCGTCCGGAAACCTTTCCCTGGCGTACGCTGTCGATAGGGCTTGCCCCGGCGAATCGTGCCGTACTGCATGAGCGCATCGCCAGGCGCTTCGATGCCATGCTGGCAGGAGGTTTCCTCGACGAGGTGGAGTCCCTGCGCGCACGCGGCGATCTCTCGCCGGACCTGCCCGCCATGAAGAGCGTCGGCTATCGCCAGGCCTGGGCCTACCTCGACGGCGAGGGAGATCTCGAGGCCCTGCGCCATCGCGGCATCGCCGCCACTCGCCAGCTGGCCAAACGCCAGCTGACCTGGATGCGCAGCTGGGAAGGGCTCGAATGGGTCGACAGTCTGGGCCCCGATCCGCTCGTCGAGGTGCTGAAACTCGTGCGCGATTTCGGCGCTTAGCGTAAGATACGCCATTCACAAGCCGGGTGGTCGGGGCCCAGGCGGCGCCGGCAATGCCAGTGAGGCAATAGCAGCACATCACGATACAACATCAACCCCAGAGACAATGTCAGGGAGAGCAACATGTCCAAAGGGCAGTCCCTTCAAGATCCGTACCTCAACATCCTGCGCAAGGAGCGCATCCCGGTATCGATTTTCCTGGTCAACGGCATCAAGCTGCAGGGCCAGATCGAATCCTTCGACCAGTTTGTCATCCTGCTGCGCAACACCGTGAGTCAGATGGTCTACAAGCACGCCATTTCCACCGTGGTGCCGTCACGCAACGTGCGTCTTCCGGCCCAGGACCCTGCCGCGCCGCAGGACGGCCAGTGAGGTAGTGATTGTTTTTCGAACGCCCCGACGCCGGTGAAACGGCCGTCCTTGTCCATGTGGACTTCCAGGACGAACAGAAGCGTGAGGATGCGGGTGAGTTTCTGGAACTCGTTCGCTCGGCCGGCGCCGTGCCCGCCACCCTGTTGACCGGCAGCCGCCAGCGACCGGATCCGCGTACCTTCGTGGGTTCCGGCAAGCTGGAGGAGCTGCTCGAGGCCAAAGCGGTGCACGGTGCCGAGCTGGTGATCTTCAATCACGCCCTGAGCCCCTCTCAGGAGCGCAATCTCGAGCGTGATCTCAAGTGCCGGGTGCTCGATCGTACCGGCCTGATCCTCGATATCTTCGCCCAGCGGGCGCGTACCCATGAGGGCAAGCTGCAGGTCGAGCTCGCCCAGCTGGAGTACATGTCGACCCGCCTGGTGCGCGGCTGGACCCACCTGGAGCGACAGAAGGGCGGCATCGGCCTGCGCGGTCCCGGTGAGACCCAGCTGGAGACCGACCGTCGCCTGCTGCGGGCGCGGATCAAGGCGATCCACAAGCGGCTCGACAAGGTGCGCAGCCAGCGAGAGCAGAATCGTCGCTCCCGGGCCCGGGCCGAGATTCCCAGCGTCTCGCTGGTGGGCTATACCAACGCCGGCAAGTCAACGCTGTTCAACGCCCTGACCTCCTCCGAGGTCTATGCGGCCGATCAGCTCTTCGCTACCCTCGACCCGACGCTGCGGCGCCTTGAGGTCGAGGATGTGGGCCCGGTGGTGCTGGCCGATACGGTGGGTTTCATCCGCCACCTGCCCCACAAGCTGGTAGAGGCGTTTCGCGCCACCCTGCAGGAGGCCGCCGAGGCGTCCCTGCTGGTGCACGTGATCGACGCCGCCGACCCGGATCGCGAGCTCAACGTGCAGCAGGTCGAGCTGGTGCTCGACGAGATCGGTGCCCTCGAGGTGCCGACGCTCAAGGTGATGAACAAGATCGACCTGCTCGACAGCGCGCCGCGCATCGAACGCGACGGCGACGGACGCCCCGAGGCGGTGTGGCTTTCGGCGCAGCAGGGCAAGGGGCTGGATCTGCTGGCCCAGGCCCTGGCCGAGCGGCTGGCAGACGATGTTCTCGACTTCTCCCTCAGCCTGGTGCCGGAGCAGGGCCGACTGCGTGCCGCTCTCCACGAGCTGGGAGCGGTGCGCGAAGAGGTCTTCGAAGAACAGGGCGGCATCCGTCTGCAGGTGCGCCTGCCGCGGCGCGACTTCCTGCAGCTGATGTCGCGACTCGGCGAGCGTGCCGATGACTATCTTCCCGAGGCCCTGAGTGATCGCGAGGCCTGGGAGGAACGGGGGACAGGCGAGTGACAGGCGGCTGACAATAATGATGACACGGACGACGGGCGTCACTCCGCTCAGCGGAGGGGCGCCGACAGGATCGCAACCGAAGTCTCGGCCGGCTTGCCGGCAGGGGCAGCAACGCATAGTGGAGAAGACCTATGGCCTGGAATGAGCCTGGTGGTGGCAACCAGCACGACCCCTGGAGTGGTGGTGGCCGTGGCGGCAAGGGGGGCGGCAATGGCGGCGGCGGCGGTGGTAACCGCGGCGGCAACCAGGGCCCTCCCGATCTCGATGAGGCCCTGAAGAAATTTCAGGACAAGCTCAATGGCATGCTCGGCGGCCGCGGCGGCAAGGGCGGTGGCAAGGGCGGCAAGGGTGGCGGCGGCAAGCCGCGCAACACCTTCGCTCTGCCTGGCCTGCTGATCGTGGTGGCGCTGGCGATCTGGGCGGCCACCGGCTTCTATCTGGTCGACCAGTCCGAGCGCGGCGTGGTGCTGCGCTTCGGCAAGTTCCAGGAAGTGGTCAGTCCCGGCCTGCACTGGAACCCGCCGCTGATCGACGACGTGCGCATGGTCAACGTGACCCGCGTGCGCTCGCTGACCCAGACCCAGGCGATGCTGACCCGCGACGAGAACATCGTCGAGGTCGAGATCTCGGCCCAGTATCAGGTCGCCGATCCCCGCGACTTCGTGCTCAACGTGCGCAATCCGCAGCTCTCCATCGAGAACGCGCTGGACAGTGCGCTGCGTCACGTGGTCGGCGGCACCGACATGATCGATATCCTGACCTCCGGTCGTGAGATTCTCGGCAGCTCGGTGCGCAGCCGCCTGCAGTCCTACCTGGACAGCTACGGCACCGGCATCAGCCTGCAGACCATCAACATCGAGTCCACCTCGGCGCCCTCGCCGGTCATCGACGCCTTCGATGACGTGATCCGGGCCCGTGAGGATCGCCAGCGCACCATCAACCAGGGCATGGCCTACGCCAACGCCATCATCCCCGAAGCCCAGGGTCAGGCGCAGCGCCTGGTCGAGCAGGGCCAGGGCTATCGCGAGTCCGTGGTGGCCGAGGCCCGTGGTCAGGCCAACCGCTTCAGCGCGCTGCTGACCCAGTACCAGAACTCGCCGGCCATCATGCGTGAGCGTCTCTACCTGGATACCATCTCCGAGGTCTTCGGCAGCACGCCGATGGTGATGATCGACGTCGCCGACGACAGCCCGCTGATGTATCTGCCGATTGACCAGATGGGTCAAGGTGGCAGCGGTACGTCCTCCGGCGAACGCCTGGGCGAGCAGGGCGAGCTCGATCCGCGAGTCCTGGAGCGCCTGCGCTCCGGTCAGACCGGCACGGGCTCCAGCAGCAACAGTGGAATCCGCAGGGAGGGCCGCTAAATGATCAATAATCGTTCCCTGCTCATTGTCGGCGGCCTGGCCGCCGCGGCCTGGCTGGCCAGCAACAGCCTCTACGTGGTCGACGAGACCGAGCGTGCCGTCAAGCTGCGCTTCGGTGAGGTCATCGAGGAAAACATTCAACCGGGCCTTCATCTGAAGGTGCCGATCACCCAGACGGTGCGCAAGTTCGACACCCGGGTGCTGACCCTGGATACCGATACCAGCCGCTACCTGACCCTCGAGCAGAAGGCGGTGATCGTGGACTCTTACGTCAAGTGGCAGGTGGTCAACCCCACCCGCTACTACGAGGCCACCGCCGGTGACGAGATGATGGCGATTCGCCTGATTCAGCCGCGGGTCGACGAGAGTCTGCGTAACGAGTTCGGTCGTCTGGATCTGCAGCAGATCATCGCCGAGCGCCGCGATGACCTGATGACCGGCCCGACCCAGGACCTCGATGCCCTGCTGCGCGACGAGCTGGGCGTGGCGATCCGCGACGTCCGCGTCAAGCGGATCGATCTGCCCGACGACGTCTCCGCGGCGGTCTTCGAGCGCATGCGCTCCGAGCGTGAGCGTGAGGCCCGCGAGTGGCGCGCCCAGGGTGAGGAAGAGGCCGAGCGGATTCGCGCCAACGCCGATCGTCGCCGTCAGGTGCTGCTGGCTCAGGCCACCGAGCGCTCCGAGACCCTGCGCGGTGAGGGTGATGCCGAGGCCGCGGCGATCTTCTCCGACGCCTACTCGGTGGATCAGGAGTTCTTCACCTTCTGGCGCAGCCTGAACGCCTATCGCGACAGCTTCGAGGGCGACGGCAACATGCTGGTGGTGGACCCCTCCAGCGACTTCTTCCGCTACCTGAAGAGCGCCTCGCCCTCCAACGGGGAGTGAGTGCGACCTGCGCCGGGGTTCATCCCCGGCGCAAACATGGTAGACTCCTGCAACCGGGCGTGGCCCGGTTTTTTTGTGGCCGTCTATCGCGGGCCCTGTCACTCGCCGGGGTCTCGGCGAGCGTCTGACTTATGGCCCTTTCACTGCCTTGCAGGATGATTCACATGACCATCGCTGACCGCTGGCTGCTGCCCGACGGCATGGACGAGGTGCTGCCGCCTCAGGCAAGCCGCATGGAGGAGCTGCGCCGTGCGCTGCTCGATCTCTACCATCGCTGGGGCTACGACCAGGTGATGCCCCCCACCGCGGAGTTTCTCGACTCCCTGCTCACCGGCACCGGCTCCGACCTGGCGCTGCAGACCTTCAAGCTCACCGACCAGCTCACCGGACGCATGATGGGCGTCAGCGCCGACGTCACCCCTCAGGTGGCGCGCATGGACGCCCACTCGCTGAAGCGCCAGGGGCCGGTGCGGCTCTGCTACTGCACCAATGTGCTGCGCGCCACCGCCGACCAGCATCAGGGCGGTCGCAGCCCGGTGCAGGTGGGGGTGGAGCTGTTCGGCCACGCCGGCCTGGAAGCGGATCTGGAGATCCTTCATCTGGCGCTCGCCTCGCTCTCCGCGGCCGGTGCCGGGGAGGTTCATCTGGCGCTGGGGCATATCGGTATCTACCGCAGCCTGGTGGAGGCCGCCGGCCTTGCCGGCGACGCCGAGCGCGCGCTCTTCGAGGCCCTGGAGCTGAAGAGCCCCGGCGAGATCGCTGCCCGGGTGAGCGAGAGCGTCGAGGATCCGGCCCTGGCCGAGATGTTCCTGGCGCTGGGCCGTCTGCACGGCGGCGCCGAGGTCCTCGAGGAGGCCCGCGAGGCGTTCGCCGAGGCTCCGGCCGCGGTGGGCGCGGCCCTGGCGCAGCTGCGCGCCCTGCATCAGGGCGTGCTGGCCAGCCACCCGGAGGTGGCGCCCTACTTCGACCTGGGCGAGCTGCGCGGCTATGCCTACCATACCGGCATGATGTTCGCCGCCTATGTGCCCGGCTACGGTCAGGCGCTGGCCAAGGGCGGCCGCTATGACGATACCGGTCGCGCCTTCGGGCGCGCACGGCCGGCCACCGGCTTCTCCATGGACCTCAAGCTGCTGTCGGGGCTGACCCCTTCCCAGCCCGCCTGCGACGGCATCTGGGCGCCGGCGGAGGGCGAGGGCCTGATGGATGCCGTGGTGGCCCTGCGCGGGACGGGGGAGCGGGTGGTGCAGGCGCTGCCGGGGCAGCGCACCGGGCCGGTCGAGCATCGCTGCGACCGCGAGCTGGTATTCACCGATGGCCAGTGGCAGGTCGTGGCACTGTAGACTGGGTTAAACCTTGGGCGCGACGGCCAGCCGGCGCGCGGCAACGAGAGATGAGAGCAATGGGCAAGAACGTAGTGGTACTGGGCACCCAGTGGGGTGACGAGGGCAAGGGCAAGGTCGTCGACCTGCTGACCGAATCCGCCGCCGCCGTGGTGCGCTTTCAGGGCGGGCACAACGCCGGCCACACCCTGGTGATCGACGGCGAGAAGACCGTCCTGCACCTGATTCCCTCCGGCATCCTGCGCGAGGACAAGACCTGCGTGATCGGTAACGGCGTGGTGCTCTCCCCCGAGGCGCTGATCAAGGAGATCCGCGAGCTCGAGGCCAAGGGCGTGCCGGTGCGCGAGCGCCTGCGTCTGTCACCCGCCTGCCCGCTGATCCTGCCCTACCATGTGCGCCTGGACCAGGCCCGCGAGAAGGCCCGCGGCGTGGCCAAGATCGGCACCACCGGTCGTGGCATCGGCCCGGCCTACGAGGACAAGGTCGCCCGCCGCGGCCTGCGCCTGGGCGACATGCAGCATCGCGAGCGCTTCGCCTCCAAGCTCGGCGAGGTGCTCGACTACCACAACTTCGTGCTGGCCAACTATCACGGCGAGGCGCCGGTGGACTTCCAGCAGGTGCTGGACGAGGCCATGCAGATGGCCGAAGAGCTGCGCCCCATGGTCTGCGACACCGTGGGCCTGGTCCACGACTACCGCAAGGCGGGCGAGAATATCCTCTTCGAGGGCGCCCAGGGCTCGCTGCTGGACATCGACCACGGCACCTATCCCTTCGTGACCAGCTCCAACACCACCGCCGGCGGTACTGCCACCGGTTCCGGCGTCGGTCCGCTCTATCTGGACTACGTGCTGGGCATCACCAAGGCCTACACCACCCGGGTGGGCTCCGGCCCGTTCCCCACCGAGCTGTTCGATGACCACGGCCGCCACCTGGCCGAGCGCGGCCACGAGTTCGGCGCCACCACCGGCCGCCCGCGCCGCTGCGGCTGGTTCGACGCCGTGGCCCTGCGCCACGCCGTGCAGGTCAACTCGGTGTCGGGCATCTGCCTGACCAAGCTCGACGTCCTCGACGGACTGGAGAACATCCGCGTCTGCGTCGGCTACCGCAGCAAGGATGGCGAAGTGCTGGACACCCCGGTGGACTCCGAGGGCTATGAAGCCATCGAGCCCCTCTACGAGGACCTGCCGGGCTGGAGCGAGTCGACCCTGGGGGCCCAGCGCGTCGAGGACCTGCCGGCCAACGCCCGCGGCTATATCCGCTACCTGGAGGAGAAGGTCGGCGTCAGCATCGACATCATCTCCACCGGCCCGGATCGCAACGAGACCATCGTGCTGCGCAACCCCTTCGAGGGCTGAGGCGCCTGTCGCCGAACCCCGGGCAACCCACGGAAGGCCCCGCTGCGGCGGGGCCTTCTGTTATGTCGATGCCGGGCTCAGTAGTCGATGCCGGGCTCAGTAGTCGATGCCGCGGCGCGCCTGTACCCCCGAGTTGAAGGCGTGGCGCACCTCCTGCATCTCGGTGACGGTGTCGGCCATGGCGAGCAGCTCGCGGTGGGCGCTGCGCCCGGTGACGATCACGCTCTGCTCCGGCGGGCGGTTCTCGAGGGCGCGCTTCACCGTCTCGATATCCAGGTAGCCGAACTTGAGCATGTAGGTGATCTCGTCGAGCACGACCAGATAGACCTCGGGGTCGGCCAGCATGCGCTCGGCCTCGGCCCACACCTCGCGGCAGGCGGCGGTATCCGACTCGCGGTTCTGGGTATCCCAGGTGAAGCCGGTGGCCATGATGGCGACCTCGAGGTTGGCATCCTCGACCAGCCGCTCGCGCTCACCGCATTCCCACAGCCCCTTGATGAACTGCACCACGCCCACCCGGTAGCCGTAGCCCAGGGCGCGGGTCACGGTGCCCCAGGCGGCGGTGGTCTTGCCCTTGCCGTTGCCGGTGAAGACCAGCAGCAGGCCGCGCTGCTCGGTGGCGGCGGCGACCTTCTCGTCGACGTGGGCCTTGAGTTTCTGCATCGACTGCTGGTGGCGGGTATCGCGATCGCTCATCTTGGGTCCATTTCTGTATAGGGTTTGTCGAACACGGAGTCTACGCGAGACGCGCGGCGGCGTCAGCTGCCGCTCATCTGCCCCGGCGCACTCGGGCCTCAATGCGCGCGAGGAAGACCCCCATGATGCGCTCATAGAGGGCGCGGCCCAGCACCGCATCCTCGATGCCGGCGTCGACGTTGGGGTTGTCGTTGACCTCGATCACCACCACCCGCTCGCCGGCCTGCTTGAGGTCCACGCCATAGAAGCCGTCGCCGATCAGCCGGCAGGCCCTGAGCGCCGCCTTGATCACCGCCGGCGGCACCTCGGCCGGGTCGTGGGTGGAGAAGCCGCCGCTCTTCACCCGGGCGCCGGAATGGTCATAGATCTGCCAGTGGCCCCGGGCCATGAAGTAGCGGCTGGCGAACAGCACCCGGCCGTCCAGCACGCCGATGCGCCAGTCGTACTCGGTGGGCAGCCACTCCTGGAGCAGCAGCAGGGCGGAGTCGCGAAAGAGGTGGGCGGACTCGCGCTCCAGCTGAGCGAGATCCGCGACCTTGACCACCCCTCGGGAGAAGGCGCCGTCCGGCACCTTGAGCACCAGCGGGAAGGCGAGGTGGCCGAGCCGCTCGGCCAGGTGGCGCCGGTCGCCGCGCTGCAGTAACACTCCCTCCGGCGCGGGCACGCCGCGGGCCCGCAGCAGGGCGTGCAGGTAGACCTTGTTGGTGCAGCGCAGGATATCCTGGGGCGAATCGATCACCACCAGCCCTTCGTGTTCGGCCCGCCGCGCCATGCGATAGGTGTGGTGGTCCAGCGAGGTGGTCTCGCGGATGAAGAGGGCGTCGAACTCCGCCAGCCGCCCGGCATCGCGGCGGGTGATCAGGGAAACATCGATGCCCAGCTTGCGCCCGGCACGGATAAAGGCCTTGAGGGCGCCGCGGTTGCTGGGCGGCATTGCCTCCTTCGGGTCGACCAGGATGGCCAGGTCGAAGCGGTAGCGGCGTCGCGTCTTGGGGGTGCGCCACACCTGACGGGAGTGGCGGTTCAGGGCGCTGGCGAAGAGGTCCTGCTCGTCGGCGGTCAGGTCGCGCAGGCGCAGCGGCCGTAGCCTGGCCAGCCGCCAGAGGTCATGGCGGCGCACCAGTTTCGCCTCCAGCAGCGGGCAGGGCAGGCGTTCGAAGAGCCTGCGGGCCAGCCGCGCCAGTGCCGGCTCCCGGCACTCGCCGAACAGCACGCGCAGGGTCAGGGTGTCGCCGGGCAGGGCGCCGTCCCGGGCCAGCTCGCCGAGCAGCGGCGCCAGAGTGTCCAGCTGCAGGTCGATCAGCGCCTTGCGGGAGAGCTCGTTGAGGGTCTCCACCGTGGGCAGCACCCGCTGGCCGCGGGCCTGGGCCAGCAGCGAGACATAGTAGCCGCTGTCCAGGTAGTCGAGTTCGCCGCAGAGGTTGAGGACATGGGTGGTGAGGTCCTGTTCCTCGCTCGCCCGGTGGCGGCGATCCTGAGCCAGGAAGTCGGCGGCGCTGATCAGGTCTTCGGAGGGGTAGTAGGGCCGCCAGTCATCGAGGCGGTCGATGACGATTCGCAAGGGACACATGGGGCTTTCCGGAGCATAAGGAGAGGGGAGTGCGCTCAGCATGGGGCAAGGCGGGCCGGCGGACAATCGGCCGTCACGGTGAAAAGATTTCATGATCACGACCGGTGACTTTGCCCGGTAGGCTGAGCAGAATCATCGCCATCGACCTCAGGAGCCCTCCATGAACATCCGCCTGCGTCCGGCCACCTCCCACGACCTGGACGCCCTCTATCGCCTGGAGCAGATCGCCTTCACGGGCGATCGCTTCTCTCGCCGCCAGCTCTGGCACCTGCTCAATCGTGCCCACGCCGAGACCTGGGTCGTGGAAGCCGCGGCGGCCGAGGCGGCGGGGCCCGGACGCCTGCTGGGCTACGGTACCCTGCTGTTTCGCCAGGGCAGTCGCCGCGTCCGGCTCTACTCCTTCTGCGTGCACCCCGAGGCCCGCGGTGGCGGCCTGGGGCGCCGGCTGCTCGAGGCCCTGGAGGCGTGCGCCGAGGCGCGCGGGAGCGAGTGGCTGAGCCTGGAGGTGCGCGCCGACAACCGCGTGGCCCTGCGCCTCTATCGGCGCATGGGGTTTCGCCTCGAGCGCTGGCTGCCGGCGTACTACGAGGACGGCTGCGCCGCCTGGCAGATGGTCAAGGGGCTCGAGCCGGGCGCGATGGCCCGCGCGGGCTGATAGAATGCCCGGCGTCTTCCATCACTACTCAGGAGCCGTCATGCCCTCCTTCGATATCGTCTCGGAGTTCGACAAGCACGAAGCCAGCAACGCCGTGGATCAGGCCAATCGCGAGGTGCAGTCTCGCTTCGACTTCAAGGGCGTCACCGCCAGCTTCGAGCTCAACGGCGAGAACGTCGCCCTCGAAGCCGAGGTGGACTTCCAGCTCAAGCAGATGCTCGATGTGCTGCGCAACAAGCTGATTGCCCGCGGCATCGACGCGCGCTGCATGGACGTCCAGGAGCCGGTGCTCTCCGGCGTTCGCGCCCGCCAGGAGGTGACCCTCAAGCAGGGCCTCGACCAGAAGGAGGCCAAGGACATCGTCAAGCGCATCAAGGAGAGCAAGCTCAAGGTCCAGGCCCAGATCCAGGGCGAGAAGGTGCGCGTCACCGGCAAGAAGCGCGACGACCTCCAGGCGGTGATGGCGCTGCTGCGCGGCGAGCAGGGCCCCGACCTGCCGCTGCAGTTCGACAACTTCCGCGAGTGAGTCCCGGGGCGCCGGCCCACTCGCGGCTCGGTGCCAGCCGAGTGGGCCGGCGCCATCATAGCCCCCCTGCCTGCTCGCCATAGGAGATCGCGATTGGCGCGCCGGGGGCGACTGCGCTTCAATAAGGGTACCGCGACGCAGGGGGTGCCCAATGTCCTCGATTCGACGCCTGTTCTTTCTCGCCATCGCCTGGGTCAGTTTCGGCCTGGGGACCATCGGCGTCTTCGTGCCGCTGATGCCCACCACCTGCTTCATGCTGCTGGCGGTATGGGCCGCCTCCAAGGGCTCGCCGCGCTTCGCCCTGTGGATCCGCGAGCACCCGCGCTTCGGGCCCACCGTGGTGGCCTGGGAGGGTGAGCGCGCCATTCCCCGCCACGCCAAGTGGCTGGCCGCCGGCATGCTGGCCTTCTCCATGCTGGTGCTGGCGTTCACCGTCAGCCAGCTGTGGCTCAAGCTCTCCCTGATCGGCGGGCTGACCCTGCTGGGGCTGTGGATCATCACCCGCCCCGAGCCGGCCCTGGCCGGCTGAGACCAGCGCCGTCGATGGCAGAGGCGCAAGCGCTTTGAGCTCGGAGGGGCGAGCGCCGTACAATGGATGTCATTTCCGACAGGAGCATCCCGAATGTCCGACCCCCAGGCGACCCATCTCAGCGACTATCGTCCCCCTGCCCATCGCGTCACCCGCACCGAGCTGACCTTCGACCTGGACCCCGCCGCCACTCGCGTCAAGGCCCGCCTGCACCTGGAGCGCCACCCGGAGCGCGAGGCCGGCGAGCCGCTGCAGCTTCACGGTGAGGGGCTCGACCTCAAGGCCATCGCCCTCGACGGCGAGCCGCTGGAGGCGGATGAGTATGCGCTCACCGACACCGGGCTGACCGTGCATCGGGTGCCCGAGGCGTTCCGGCTCGATACCGAGGTGGAGATCGCCCCCGAGGCCAATACCGCCCTGGAAGGCCTCTACCAGTCCAACGGCATGTACTGCACCCAGTGCGAGGCCGAAGGCTTCCGGCGCATTACCTTCTACCCGGACCGCCCCGACGTCATGGCGACCTTCAGCACCACGGTAATCGGCGACGCCGAGCGCGAGCCGGTGCTGCTCTCCAACGGCAACCCGGTGGAGCGCGGCGAGCTGCCGAACGGGCGACACTTCGTCACCTGGGAGGACCCGCACCCCAAGCCCAGCTATCTCTTCGCGCTGGTGGCCGGCGACCTGAAGAAGGTCGAGGACACCTTCACCACCATGAGCGGGCGCGAGGTGACCCTGCAGATCTGGGTCGAGGAGGAGAACCTCGGCAAGACCGATCACGCCATGGCCTCGCTGAAGCGTGCCATGCGGTGGGACGAGGAGGCCTACGG
>LFCJ01002841.1_pt1 | contig 12566 bp, 19 predicted proteins | sample 643141 | NCBI WGS metagenome assembly LFCJ01 (sample SAMN03766243, study PRJNA286221) | soda lake metagenome | biome: soda lake; feature: Kulunda steppe; material: water; isolation source: sample B1-Br-g2 brine of Lake Bitter-1 | place: Russia: Kulunda steppe | collected 2010-07 | reverse complement strand
AGAGAGAGAGAGAGAGAGAGAGAGAGAGAGAGAGAGAGAGAGAGAGAGAGAGACAGAGAGAGAGACAGAGATGTCTGAAGTTGTTTGACTGTGGCCCCTGCCCACTGCGCAGGTCATCCAGGCGTACACCGACCGATTGGTGAAACAGCTGGAGGGCATGGCACAAGATTCAAAGACTGGTGCTGCCCTTGTGGACGTGGATCAAGCTGCCCTCCGCGTGACCTTGGATGTGATTGGCATGGTGAGTGCACTGAAAGGACTCAGAAAATACAGACCGATCTGAGGCAGGCCAAATTCTGGGCGATTGACCCTGGGTTGCGACCAAGAGATGTGGAGGCTTGTGTCATACACTGGCAATGATAGGCTAAAGATCATGGACTTAAAGGCTGCACCGAATAGAGTTGACTCAGGCATCCTGGAGGTGTCGCTGGTCATGCAAATGGGTGTAGGTTGCTAGACGCACTAGGTGGCTAGGTGGCTGGCTGGTTGATAAATGTTCACTTTGAACAAGTCGCAAGCAAAAGCCAGGCATCCAGTAAGCATGATACAAATCCCTTCACCATCCAGGCTGCCTTCGGCCATGAGTTTGGATCAACAGAGCTGGGTCCACCATCCGTGCCAGCACCACCTACACACCTACTGCGTGTGCTTCCGCGCTGCTTCACCGAGGCACGTCCGCCCTCCAAGAGCGTTTGCCAGAGACATGCCAAAACAGAGAAATGCACTTGTTGCCGGTTATCAGCAGAAAGTTCTACCTGCCCAGCCTGTCTGGCAACGGTCTTGCCTCTCAGCCTGTCTTGTCTTGTGTCTGCGCCTTTAACAACTTCATTTTTCCTTCTGTCGGCCTGATATTTTTGTGTGAGTCTTTTGATCTGCCTCTCTGTCCGACTTGCAATTTGTCATAGGGCTTGGGAGAGCTGATCAGTTTCTTGTGTGTAGTCTCTTCAAGGCGCATTTGACTCTAGGGCTCAAATCTGATCAGTGTTTACAGCCACCACTGCGCTTATGCAATGCCGGAAACATCCAGCTGACAATCAGCGCATGGTTGGGCTACTCAAACATGCACTGATCATTTGACCATACTCTGACCCCAGATCATGATAAGGGTGGCAAATCCTGTTAGAGCACTCATGCCTTCAATGGCAAGGGGCGGCCTCAAAGGTAAGGCAGTGCATTAGACAGGACCTTCCACATACTGTACATCTCCCCTTTTTCAGAACGTGTCAGCATTGCTATCTGAGTGCTTCTCCTCTTCTACATTATCTTTGGTCACACAAAACTAAATATAATCCTCCACAAAGGTTTCCTAGGGGCACCAGAAAGCATCATTTATATGCAGAAAGCACTTCTTCAAGCAAACAGCTTTGATACATGGGCAGTCTGTTCAGAACCCCTCACAACCTATTTTGTTTTGTGCATGTGTGACAGGGCAGCAATCCTTTATGGATTTCCATGCGGAGATGCGGATGCTGTTGCAAAAGTGCTTGGCAAGGCCGACTCCCCCTGATGCTGAGGATGTGTCCATTGGAGCACAACTTTGGCGCTTGTACCATGAGTCACAGGTGCGGCTCTGGAGAGCAAGACCAGACTGATGGGGAAGCAGAGTCTCAGTGGCAAATGCCAGGCCATGCATCTCAGTATGCCAGCTGGCACGATGGGAAAGCCCAATCTCCTCCAGTTTCAGAGACGGCCATCACTTAAGTGCAGATGTGTCATGCAAAAACAGCACTTTCTGACTTGGCCAACAGCGTTTAAAGTTGCAGCCAAAGGAGACTTGTGTCCTTTGCCTGGATTAACACTTGGTCTTCCTCAAATTCAATCTGCCTTGCTTCACAGAGCTTACGGTATTCTCCCAGCCTACACAATTTTCTATCTAGTTAGCTTTGTTCTCACTTCTTTTCTTTACAGCTAAGCTTAGTGCACATGAGCCCTCCCAAATGAACTTACAATGTACACTCAAGATCAAGCTGACAAATTGTTTAAGATATGATCAAGGTCACACAAATGATGCACCCACGTTAAGCAGATAATCACTGGCTCACCATGCACCGTTTTTTCTAGCATGCAGGGAGGAAGAGATGGTACGAGGGGATGTGCAGCCAAAGAGGAAGCAAAAGATGGTGATCCAACGGCAGGGGGGCTGCTTCCACCTCTGCCCGGCAAGCTTCACATGTTTGCACTACGCCTTGGAGACCTCTTACGCTCTTTCAGTGTTGGCTCCATCAAGGGTGCACCAGCTAGTACAAGTGAGTCGATATGTGCCTTTGTGTGAAGCGTGGTGCCCAAGCGCGTGTTTGCTTTTGGCTCCAGCGAGGGTGCAAAGTACTTGAGGGGGATGCACTCATTTGAACATAAAGATTAGAATTAAAGATTAAGAGTTCAAGATTAGAATTTTCTGTGGTACACTGTGCGCTGAAATTGTTGTTTGCACACTCTTGCGCAAACCCCTGTGAACGCATTCACAAAAGCGTGCTTGAGTGTTTACTGAAGCAGCCAGACAGAATGAGACCATACCCTAAAGATTTCCAACACTCTTGGAAAGACAAGCATGCAGGAAACAAGGAAGGCATGCAACCAACAACAGGCTTTACACATTTAATAGTCTGCATTTCTTTGCATTTGCACTGCTTGCTGCCAAACTCCACATTTTGGCGTGCAAGATCCCCAAAGGGTGGCAGATCAGCACAGCTCCATTCACTTGGGTGGAGTTGCTTATTCTCCTCACACCACATTGTAAATGTCTGCAGTGGAAGTGCTCCTCACCCATTGTTCGCTTTCAGGAGGAGCAGCTTTCCAAATTTCATGCGGCGGAAGTTACCTGCTACTTGCAATGCTCATTGACCCCTCGCCCACAAATTATTGGAATGAAACGCTTCCTGGTGCCCGTGAGCTGAGGGAAGCAAGCTTTTACTGCATGCAGGCAATGGTAAGACCACAGGAGATGATGCCCTGATCAGCGCAGAACGGATCATGAGTGAGATTGGTATCCTTTTTGTGGAAGGTGAGTGATGCCTGTGTACAGCACAGGCAGCTTGCCGGTGCGTGTACTCACCAACTTTCCCCTGAACCTGCTCAAAGCTGATTTGTTTTCAAGTTGGATCTGTGTATTTCTCAAGCCATGCATGCCGTTGGTGGTGTAAGCATAAGTGCATGTGCTTGGCACTGCAGGGCCCTTGCTTGTGTTTGTGCAGGTGCACCCCAACATACGCACTGCCTCCGGTGTTTCTTGCATGAGGCATTTAAATAAGGGACATCATCTCGCATAAAGGAGCAAGTCCTGCCCGTCTTCAGGTTTTGAGACCACCGGGCACACCATAAGCTGGACCTTGCTCAAGGTTGCCACTGTTCCTGGTGAGCCCCTGCTTTGCAAGTAAAGTGAAATATTTATTTTCAAGAAAACTTGTGTCAAGCAAAGCTGCATTGCATACCTGCATTCAATTTAAGGCAGCTGCCTTGGTGGCGCATTCAGGATGTAGTGCGTCCTCGTCAATTGGTGAAGTATCCCGGCATTCATTGTGTGCGTAAATCTGTTTTTTTAAAGCAGAGTCCTCAAAGCATGGAATATGAAGCCGGATACTGAGATCAGGATGCAAAGCCAAACAATTGAACCAGCTGTTGGCAGTTTCAAGGTTCCAGCTCCAGATAAACGAGTCCATCACTTTTGAGCAGCCATTTCCTTCATTGTAGCAGGCTTTCAGACAGAATAGAAGACAGTAATGGATTTGCCCTGGCCAATTGTCCTCGGGCAGGCCTTTTGAAACAGACTTCACACAGAAGAACGTTTCTGGTGGAGGGGGCACTTGGTGCAATGGCCTTGAATTGATGCAGGGAGTGTTTTTTTCTTTTTTGCAGGGGTTCAGGAGCGCATTGCAGCTGAGCTGGATGAAGTGGGCCTCCTTGTCAAACCAACAGGTAACATGCCATACACATATGCAAGATCTAGGTTGCACCAGGTTCTTGGCCTCCATGTAAGCGTTCAAGCTTTTAATAAAAGGCAAATGCATTGCCATGTGCTTGATTCCGGATTTGCCTTCCCAAGTTTTGATTCTACAATTTGTCCGACACAAATTTCTCTTGAAGCTCCTACTTCCTTTTGGTGGTAACTTGCATTCAAAACCTTTTAGCCCCCCAAGTCTTACAAATACAGTTGTTGCTTAACAGGGTTGTTATTGTACCATTTTGTGCTAGGAAGCATGCTCTCAAGAGTGTTAGAGCAGTGTGCCTGTCAGCATACACAGTGAAGTGTGATTGGTATCAGGGCATACGGGAGCATGTGATCACTCATTACTCAATTTGCTCTGCTCCTATCCTTTTTGAGCTCATGACACCTAATTCATAGAGAGTGGCCTCCAGTCAAGTGCTAGAGGCCGTGAGCGGGAAGACTTGCCCTCAGGACCTCGCCCTGTGGGTCTGGATGACCTGCCTCGGCTGAAGTACCTAACAGCCTCAATCAAGGAGTCCATGCGCATGTTGCCAGTGGTCAGCATCATGGGCAGGTGCGTGAAGCATGGCACAAGGTATTCAGGTGCATGCGTCAGGCTCAAGGCAAGGGAATAAAAAATGGCATGCTGGTGCGTAACTTTAAAAAAAAGGATGAAGGACTGTTGTGCCAGCTACAACATAACTTACCTCATTTTGAACCTCAATTCTTTTGGAAACATTTTGTTTGGTCTCCTGCAATCGCTTTTTGATGCTGTAACATATGCTAATAGGAAGGACACTGTGACTTTCAGCAAAGGGGTTAGGCCAGATGATAAGAAAAGGCAGTGGTGAAAAAGCACTTTACCCTGAGAGGCACAGTAGAAACTTGTTCCAGCCTGGCTTAAACCTGGATGCTGCAGCAAGCCCGGCTGTCTGTGATCTTGAAGTGTTTCAAAAGAGAGTACAATTATCTTCCAAACCAGAAATAATGCTTCTAATCAACTGCATTTTCTCTGCATGAAATTCAGATTTTGTTTCTGTTGTATTTCATAGAACTTGAGACTTCGCAGGGTTCCTGTTTCTCTTGCCTGGGGTATGATTGTGCGAAACCGTTCAGAAGTGCTTCTCCTTGCCTGTTTTCTCAGTTCATTTTGAGTTCAGCTAAGCTTTGCAAACGAGCATCCATCACAGTACCCTACAGCACATGGATGCAAATCTTTATGCTGACACATGTTTTGTGTGGTACAGCTCGCGTAAAACTGTGCTAGGTGGCTCCTTGCAGGGAGGACACCTTAGTGTGCTTGTGATCCATTTTCAGGTCAGTGGGTACAAAGCCCACACGCGTTGGACCTTATGTCATCCCACCTGGCACGCCCGTTGCCATTCCCCTGTTTGCTATCCATAACACCATTCACAACTGGGAAGAGCCAAAGAAATTTTTGCCGGAGCGGTGGCTCCAGGTGCGCAGTCAGCTGCAGACTGGATTTTGTTTGTGCCTGTACCCTGCCTGTTTTCACCCATTTGGTTTGCCCTCATTGTCATAAAAGCCAGGACTGCCATCCTCTAATAATGACTGCTGCATAATTTGCATGGTGACACGATGCCAGGCAGAGCCTTAGCACAACGTGCCTTCAGCTCCTGCCTTCTAGTCCAGTTTGCTTGCTTGCCACTTTGTAGGTGCCAGTGGAGACATATGTAGTGGGAAGCATGTTTCCACTGAGTGAAACACACGAGGATGAAGGCAAATCCACCCCTTATCAAGCAAGTGCAGCAACAGACACACCTGGAGTTCACAGCAAAGATGGCAGGCGCATCATCTTTGCGCCTTTCAGTGAAGGCCCCCGCAACTGTGTGGGCCAGACACTGGCCAAAATTGAAGTCATCACAGTATTGGCCACGCTGCTGGCACACTTCCGGGTGGAGCTTGCTCCTGAGGTACGGTAGCACATATTCCTTGCTCCATTCATCTTGCTCCTCAGGCTGTCAGTCTACTTGCTAACATTTCTGCTGCATCAAGCGCTTGTGCTATCTAGGCCAGAATGCTACTGTCAGAGAAAATACAGCCTTTGAAGCCAATTTCAGTGCTCACACCAATCTCATAATCCCCTGCACGATTCATCTGCCTTAAATGCTTGCTACAGCCTCATGTCTTCCTGATCACAAGGGCATGCTGTAGCACATGCAGCCTGTGTGGTACAAGGTTTGGCCGATTATGGCTCATTCCTGACATTACTAGTGTATCGTTTTTTACTTCCAAAGGTCTTAACATGTGTCTGAATTCTGCAAAGCAAGCGGCTGGTACCACACTGTAAAAAGTCATGGATATGGTGGCACTTGATGCTCTAGGAGGTTGAACAAAGCTATCCTGACGCCTCTCGAGTGCTGCGCCCAGCCACCTTAAACAAAGCCCTAGCATGTTTTGATTCCCAACCGTGGGATGGTTTGGTCACATCAACACACATGCAGCCGAATGCGCCACAGTGCTCAGCTTCCAGGCTAAAACATTGTGCTCTAGGCTTCCCATAGGCAGGGGAACTGTGAGGAACCAACACACCCCACAGCGATTAATCTTATTACAGAAAGCAACACACAAAGATATGCCTGGTTGTTTGCCCGCAGATGGGTGGTGCTGAGGGCGTGAGGAATCGGGAGTCCACACACCTCACTTTGCAACTCAAGGGCACACAGGGCTTGCGGATGAGGCTCTACCCACGCTCCATAGAAGGAGCCAATTGATCGTATTTGTGTGTGGTGTGTGTGCATGTGTGTGAGGCATGCAATGGCCTGCCTGATGACAGTCACAGGGCAGCCCTCAGGCTGTGCTGGCCAGTTAGCTGCTTGCACACAGAGCAACAGAGCAATGTGAGAACAGCATGAACCTCATTTTTGAGACGCGATTTTGGCCATGTTTCGTTATTATGCCCCATGAGTTCTCCTCACTACACTTTCAAACAAGTTGTTCGTGTCACATTCACACACATTGACAAGCCATGTTGACAAAAAGTGGCACGCAACAGACTGCAACAACTGAGGGCCAATAGTGCCTAAACCAGATTTGCCTACTTATGCTTGTAAATGCCCATCAGTGCACCTACCAGAATACTTTGTCGAGATTAGATTTTGTTTGAAACTGTTGTAAATAACGACATTATCTCAGGCTTTTCGGACATGCTGTGGATTCTTAGGATACTTCCCAGTCTAGTCAAGTAGACTGATTAGGTAGTCTAGCAGGCTGATTAGGACATCGGCAAGAAATGACGCAATGTTCCAACTGATACCGTCAAGTTGCCTCTTGCTCAAGAATATTTAACAAAGGATATAATCCGGTCGCATATAAAAGAACAGCTTTCAAAGTTGGCATTGAATATAAAATGTATCATTTGCAATGAAATATTAGTAGGAAGCTTCAGCGTGCAGGCACTCAATATGTATTTGTATGTTGCAAAACCAACCTGCTGGTACCTAAAAATGAGTAACATGAACATACACAATGCAAAGCTTACAGTGCCAGGGTAAGATGCATAGTAAACGCACACTAATGGTACAGGTTCTGCACAAGCACACATGCCTGTGAAAGAATACAAGTAGCGTGCTTAAAAGTGCTTGCGCAAAGACAAGCTCCTGGGAACAAGTTTTCTAACGATGCTGATACAGGCGATATGCATATCTAGTACTTTTACAGTTTGTACGTTCCCATTTTTTTCCTTGCATGAACATAGCCCGTGTGTCTTCATCCCTCGACACTTCTCGCTGCCAGCTTCCGGACACGCCTGCCCATCCAAGACAAAGTAGTCATTACTGGGCCTGAAGTGTTTGCTTTTAACATGGCAAGCGTGATGGAGCACAAATTCACTAGTCTGCACAGGGCTTTTAAACAAATCCCAGCTCTTGCAGACTCCCCACCGTATGCGCAAACCAAACACCCTGTAAAAGACAGCCTATTGTGTTTGATTCATTTTTTTGTTAATGTTCACATGGTGGAACTGCCAGCATAAGCCCATATGTATGCTGGCGGCATATTCATCCCACCTGTTGTATGCTGCGCGATCTGTGTTGTATAAATGCGCAGCCTCTGGGTTTGCCGGTGAAGACGTATTTGGATCAGTCAAGAGACTCTGGATTGACGTCAGCAGGGTGGAAACCTGGGCATGGCAAGATGTTCATATTGAGACGTGTTGCAGATATCACCTCACAACAGGGTTGGGTCGTGCGTATTTTATCGCATTTTACGCATTGGAAAAAGGCTAAAATTCGCGGATTGAAAAACCCGGTTTCAAATGCGGGGTCCAATGCGGATCCCCCCGCTGGCCTCTCCTTTGTTCCTGCTCATTTCCTCTCTCTGTGACTTTACTTAGCGTAAGCAAATTAAGAGAAATAAGGAAGTTTTAAGCAGTCTATTTTTTATCCTCGTCACTGCTTGTCACTGCTGCTGTCCTCATCACTGCTACTGCCGTCTGCATCACTGCCCTGGCACTCCTCATTGTCGCTGAAGTCTTCCCATGCTTGTGCCTGATGCCCCTGCTCCAGGGACTGGGTGCGCTCAGCCAAGTGCAGGTTGCTTTACAGCCACACCTGGTGCATGCATGCGCGCGATGCGGTCAAGCGGTTCCGGCTGTCGTTGTGCACGAAGGATAAGTTACCTCAGTTCAGCTCGCATTTGTTGTTGTACTCCTGTTGAGCTGGCGCTGCGCTGCTGCTGCTCCTGCTGCTGCCTTGTTCTGAGCATCGATGGCCCTCATCTCATCCAGGACAGGCTGCAGGACTGCCACATCAGCTGTGCACTTTGCTACCCCACAAGCTGGATTAATGTGGAGGAAGTGCTCCCTGATGCAGGAAGCACCACCTACAAAGACATGCTTGCAGTACTTGCACTCCACCTCATGCTGGTGCGACTTGTCTTTCAACCCAATGGTTGTGACATAATCTCACTCCTTCCCCTTTCCTCTTGGCATTCTGAAAATAGATATACATAAGTAAGAATGTATTGGGGTGGTTATAGGTAGCTGGGGGGGGGCAGTTGGGGACCCACAGGCCCTCCTCTATCCCCCCTAACCACTACCTTCAAAAATGACCCCTAAATGCGGACGCATTGATGTTAAATACACGAATCGTTCGTATCATACGCGCATGGGTCCGGGCAAATGGACGCATGACCCAACCCTGCCTCACAATGTAAGCGGCACCATCAATGAGCAATCAGGGAAGATAGACTCTTAAAATACAATGGTCAGGGCGTGCAACAACTCCCCCCCACACACATTACCATACAAGCTTTTGTTCTGTAGTATTTGGTGATACATATCTAATGAATTATGAAACATAGAACAGTTCATTGAGTTGTACATTGGAGGAGTTTAGCATGTGCAGAGTTGTCAGCCCAGCTAACTATTGGACGGCATGTGTCAAAGGCATGGAAAAAAATCTACATTATGCACCCTGGTGTCAAACACTATCCATAAACAAGTAAATGGGTTCAATCTGGAAGGGTGGGGGATGGTGGGTGAGTCGGCTGGGGGGAGGGTTCTACTTTAGCTCCCCCTCCAATTCATATGAGGCACTTGCCCCAACACAACCCCAACACGTATATGCACAATCAGAACCCAGCTCAAGCTCTGTCAATTGACATTTTTTGTGACATGTGGGTTTCAAGGGTGGGGGGGGGGCTGGAGACATCCATGATCTCAATGCTCTCTCACCTAGGCTCAAGCCGCAAGAAGTCTGATCAACCAACTTGCAGTAGTTGACTTTGAGGTTGCATGATACATGCATTGTACAGAATATGTCAGTTATGTAAAGCCAGGGAAGAAGACAAAGCTGTTGAGAGTGGGATCTAAGTCCAAGCCCATGATGAGTCCTTCGTGCATGAGCGACCAATCATCTATTTTTGCCCCATTTCCCACCACCTTTTCTTAGGGTCCTTGGACAACACGTTTAGGTGCAGTATTTTATAGTATTTGAATTATTGATTCCCTTTACAATTGGGCATCTGACGGATTTACCCAAAATTTGCACTGCCTCCTGTGATTATCTTTCTTGCCTCCTAGGAATTAAATTGATCTTGCAAGCAGGCAGTGGTGAGTTTTGACGTTTCCTTGATACGACGTATGCTGAAATGTGTGGCATGCTATAATGCGTATGCACTTGTTTTGCATGTTCATGAATCAATGTCATGCGGTTTATCTAGTGGCCCGTCCTTGCCTTTGCTAAAAGAAAGAGAGACAAAAGCTGCAGCGTAGGATAGCTGATCTAGTATTGCATCAAAAGCCATTCGCCATTATTGAAACCAAAACACAAATGCACGATGCGCCCCTAAAAGCCATCAGCATGTGCTAAAAGCCTTATCCCCAGCATGCATGGCCTTGATTGGTCTTCTGTACAGGTATCTGCACCACGTTTTCAGAGGTGCTTGTGTGTGACAAGAGCAGGTACAGATGAAGTGACATTGCCTTCAATTTTAGAAAGATCTAGGAAAATGCAACGTAACCTCTTGCACAATATGTCAAGTACATCCGTGGCAGTGTACCACAGACCACAAGTCTGTGACAGCAGCCAGCTCTGCTTCTATTAAACATATAGGGCAACTCACCGTGTGAATGGGGGACCATGCATCTTGAATGATGTCAAGGCACAGAGCCCCATCAGAGTACACTGCACCATGAAGTCAATGCAGAGAGTACTACTTAATGATGTTGAGGCACTGAGTACACTGCACTCATGTTGTCTTGGCGCAGCACGCAATTTAGGGCACAGAGTACACTGCACCTATGGTGTCAAGGCAAAGCGCCTGATAAGGATACACTGCACGGAGCATTGAAGCAGTGATAATGAAGGGATCAGGTATGCTGTAAACCTGGGCTTGAAAGGCTTTATGCAGATGGCCATGCCCATCCTAGGTATGCGGAGACGCTACATAAAGTAAGCGCCCTCTAGAGACTCAGGTCTGCAACAGGCCAGGTATCTGTCTGAAAGCTCGTGCCGTGCAAACTGTGAAAAAACGTAGGATGGCATCCAAACTAAGAATTGCATCAGAGACAAGCATCGTATGAGCTTGAGGTCCGAATGCCAAACACACACAGCTCAGCCTACGCGCCCCAGCACATTAGAGGGTCTAGCTTTTGAGTGGGCACGTGTGCGAGGGGCAACTGTGTTGGTGCAATACAAGATGAAGGTACGTCCACAATGCAAATGCCACTTGATAATGAGTAGCTGTTTTTGATTTGTCTGTGTATGATGCAAGCATTGATGGAGTGTATAGACAAATAGTATTATACATGGGCACCATGCAAAATCCCATTCCTGCAGAGCAGCATTAATCAAGCTTTGCTGCGACACTTGTGCTAACGTGCCCTATGGTGATGATGAGGGGAGGTGGGGTACTACATGTTACTTAGCACCTAAAACAAATGAACTGCATTTGTGACACCCCTATGCACTTAAATCTGTGGTAATACAGGGGCGTCTAAGCTGAGGCTCCAGGAGCACTGCTTCAGTACTTATTACTCACCATTAGGATGGTACATCTCAGACACAAAGCGGACTTTGGGAGGCTTGGCTGGGTAGGTGTTGGCAAATGTCAGGCGCAGACTGTAAATGCCGCCTGTGAAATCAAGCATAGGGTGAAAGGCACACAATTGAAAACCTCTCTTTCTTGTGTTTATTTACCTAGCACTGGCCTGAACATTGAGTTGTATGTGCCACACTGTCCAGAAATGCCCAACAAATCAGAGAACAACACAAGCACAGAAGTGGCTGCAGCTCGCCTGGTCAAGGAAACACTCAGTGGGTGCCCAAGGGTGTGTTTGGCATAAAATGTGTTACTTTGCTAGCAGATTCCAAACATCCAACATACATAGCTCCAGACAGGCTAGGGCACTGCGCACCATAAATTCAAGTATAGACTGGTGATGAGAAGGCCAATTTAACTGACTTTTGGAGCCTGTGTGGCAGCTCAAGCATGCGCACCTTCCCATGCGGTATCCTGTGGGCCAAAGATTGTGGCATTCCACACAAAACTGCAAAGTGGGGTTGGAGAGAAACAGAGGAAATGGCTTATCAAACAAAACAATGTCGTACTCTTAAGACCTGAAAGGAAAGCGGCTTTAGTCGCCTTAGATTACCCTTATCAAGGACTAAAGGGCCCTGATAAATGGCTCAAGTCTGTACTCTCGAACACAAGGCTTACAGGTCAAATTTATGAACGAGGGGGAGCTGTTGAGTGAGGAGTGCTCACATGTTATCCTCTGAAGCAGGCGATGCACTGCAGCCCTCTGGTGGGTTTGTTGACAACTCCTTCAGATCTGCGGATTTGAAGGCAACATAAGTCAGGCATCATGATGTTGATGGAATGCTCGGTGCAACACCTTTTGAACTGGTGACACATGCATTCAAGCATTCTTGCGCGCAGAAGTTGTGTGCAGTTGGTGAACAAAATGCATACATGCGTGAATATTTTGTTTGTATGCATATTTGTGTGCGTGTGCGAGTGCGTGTGCGAGTGCATGTGCACGTGCATGTGCATGTGCTGTGCGTGTTGTACGTGTGCGTGCGTGTGTATGTGTAAAGTGTGTGCTTGTTTGTGCGTTCGTACTTGTGTGCGTGTGCATGTGCGTGTGTGTGTGTGTGTGTGTGTGTGTGTGTGTGTGTGT
>LFCJ01002839.1_pt1 | contig 12570 bp, 17 predicted proteins | sample 643141 | NCBI WGS metagenome assembly LFCJ01 (sample SAMN03766243, study PRJNA286221) | soda lake metagenome | biome: soda lake; feature: Kulunda steppe; material: water; isolation source: sample B1-Br-g2 brine of Lake Bitter-1 | place: Russia: Kulunda steppe | collected 2010-07 | reverse complement strand
CCCCCCGGCATTGCGTGCGACGGGCATCACTGTCAACAATGGCGTGCGCGGGAGGGGGCCAGGCAGCGGCGCAGGCGGAGGGGGGCGTGGTCAAGGTCGCGACCGCTTGTGATGCAAGCACACTGCGAATACGCCCTGCTTCAACAGGATTGAATATGACAATGAGGCTGCTTTGTTAGTACAAAAAAGGTGCTCCAGGTTGAGCACTCTGCACTGACCTCCTGCTGCACACACACACACAACAACACCAACCTGTTGCTGCGCACACCCCTTGGCAGCAGAGGAGAAGGCCGGAGGACTTTGGCACTCCAAAGAGTGCATCCTGTCGTAAGGAGGCACTCCTGCTGGCAACCCCGGCAGCATGGCCGACGGGTTGAGCACAGCTGCGTCAGGAGAATGGGGGATTGTGACCACCGCATGTGAGCAGTGGCGCGCCACGTGGAGACTGTTGAACGGCGTTGGCCCTGTGTGGAGGGATGGTGCAGGCAGCTGGTGGGCTCAGACGGGAGACCACACCAAAAGTGAGAGCAATGTACTGCACCATGCTGGGTGCAATGTACCACACCAAGTGAGTGCAATGTACCGCACCGCGTTGGGTGCAATGTATCGCACCAAGTGGGTACAATTTACCGCGCTGTGTTGGGTGTCGTATAGTGTTGGGTTGCGTGCTAGAGGCTGGGTGACATGCAAGAGGGGTTAAGTTGCATGCAAGGGACCAGGTCACGTGCAAGGCTCAGGCCCGCATGTTACGCTTTGGGGCCACATGCAAGGCTTTGGCCCACAGGCAGTGCTTGGGTTGTACGCAAGGGTCAAGCCACATGTAAGGCTTTGTGCCATTTGCGGGGCTTTGAAGCACTAGGAGGCAAACATATGCATGGCAATGTCCATGGCCTATGGCCAGGAAGAAGGGGTGCAGAGAGAGCAGATCACCTGGGATGTTGGCGGCATGCTTGATTGAGCTTTAAAAAAACATGTGTTCCATGCAAGACAAGGGTGGTACAGGGAGCGCAACACAGCTCTGTGGAGGTTGCATGCTTCACCAATGACCGGCTAAGTTAGGGCTCCAAGCTTAGGAACGCCAAACCAAGGAGCCACATACACCATGTTGCCTTCCTGCACTGTGATCATTGTACCGATGTCCCATCCTCACATTGAAATGAAATGGCTTACACACAAGCAATCCTCATCACACCAATGGGATGGCCAATACACAAGCAAGTTGCTAGGCCATGAAGGCTTGACATGCTGTGCTGGCACAAGCAGATCCAAGTGGCCCACTCACGCACAGCGCACCACCACCATGCGCAGGCTGCGCATCCTTCCTGTGGTCTTAATCTTCCCACGCCTACTCCCTGTGGTCTAACCTTGGTGCTGGGTCAGATGTGCAGAACCAGACATCACACAGACACACACACTTGCGTCCCCTCAAACCCCCAGCAAACACTACCGCACCCTGTTGCTCCTCGTCCCCGTACGCCGCCTCCATGCGCGCCGCCAGGCTGCACACATGTGCTTCCTCATCCTCGTATTGGTTATCCCTGAGCCAAGCCTCATTCTCGCGGATCCACGTGTCCCTGCGGCTGGTGCACAGCGTGCCGCCATTTGCGCCCCTCTGCCTGCCTCCCTCCCCCTCTCTGCCTCCTGTCACCTGCTGCCCCCCCCAGACCGAGTCCTTTCTGGCGGCCTTGAGCAGCGCATCGCAGGGGCTGCCTGGCCTGCCCCCCTTGCCCTCTCCCCCCCTGGTGAAGGCCTGCTCTCGATCTGCAGCAAGGGAGGGGGCGCGCATCCTTTGTGGTCAATCAAATACCCGCCAAGCCTGCAGATGTCCTGCTGTCTTGCATGAAGACAATGCTTCTTGATGAAAATGGGTCCTTATGTGCCTGCTGCTGGCTACCTTCTGGCTAAAAGGCACTTGATCAGCTTTTTCCAGAGCTGCAGATCAGTTTGCTGGCAGCCAGCCTGGCTTATTATGATCCTCCTGATCTGGGTTATGGCCAACACATGCAGCTGCCAAGTGCCTTCTCATCTGCATCCAGTCCAGTGTGTCAAGGCCTCAAGACTGAATGCCTTGACCAATGCCTTGAGCACTGCAACGGGCTGTCCAGTTCCTCTAAATCTGCACCAGCTGGCACTCATTCCCCCAACGGTGGGGGCCCCAAAAGCAAGTCGCTTGCACCAGGTGCTCCATATTAAGAGGAGGGTCCCTTCTGTACTAGCTCGTCCAATCATGAACAGAACACTGCTGCGGCCGAGACCAAGTGGCCAAGACCATTCCCCTGTTGCTCACAGTGCTACTCGGCACCTACGCCTGGTGCGCTCACAAGGGACGGCCTCACCTTGGGGCTGTGCTGCTGCAGGACCACAAGTCTGGCTTCCTCCAGGGCCAAACGCAGCACCACTGGCACCATCGGTGCCCAGAGCACCATCGGTGCCCAGAGCATGTGCAGCAGCTGACGGCAGGCCCGGATGAGGCTCCGCTGACGTACTCAGCATGGCCAGGCCCTCGGGCGTGGCGCACATCTCGTCCAACCTGTGCAGCCCGTGGGCCTTGAAGGCCTCTGAGGCGGCCTGCTTGGGGGTGCATGAGCAAGCACACAAGCTTGGCCGTCAAAGTGTGTACAAACCAGCCCCTGCAAACCAGCGCAAACCAGCCCCCACCTGCGCAGATAAAAAGCAAGGTCTGCGCAAGACAGGCTCTGGATTGAAAAGGACCCCCCCATTGAGCCCCCCAAAGGCGCATGCAGCACCTCTCCTCATCTGGCTGCAGATTGTGCCGAGACAGAAGTCTAGGACACAAGGTCAAGGCCGCGATTGATCGAAGCAGCCTGCTGGTGGCTTGATGAAAAGCCCTCACGCTGTGCGCATAGGGCCTCACACAAAAGATCCTGGCCAATCTGAATTTGAAGGCAGGCCGGGGGCAGCTTGGCGTAAGACAGCCCTGCCCTTGGGCTGAGGCAAGCAGGGCAATAGGCAGCTTCAGTGCTCCGCCAGTCCGGACCGGGATGTCCGACCCTCGACGTATGGTGCATGCGCATGCGTGCTCGGGCATTCTTGGCAGCGGAAGAGCCCATGGACCTCCATGACACCATGATCAGCATGTGCATGAAGAGTTCTGGATGGTGAACAAAAGCAGGAAAGCCGGTGCCATCTAACAGCATGAGCAGCACGAGCATGTCGCGTTCCGGATAGTGCACACAAGTGGCAGGCGGGTGCCGTCTAGGCGAGAGCGTCTGCCCTCTGCCGCGGGTCCGTTAGGCTCGAGCAAAGTGCGTACTTTGCACTACTTTGGTATTCCCCCAACAAGGCGCCAGTACAAAGCAAATGCGTCACCTGCAGCTCCTCCAGGCTGTTCAGGGTGCGGCCCTCCTGCAAACAAGCAGGTTTGAGAAGGCGCAGCTGGTTGTCATGAATACGGTGCTTGAAGTGCCCTGGCAGTCCCGTTGATGCTGCAAGGCCTCCACCTGCCGTTCCAAGGCTGGTTATGACGTGCCAATGCGTGGCACGCCGGCTGCCTGTCATATGAGGCCATATGAGTGCTTGGTAGGCATGCGCCCATAAGTGCACGCGCACGCGCACACAGACACAGGCACAGGCACGCAAACACACACAGGTATGCGCCCACAAGTGCACGCTCACACAGACACAAGCACAGGCACACACATACACACAGGCATGCGCCCGCAAGTGCATGCTCACACAGACACAGGCACAGGCACAAAAATACACACAGGTATGTGCCCACAAGTGCGCGCTCACACAGACACAGGCACAGGCACACAAATACACACAGGTATGCGCCCACAAGTGCACACACATACAGACACAGGTACAGGCACACACGTACACACAGGTATGCGCCCACAAGTGCACGCGCACACAGACACAGGCACAGGCACACAAATACACACAGGTATGCGCCCACAAGTGCACACACATACAGGCACAGGTACAGGCACACACGTACACACAGGCATGCGCCCACAAGTGCACGCGCACACAGACACAGGCACAGGCACACAAGTACACACAGGTATGCGCCTACAAGTGTACGCCCACACAGACGCAGGCACAGGCACACACATACGCACAGGTATGCGCCCATAAGTGCACGCGCACACAGACACAGGCACAGGCACACAAATACACCCAGGTATGCGCCTACAAGTGCACGCTCACACAGACACAGGCTTAGGCACACAAGCACACACAGGTATGCGCCCATAAGTGCACGCGCACACAGACACAGGCACAGGCACACAAACACACACAGGTATGCGCCCACAAGTGCACGCTCACACAGACACAAGCACAGGCACACACATACACATACAGGGTGTCAAAGCAGGACCGTGGAAGACGATGCACAGAGTCACCTTGCCAGCAAGGAAAGAGGGGACAGCTGCAGCGCGCTTTGCACTGCAAGCAGCGTTCAGCTTGCACCTTAACGATTCAGCAATGCTCACCTCTAACTTGTTGAAGCCTACCGATACAAGGTCCATGACCCAGTCACTGGCCACGCTGCAATGGGGAGGACAGCAAATGTGAGTTTTAGAACTTGATCCCCAAAACAAAGCTTGGGGCTGTGATAACTACTATGCACAACAAAGGAAAAGGAGAGTCTGGAGCATGGCATCTTTGATGGTTGGCTTTGATCGGTGATGAGAGCAGAACAAGCAGGAGGGCGTCCAGGGGTGTGCAGCCATATGCAATACATGCATGTGCGTCCACAAGAGCACTGCACGGACCAGGAAGCAGTATGGTTGGCTGAAGCAGGGATGAGGTACAGAGCCAAACATGCTGGCAATAGGCCAGTAGACACATGCACCTTTGCCGAGTCTCAAGTTTCCCATAGTTCTATAATCATACAGTATAGGCCTCGCACCCGTGGAGTTCTGGGCTATAGAAGAAGTTGTGCACGGCGCCCGCGCCACCCTTGCTCAACCTGTCACGATTGCAGCTGCCGCTGCCACCACTGGCGCTGCTGCTGCTCCTGCTGCAGCTGCTGCTGCTGCTGTCATTGCAGCCATCCTCAACATTAGCTCCTATTGGGCCTAACTGCACCCCGCGCTGACCATCGGGACACCCTTCCTGCTGCCCATGCATCACACAAGCTTGGCCCTTTTGCTCAAGGATGCGGTCCAGGTGGCCAGAAAGCATGGTTGTGAACCAAGGCACCAACGCGATGCGTGGGCCTGTGTACAGGAGCATCCCACGGCTCAGCACAGATACCTGAAGGGCGCAAGTGAGCAAGGGGACAGAGAAAAGATGCGTTTGGTTCCTGGGATGTGAGTGGAGGTAAGAGGCATGCGCAGCGCCCCACGTGCGCCAGTCATCGCACTCAGGATGCCAAGGTACACCTAAGGAAGCATGGCCAACAGCCTGGGAGCTGCTGAAATTCTGGCACAACATTGATGCAACTCGGAAAGCGGGTTCAGCGCAGGAGCAGCTCCCATGGGTTCTATGACCTGTGGTGGTAGGGTAGGGGATTGACGCACGGCACAAATCGGCAGAAACATCACACAAAACACTTGTGCAGACCAATCTGTTAACAGTAAGCATGGCTTGCACTGATTTAAACGGTGTCCCACCAGCATGCTACGCAGCCACGCACCGAGTCAAACATGTTCCAGATGGCAGACCGTGGCTGGTGGATGGAGGCAATGATGACATGACCTGCCTCGGATGACATGAAGCGCATGAACCTGGATGGACAAACCCAAAGGCACAATCAAAGGTTGCAGAAACATCAGCAGTTGCTTTTTAGCAGCAAAGGGATTTGAGCCATCTTAGCTGCATGATTGTGCATGTAAAAGCAAGGGGCTGTGAGGTGCACTAACCAGTATCCTGGTCAGCGCTCTACAAGTGCAGCTTCTTGAACATGCAAGGGAGCTTGGGCAAAGCTTTTGATTTGTGTGCAAATATCAACAAGAATGCTACATCATCACACTGCAATCACTAGGTAACAGATTTTTAAGTGAGCCCCAACCACACAACTAGGTGACCAATGGTTAGGCAAAGCAGGATGACAAGTACCTGTAAAGAGGCTAAAATCCTCCATAATTGCATGATTACCTTGGTTTTTCTTATATCCCTTCTTTCTTTACGCTATGTGAGGGACTTAACGTCATCTGTAATGCTTAATCTTTCCTTAATTGTCTCAGGGTGAAAGGAAGAGGGCATCTCACCTCATGACTGTTAGTGCAGCAAAGCTGTCAAGGCCTGCGCAAAGGGACAACATGCCACTCAGCCGTGAGTGACCCACAAAACTCCTGACTATTTTATATGCCGTGGTAGTATATAATTTTGCATTGTGTCTGTACTATATGCCGTGGTAGTATCAAATCCTGCATCCTGTCAATGCTATGCCGGAATAGTATCAAATCCTGCGTCCTGTCTATGCTATGCCTTGGTATCATTAGATCCTGCGTCCTGTCTATGCTATGCCCTGGTAGTATGAAATCCTGCATCCTGTCTATGCTATGCTCTGGTATCATTAAATCCTGCGTCCTGTCTATGCTATGCCGTGGTAGCATTAAATCCTACGTCCTGTCTATGCTATGCCGTGGTAGTTTTAAATCCTGCGCCCTGTCTATGCTATGCCATGGTAGTATTAAATCCTGCATCCTGTCTATGCTATGCCCTAGTCCTACATCCTGTCTACGCTATGCTGTTGTCACATCCTGCGTCCTGTTTATGCTATGCCCTGTTATTGTCACATACCACCGAGTGCACGATACTCTAAATGCGCTGTCGATCTCGAGGCATACTGATGCACGGGCATCCTATCATAGCCGTTGCAGACAGGAGGAGAAAAGAACAGAAAGGCGGCGCCCTCAGGCATACCCCCGGTGGCGTGTACAGGGAATGTGCTTTGACCCGTGTGGCCTGCTTGGTTTCCTGGTAGACACAGGAACGTGGACTAGAACAGGAAGCACAGCTCCTTGCAGCCGCCTTTTCTATCGCACAGTGTCATCCCCTCAGAAATGAGCAGTAAGGGTGGGCATTCACCTGAAGTTGGCTCATCCAAGAAGATCAGCGAAGGTGCAGCCATGATGCCTGCTGCAATGGCCAGCCGCTTCCGCTCACCCCCACTCAACCCGCGCAAGGACAGTCCCCCGGGTAAGCCACCCCCCACCTGTTTATGCACATTGTATGTGAGCAAGGAGATGGGTGTGGTTGCAGATAGGGACCGTGGACAGCGCAAGCACAAGCAAGACAGAATCAAGTCCTCAGTGCGGCAGATACGTGCATGCATGCATCCTCATCACAGTGTTTTAGCAGTGTGCATCCTCACCATGGTGTTCTCGCAGTGTGTAAGGCCCACCACGGCTAGGACTTCACGTGCACGAGCCCTCTTTGCACGGATGCTTAGCTGGGGGGGCAGCAGCATGGATGCTGCAAACATTGCTGTCTCAAAGGCCGTCATGACAGGGACAAAGTTGTCATCCTGTGCGTGTATCATCAGAGGAAAGTGCCTACGCATCAGGTGATGACCACGACCATGGCACACAGTCCCTTCAAACTGCAGATCTTTGGCAGCTAACAAGGTAGGCAGGGAATCTTCAGGTGCATGGTGGTCTTTGTCCATCGCAACACAGTGCTCTGGAACACAGAGGATATGGCAGCTAGCCGTTGTGAAGCGTTTAGTAGCACTATTCTATGACAGTCAGCAACAAAGTGCCAGATCTCGAGGCAGCAACACAGTCCACAGCTTTCTCCTTTCCCTTGACTGAACACTTCTGGGGTGGATTGCAAGCGTCATAGATTGCTAGATTACCACTCCTGCAAATAATGAGTGCAATCTCTCAGTGACAGTGGGCTCTTCTCACCTGCGGCACGTATGCTGCGCACCGCACCACTGCCCCAGGGGCTGCAGGCCGGCCGTTGAGCAGCAGCTGCCCTGACAGCTGGCCCACCTTCTTACGCTGCGCAAGGATGTCCATCAGGCTGCTTTTGCCTGGTGGGCGCAATTCGGATTGGTGCCACATGTAAAACTCCATTTTGAAACTGTGCCAACTAAATGGCCTTTAGCAGGCTTGCTACTGAGACCAACTTCCATAAGGAGTTCTGAGGGTGCCTGCTTCTGCGCCCCAGCACACATCCATGCGCACGGCACGCGTGTGAACTTACAAACCAACGCACGGATACACCCACATGCACGCTCGTACTCCCCACACATATATACACAGCATTGAAAAGCAAGCACATATTACTGGAGGCAGTGTAAGAAAAGCGTGCTCAGCACAGCAACGAAACAGTCACAAAGCAAGCGTGCAGGTCCTGGAGAGGTGATTCTTTCTTGTAAGGCCGCCAGTGTATGCCTCAAGCATGGACCGAGACATGTAAATGATTGAGGCAAGGCGTCAGATTTCTTCAGACAAGAGCTCATTTTTTGAAGGCCAGGTGCAGATAAACAGGCCCAAAGGCGAATTGCAACAACACAGCCTGCCTGGCCTCAGCACAAGCATAGACACTAACCAAGGAATCATATGTGCATTTCTATGTGCACGTGAGCGCCTAACCCTCTGGGCTTCCTGTTTTAGTGGGGCAAACCACCTTGGCGGCGGGGAGCAGGGCAAAGTATTCGAAATGAGATTTGTTGTAATTTGGCGCCAAGCAGCATGCACAGCATTATTATGCCCTCACCCACTCCGCCGGGCCCCAGCAGTCAACGCGCCACCTTTTTAGTACGGTGTGCACAGACACAATGAGCACTCATCATGTCAAGCATAGGCCATACCCCACCTGCGTTGCTGGGTCCCAGCAGTGCCGCCTTTCAATATCAGCATGCACACATGCCATGAGCACAAACCAATTCACCAATCTAAGCAAATAAAGCAGGGGCCGCTCTCCACCTGCGCCACTGGGCCCCAGCAGCGCATGCATCTCGCCATGACGAGCAATGCCGGAGATGTCCGAGATCACGGCGCGCGGGCCATTTGGGGTCCTGGGGTGCGATCAGAGAAGTCTGAGATCAATGTAACCAGAGATGTCTGAGATCATTGCAACAAAAGAAATCTGAGATCACGGCGCGTGGGCCGTTCGGGGTCCAGGGTGCAATCATGGGAAGGAGAGCATGCTAGGGCCATACCTTGGCACACTTCGCACCCTGTTGAAGCAGCATGGCATCAGCACTGAATTTAGCACATCACCCTGGGTGCAAGCTTTGGATGCTTTGGTCCATGAAAGAGGCTGTGCAAATGTGAACCTGTCTGGTGTGTGCTCTCTGCTCCTGATATCCATCCTGGTGCAGACAGGCCATTGTTGCCTGAACAGTCTACACGCCGCGAGATTTGCCTTTGGGTCAACCACCGACAAACATACTCCCTCAATCCATGTTTTGCTAACTGCATGCTTGACGCTTAAACATCATAGAAGATGAGTACACACCTGAAGATGATTGAAGCATGGCAAGCTGTGCCTCCCTAGGTAGCCCGTCCTCCTGGTCCCCAAAGCTTACACAGGAGGAGCTGTTTAAAGAGCTCAGATGAGCCACTAGGCAGGACCTTATTACACTTAAATACGTCACAGCAGAGCACATTCACACAGGCCCCGTCGCAGAGGTCAAGCGGACCCCCCAGGCACCCACTTGTAAGAGCACCCCAGGCCACGCCACTCGAGGGTAACCATGGAGATGAAGCTTGCTGCCTTGTGGATGACACGCGCATCAGGGACCACAGCTGTCTCATTCTCTGGCTGCCCTTCTTCCTGCCAGTCCTCTGAGCTGAGGGCCCCATTGACCTCACGTACCGCCTCACCATATCCGTGCCCTACAACTGCGTCGCTGCGAAGCGGGGCTCCTGCATTTGTACATGCAAGTGCACACAAAATGATCTTTTTTGAGAAGCTGGCATGCAATGTGCTTGCCTCAATTGACAGTGTGCGGCGTCGTCCCTGGAAAAGTTGCTGCATCCGTGCAAAATCTACACTGCAGATCAGCCTCGTCCGACCTGGAGGGCAGCACGTGTGCAGACCTGCCCTTCCTGTATCTTGACCTTGAGTACTGCTGCTGTCCATGACCAAAACCAGGTCCCCAGTGTCTGGGCCGCCAGCAGGATCCTTCCTTGCTGCAGGTGCACCCGGGCTCAGGCGCGGACCATGCTCAAGCTCCTGCGATGTTGCCCGAGAGTGTGGGCTGTGCCCCTCTTGGGACGCCCCCACAATGCTGCCCGGAGTGCATGTGCGTAGCACAGAAGATTGGGTGCTGTATTGTGGGGGTTTGTCCATGCTGGCGTTGAACTTGAGTACGCAGCGACAGCTGTGGCAGCAAGCCCTGAGGGTCAGGCCCATTGCGCTGCTGAGGATGGCGCGTTTGATCTTGGCTAGCAGGCCCGGGTTGGTCAAGAACAGGAGCTGCAGCAGCCATGAGGCCGCAAATATGTGGGCTAGCACACACACCGTCACCCCTGTGCAACATGCAGGACAGAGCGGTCAGGTGATCTGGCAGTGCACACTGGACCTGTGTGCAATATGCCGGCACCTATAGCTGCATGCCTGAGCTTAGATTTGTGAGCTGGATTAGACAGCATGATGCGATCAAGTTCAAGCTGCCTGGGCCGGGGGCACGCACAGAGTGGATAATTTACGGTGTTGTCCGTGCCCTGGATGACATGTGGGTCACTCATGGGGCTTCAGTCTGGGCCAACAGAAACCGAAACTTATGATCAAAAAGGTGGTATAGCTTCAGTCAAGGAGCGGGATAGGTCATGGCGCCAACGGGAATCGATGCAAGCTATTTCATCCCGGGCATGGTCCTCGGCGAGGACGGCAGCTTTAATCAAAGTATGCTGCAATATGTTGCTGTAATGACTGCAGAACCCGATACATCGACATCATTTGACAGGTCGTCTGTCGCGTCAATGGCCGTTCGCCGTCCTCGCATCAAAATCCATGGTAAAAATAATCCATGGTGAAAAATAAATTACGTAGCACTCAAATTTTAAATTTGTTGCATGGAATCATGGCTGCGCGTGCTTCGAGCAAGAGTCTGCACCTGGACTCACAACAATACCTCCCCTGCTTTTTACTTGTGCAATGCTATTGACGTACAAGATGAGCAGCATGTCTTTTCCCTCTGCAACCATACACAAGTGGTCTCTCTCAACAGGACTAAACGTCTCTGTTTCTCCCCAGAGGTGTCCACAATGTGTCTGCTTTTCTGAGAGTCAGAACAACAATAAGCTATAATTTTCCTTCATGCACATTCGGCTTTCGCTGAAGTTTCTCCTTGACTGAAACGTTCAGTGAAAGCCTTTTTTGTAAACCTTTGTAAGGTTATCTGCGGATTCAGTGGTGCCACAAATTGTTTGCTACTCACAGATCTGTTCTAGAACTTATGTTGAACTTTCCACGTGCAGCCTTGCAGTCACACTTATTCAACGGATGGCTTATTCTTTAAAACCCTTCTAAATTGTAACTTGTAACTTTCTACCGTCTCTTTGAGAGACGGCATGTGCCATTTCATTTCAGACCACATGCTATGGCTGGCGATGGCCACTGTGATGACGGACTCCATTTCAGAAATGGCAACTGTGACAAGTCACTTGTCACATGTGTACCTGTGCTACTGTTCAAAATGAGGTGCATGTTGTTTTTCACTGTCAAGACTTGCTTGTGCGCTCTCTCAGGAGAAAGTGCTCGTTCCTTTTCTTCCCTTTCTGCCAATCCTTTTCTATGGAGGCCCCTTATATTTTACATGCCTTCAAGGCTGTCTTTGATTTTCTTTCTCAAGAAGCTGGGAACATCATGATGATACCTGTGATAAGTGTGGCTTGCAGGCAATCCAAGATGAAAAGCACACTCTTTTTCTGTGCCCTTGCATGCAAATGTGTTCGTTGAGGCTTCAATTTGCAGACTTGTTTCACGATTTACCACTGGCACACAAAATTACTGTCAATCAGACTGGAGCTTTTTATTTCTCCCAAGCTTGTTCTGAGGATGTCTTCACTTCTTCCAAAAACAAACTAATGATTTCTATCGTTTTATTCCAGAGCTTATGGATGTTCTTTTGATGGCTGGTGTTCACCAGCAACCTGAACAGTCAAACTACCTGGCTGAAGGTCCAACTTAAACTTGTAAACTTGTCAACACCACTGGCCGACCATCTTTGTGATAGTTACTGAGCGCCTCTGCATTGCTTCTAGACTTCTCATATCATGTCAACTATTGGAGCTTCTCAAGAACCACAGAAAGCTACCAAGCTTTGATGACCCCTTGAAAGCTACCAACTTGGTAGCAAGCTTTAAGCTTGCTGCGAAGCCTTATGCTCAATTGGTTCTGTATGCCTATAAACCATTTAGCACCACGTCGGAAATGTTTGGCCCATTGAAATGCAGTTGAATCAATCATTTTCTGGTTGAAAAAGCCAGTTGAATCAACATGGGCTGACATATGCTTTTCAGTTGATTCAACTGCGGTTGATTCAACTGAAAATCAACTGGAAATCAACTGAACACGCTGGTTGATTCAACTGCGGTTGATTGAGAGATTGATTCAACTGCGAAACAACTGCGGTTGAATCAACTGGGTTATCAACTGGTCTGGTTGATTCAACTGTGGTTGAATCAACAT
>LFCJ01002838.1_pt1 | contig 12571 bp, 19 predicted proteins | sample 643141 | NCBI WGS metagenome assembly LFCJ01 (sample SAMN03766243, study PRJNA286221) | soda lake metagenome | biome: soda lake; feature: Kulunda steppe; material: water; isolation source: sample B1-Br-g2 brine of Lake Bitter-1 | place: Russia: Kulunda steppe | collected 2010-07 | reverse complement strand
CAGGGCCGGCGCAGCAGCATGGGAGGGAGGTCCACACAGCAGGGGCCAGCACCGCGCGCGCAGTGGGGAGTTGACCAGGCCACGAACAGCAGCTAGCTTTCGGAGCTGGGTCAAGTCCTGCAGGATGGGAGTCAGCACATTGGGTGAAGGCTGCATGCCGAGCACATCACTGAACATGATGCGAGCCTCGTCATGGGGCGGCGGAGGCCTCTGCCAGACAAGGTCTCCATCTGCCGTGACACCCGGACGTAACACGAGGCGCAGCTTCCTACACCTTGTCCGTTGCCCATCCATCTCACTGCAGGGGCGAGATGTACCTGCTTCGGCATAGATGCATTGCGCACCTTATGCTCAATGGCATGCTCTATTAGTCTTGAGGTCTCTTGGTCCCTCTCTGAAAGGAGGCCCTTCTTGTGGGCATGACCCTTCTTCTTGGGCATGGATTTGAGAGATCAAGCAATGACGTAGCAGAAGTTGTTTGCAATGAACATCACATGAAAATCCTCTCCACAGTAGCCTGTGGGGCTAAGCTGATTATTTGTAAGCAACCAATGTTTATGGACGGTTGAACAGATCGGATGATCAATATATTTGGTGATTGTTAACGTGAATCTTATTAAATTTACGGAGGCCCGGGCAGCATGTTCCAGCCGGGGATGTTCAATCTCCCAGGACTCCCGGGCATCCCTACCAACATGGTAAGAAGGCACATGAACACAGTTGTTTAGGTTATCACATCACAATTGTATTATACTCTTGGCCATCTTTACGTCCTAGGCCTGCGTTTGAACGGTGCTGCGCGCTTGCCACTACTCGCACACTTCTTTTGGGCCAAACTCACTCCCAGTACTTGAAAATTTGAAGCTATCCATGCCCCCTGCGCGCACACGTGTCTCCGGCGCTGAAAAAGCAAACTTGCCCCTCTGCATGTGACAGTATCTATTCCACTACTCGGTATTTGTTCCACCCATGGGTCTCTACCCATGCAAACACACACGCAAGAGCATCAGTGCATCCTGCATCCACAGCCACCTCTTACGGCTGCCCGGGCGCCCGGTTGCCCTGCCTTTCCACAGCCTTGCTCCACTGCACGACGAAAGCATTCAGACTCACCCCAGTCACATCCCCTTTGTGCAGATGCTGCCGGGCCTGCCGGGTATGCCCACAGGCATGCCCGGTTTTCCAGGCATGCAGCTGCCTCGCACGGTGGAGGCCAGCAGGGCCTCACGGCACCATGCGCTCCATAACCACACAAGGAAGAGGGAACGCCAGGATCGACCAGTGGAGGAGGAAAAGGTGGGGATGGGCTGTTCATTAGTTTTCTTGTGCAACAATTCACCCATCTGGGAGAGATTAGAGGATCCTGCATTGAGGGCATTGTGCTGGTGCTGATGGTGGGGTTAGGAGTGGCAGCGTTGACGTCGATGGCATTGACTTTGATTGTGATGGTGGCGCTGAAGGTGCTTGGCCTGGTAAGGGGAGGAGGGGGTGGGAGTGTTGGGCTTTTGAGATTGATGAGGTGTAAGTTTCACTGCTGATGTCTTAGTGTTGTGTGTTTAAGTGTGCGCTCTCTGATAAACACACGAGTTTGCCTGGAAACAAGACTTATGCTGCAACTTGCAGTGCAAGTTTGCAGGCTGTTCAAATGTGCATGTGCCAGGTCATGGTTGCCACTGTGCTCTTTATAGGGTTGATTCAAAGTAATAAGTATTAATGCACAGTAGATTTGCCAACTTCTGTGCCAGTTTGCCAAAATGATACACGGGGTGTTAACCAGTTTCAGCAACCCTAGCCAGAGCTGCACCACGCACACCTACTGCTTGCGTTGACGTGTGCTGCGCGCTGCTGCACAGGTAGATGCACCGCCTGTCGTGGACTCACCTGCAGTTCTGAGCATACTGGAGGAGAAGGTGCGCACATTCCTGAGCATGCTCAAGAGAAGGTGCGCACTACAGTTGGCATGGGGCAGGCCCAATCACTGCAGCACTGAAGTGATGCTGCAGCGTAATGAGCTGGCCTTGGGCGTCTGAAGTGGGTGCTGGTATTGTGCGTGTCATGGACAGCATTGCCATGAGGTCTACAGTCGTTTGATGTCCGCAACTCCCTGCAGCACCCGCAAGCAAACTGTGCGGTACCGCAGGCGCACCCAAACACAAAATCTCGGATCTCGGACTCTCTTCCTGCCGAAAAAGGCCGCAATGCTTTGGTGTTTCCCACACGCTGTCTCGGTGGTCCGGCATGTGTGTGCACGCACTGTGGCATATACTCTGCATTAGATGCGTGCAGGATAGGAGTTTTGATCTGCAGGCATTTCTTCTACGGCTGAAGCACTCTTGGCTTTCTTCGCATGTGCTGAACTGACGCTGGGCCTCATGACACACACGGCCTCATGACACACGGCCTCGTGACACACACGGCCTCGTGACACACACGGCCTCATGCTCGCACGCAAGGCAAAGCGCAGATGTACGCATACACCCATAGACATGCGCTAAGTCGTATGCATGCGTGTATGTTTGCAGACATTGTGAAGATCGTGTGGACAACGCGTGCACGCGCACACGCACGCATGGACACACATGCAAAAACACACATACACACACATGCACACACTCGCGCACGCACACATGCAGGCACATGCATACATGCAGACACACACGCACACGTACACTCACACATGTGCACACACAAACAAGTACACACGCACACGCACACACGTGCACACCTGTGCAAACAGGCTGCCGAGCTGCGTGCATGTGCATGTACGTGTGCCCACAGAAGCGCGTAGACAGCCTGATTGCGCAGCGGCGCGTCGACGTGCGGGACGGCCTGCAGGCCATGGACCGCCACAAGCGCAAGATCCGGGTGACCGTCACCAACACACACGCGCACCAGCAGCCCCCGCAGGTGTGCGCGCCCACACGCCCCTCCCTGCGTGCCGCGCCGTGCCTTGCCATCCTGCGCTGCGCGGCTGCGCCGCGTGCTGCGCCGTGCCGTGTCGCATTGACCTGCAGGGTACGGCATGGCAAGCCCCCCCCTGCTGCGCTGGTGCCTCATGCGCGCACCATTTTGGCACAGCTGGGGCCTCATGCGTTGGTGCCTCATGCGCCCACCATTTCAGCGCAGCTGGTGCCTCATGCGCTCATCACTTCGGCACAGCTCTGCTGTGTGGGTGCAAAGCCGTGCCGCACCACAGCCATGCCCCCCTGCCCTGCTGCCCGCTTGTCCAGACAACCAGCCTGGCCTGCTGCTTGCGCACGCCACTCATACGCCCATTGGGAAGACCCATCCTGGACAGCAGCAAGATCTTGCGCCTTCCGTTTTGTCTTGATCATGTTCCTGGGCGGCTGCAAACTCAAATAAATGCCTGTGCTCTTTGCCTGAGTGGCTTTCCTGGGCAGCTGCAGACACAAATGCCTGTGCTCGCTGCCTAGGTTGCTTGCCTGGACGGCTGCAGACACAATGCCTGTGCGCTTTGCCTGGATGGCATGCCTGGGCAGCTATAGACACAAATACCTGTGCTCTTTGCCCGAGTGGTTTGCCTGGATGGCAGGAGGCCCTCTGCCGCTGCAAGGCACCCCCCCCCCTTTGCATTTGCACTCCTTCGTTGGTGCCCGTGCTGCACATCTTGCTGCGCTTCTTGCTGCATATTTTGTTGTGGGCAACATGTGCGCCACTGCATCCGGGCTCTCCTCTCTTCCTTTGAGCGCACCTTTAATTCAAACGTGTGCTCCGCCTAAAGACTCCCACCTCATAGCATCATGCACAAGAGCCTTAGTGCACAAAATGCCCGTAGCTCCCTGGAATTGATGCTGCTTGTGGTGGTGGTGGTGGTGGTGGTGGTGGTGGTGGTGGAAATGATTGTTGTACTGATGAAGCCAACGTTGTTTACCTGCCCCCTGCAGCCGCACCACTCGGTGGCGCCCGTTCCTAAAGAGCCACCCTCATGGACGCTTGCCATCCATGGCCGCATCCTTGATGCCTCCGACCCCAGCGGCGCCATGGTGTTGCCTCAAGGTGCGTGCCATGGTGTCCCCCCCAAATGACTCTGCCGCACGGCGCATTCAGCAGTGCTGTCCTGTTAATGGTATGGGAGAGCGTGTGCACATGAATGAATCCGCGCTGTGACCCCAGAAGCACGCCCATGTCCGTGCGCTGTGTGGGGTGCTGCGCCCATTGCATGCCACCCACCCCCCCATTGCATGCCCTCGTCCTCTGCTTCCCTTTCCTGTGTCTCCAAAGTGCGCTGCTTTTGAGGGTGGGAAGGATGGCGACATAGGATGACGAGAGGGAGTGCATTGGTTGCCCACACACCTGCTGATTGGGTGCCTCTAAACGTGCCCTTTTCTGGGTGCATGCTTAAGGGAGGCAAAAGGCTAGAGGCATGCCATGGTGCCGGGCATGCCATGGTGCCGGGTGGGTCTTGGGCATGCCATGGTGCCGGGTGGGTCTTGGGCACGCTCAGAGCACTGCGGCGGAGAATCATCCATGCACTGTTTGTGTGTGAATGCAGCGCAGGCAGCCCTCACCGCGCTGATGCTGCACGTCCTCTGTTTGTGAGTGGACGTAGCGCTGGCAGCCTTCACCGCGCTGATGCTGCACATCATCTGCTTGTGTGTGCACACAGCGCAGGCAGACCTCACCGCGCTGATGCTGCCGTGCACCTTGCCCTGATCATTCCTGAGTCAGGGAAGCCTTCTTGCCACAGGCCTTTCTTGAGTCAAAGAATCCTTCCTGAATCAAAGAGCACTCATCAGGGTCAACAAAAGCCTTTCTCTGTCTTTCGTGAGTCAGAGAACCTCGAAGCTGTGCCCCCCCTGAGAACGGGGTTGCGCGCTGGGGAGCGTCCTGTGCAGCGACTCCTGCTACCATCCTCCTGCGTGTGCCTTTCGCATTGTACTGCATGATGCCGCAGGGGCGGGGTCGACATACACGTGGTTTCCAGCCTTGAAGCGCGTCATCCCCTGCACACCTTCTCATCACCTGCACACCTTGACTTCGTGTTTGTGCAGGCGCGGCCCCGCCCATGGTGTCCTACATGACACCGCAGGGGCAGACTTACATGGTGCCCAGCCCCACGCCGGTCTCCAGTGTACCCCGAGGCCACTTTTCGGATTTTGTGCGGCGCGTCGAGGTGAGCAGGTTGCGCCCCACCCCCCACGCGCACGGTGCACACGTACGCATCACAGGTACACACATTCACACATGTGCGCGTGGACACCCAGTGCATGTGTGTGCGCACACACACACACACACACACACACACAAGCATGTACACATACATGGCGTGCTCCTGCCTGCATAGTTCCTGAAGGGCTGCTCTTCGAGCTGTTTGCGGCGCAGCAAGGTCAGCGGCTTATTTCGCACTTATTGCTGCTCCATGAGCACATGCAAGTACACGCACGCACGCACGCACACACACACACATTCACACAGGCACACCACCCGCGTCCAAGCATTTTCCAGGCACATGCATTCTTCGAGTGTCCATGTGCATGCGTTTCCAGAGGGGGCAATGGAGCCTCCTTTTGAGCCCAGCACAGGGCAGCTGGCCCTGCGTACACCACAGGGGATGACTGGCACAGGGCATCGGGCCAGCGCACACCACAGGGGATGACTGGCACAGGGCATCTGGCCAGCGCATGCCATGGGGCGTTTAACCAGCGCGTGCGACAGTGACTCACTCTCTGCAGCTGGGGTGCAGAATGCCTTGCACTGTCATGGTCATCAAGTCCCCGGGGTTCTGCTGTGGCCCCGTCCCCGCGTTGTGGCTTGTCTTGACGCACGTCTAGCCATGGCGCGGTCTGTTCCGCCTTGCGAAGCGTGGATTCGTCTGCATAAGTGTGGCCTGTCCTTTGACTCGTGACCTGTCGTGGCAAAAAGTCCAGTCAAACTCTCCCTCCCATATGGTCTTGGCCTGCTATAATGGGCAGCCTGTCATGGATTGTTTCCCGTGGAGCAGCCTGCCATAATGTGTGGCGTGTCAAGGATTCTTTTGCACAAGTGTGTGGCCTGCCGTGATGGGCACGTTGCGCATGCAGGTGCAGCTTGACCCAGCGCTGTACCCTGAGGACGGCGGGCTGGTGGTGTGGGACCGGGCGCAGGCGCACGGCGGCCCGCCCAAGGACGTGTTCGAGGTCAAGCGCGCGGGCAGCACGCCCTGCACAGCCAAGGTGAGCGCGTGGTTGTGCCAGGGCGCACGTCTGCAGAGGCGCACAGTATGCACACACCCCTTCCCCTTTGACATGTCCGAGCTTGCATACATTGGCAGCACGCCCTGCCTAGCCAAGGTGAGCGCGTGGTTGTGCCAGGGCACACGTCTGCAGAGGCGCACAGTATGCACACCCCCCTTCCCCTTTGACATGTCCGAGCTTGCATACGTAGGCAGCACGCCCTGCAGCCAAGAGGTGAGGCCCCCTGGACAGCTCTGAGTAATCCAAAAAGCTCTGGACTACTCTGGGCAGCCCTGTGCAGTCCTGAGCAGCCCTTTGCGGGCGGCCATGTGTCTGCGCCCCCCTGAGCAGGGGCAGGGGCCATGCGCCAGGTCAAGCTGTGGATGGACTGGTCGCCAGAGCGCTGCGCGCCTGCTGGTCGTGCGAGCTTTTTTCATCAAGGAAGCATGTATGTGTTTGGCTGCGCCTGCCAGGTCAAGCTGTGGATGGACTGGCGGCCGGAGCGCTTCAGGCTGCCGCTGCCCCTGGCCACGGCCCTGGGCACGCACTACGACACCAGGGCGCGCGTGCTTCAGGTGCATGTGAATGAGTGCGCGTGCGCGTGTGTGCATGTGTGCGTGCGTGTGCATGTATGTGTGCGTGTGTTGTAGGTTGTGTGCACAGGTGCGCATGCGGGATGCCATCAATGGTGCAGTGTTTGGTCACGGCAATAATGCCATCAATGGTGCAGTGTCAGGCCACGGCAATAATGCCATCAATGGTGCAGTGTCAGGCCCCGGCAATGATGCCATCAATGGTGCAGTGTCAGGCCACGGCAATAATGCCATCAATGGTGCAGTGTTTGGCCACGGCAATAATGCCATCAATGGTGCAGTGTTTGGCCATGGCAATAATGTCACCAATGGTGCAGTGTCAGGCCACGGCAATGGTGCCATCAATGGTGCAGTGTCAGGTCACGGCAATAATGCTATCAATGGTGCAGTGTTTGGCCACGGCAATAATGCCATCAATGGTGCAGTGTTTGGCCACGGCAATGATGCTATCAATGGTGCAGTGTCAGGCCACGGCAATAATGCTATCAATGGTGCAGTGTTAGGCCACGGCAATAATGCCATCAATGGTGCAGTGTTAGGCCACGGCAATAATGCCATCAATGGTGCAGTGTTTGGCCACGGCAATGATGCCATCAATGGTGCAGTGTTTGACCACGGCAATAATCTTTTGGAACATCTGTGCTCTGGTGGAGCAAAAAGGGTGCATGGGTGGGGGTTTCGTCGCGTGGGTGGAGCAGAAGAGTGTGATGCTGGGGCGCTTGCGCGTGGGTGGAGCAAGAGAGTGTGATGCTGGGGCGCTTGCGCGTGGGTGGAGCAAGAGAGTGTGATGCTGGGGCGCTTGCGCGTGGATGGAGCAAAAAGGACGGGTGGGGGGTTTGCGCATGGGTGGATCGAGAGAGTGCAATGCCGTGAGGCGCTTGCGCGTGGGTGGAGCAGGAGAGTGCGGTGCTGTGGGGCGCTTGCGCGTGTGTTGAGCAAGAGAGTGTAATGCTTGGGCATTGCACATGGTTGGAGCAGAAGGGCGCGCAAGTGGGTGTTGTGCTCGGCCAGAATCCTGTGCCTGCCAATAAGAGAGGATCATGCATAGGCTCGTGACTTAAGGAGGAGAAGTGTTGTGGTGAGCCAGCTTGCTGACATGCGTGTCATGTGCCTGAGGGAGTCAGTGAGTCAGCGCCCTTAGGGTTTTATGCCAGAAGGCGGCAGCACACTGATCTGTGCTCGTCCATGCAGACAAAGGCACTTACTTGTGTGTGCTTGCGTGGACATATGCACCAAGCATTGTCTGTTTCTGCACTCATGGCTGGGAATTGGTGCAATTGTTGGCCATGAGCTGCTTGGCCAAGCACCTCAGCCAATCACAGTTTTCTGTTCCCATGCATGCCCTTGTGCAGCTAATGGCGCGCTTGTGTGGCCAAGAGCCGCGTGGCCAAACATCCCTGCCAATGACAGCTTTCAGTCCCCACGCAATGCCCTTGTGTGCAATCAACGGCGCGCTGGTGTAACCAGGAGCCGCGCGGCAGCCCCAAGCCAACAGCTCAGCTTCCTTTTTGGCCATGTCCTAGTGCAACAACCTGCGCAGTTGCATGGCCAAGGACCTCGTGGCTGACCTCAAGCCTAAAAACACGGCTCTCCTTGTGTGTGTATGTGTGTGCCCACTGCGCAGTCGATGGCGCAGTACGTGGTCAAGAACCGATTGATGGACCCCAATAGACCTGGCTGGGTGCGCCTGCACACGTCCTTGGCTGAGGTGAGGTGTGGGGTGTGCGGTGCGCAGTGCAGGGTGTGGAGTGTGGGTTGCGAGGCGTGAGACACAGATGGGGTTGCGAGATGCGAGGTGTGAGGTTCCGTGTGAGGTGTTGCCAGGTGAGACGCGAGGCGTAAGGTGCAAAGTGTGAGGTGTTGCTGAGGGAGATGCGAGGCGTGAGGTGCAAAGTGTGAGGTGGGCTGTGAACTGCAAAAGGTGCAGCAGAGTTGTGCGACATGCCCTCTGCACCTTGCAGATGCTCAAAAGCAGGTCGCGCAGGACCTCTGCTTGCGCACTCTCTCGGCTGGGGCAAGGCCTGGTTTATCAGTCGGTGTGCCTCAGATTGGTCCCTTTGACCCTGCAGACAAGCGCTCACCCACCCACACCACGCCGCCTCTCCACCTTGCGCGCTGCAGCTGCTCGCGCCCGAGGAGCTGAAGCAGCAGCAGCAACAAGGGCAGCAGGGGCAACAGCCCGCTGCCTTCACCCAGGCCATCTTGACATTTGAGACCCTGATCGAGCGCGTGGGCCTGGCACTGGAGCCCCTGCCCCCCCTGGAGATCACGCACAGCATACAGTGAGTGCCATGTGGAGCACAGCATACAGTGAGTGCCATGTGGAGCACAGCATACAGTGAGTGCCATGTGGAGCATACAGTGAGTGCCATGTGGAGCACAGCATACAGTGAGTGCCATGTGGAGTACAGCATACAGTGAGTGCCGTGTGGATCACAGCATACAGTGAGTGCCATGTGGAGTACAGCATACAGTGAGTGCCATGTGGAGTACAGCATACAGTGAGTGCCGTGTGGAGCACAGCACACAGTGAGTGCCATGTGGAGCACGCACAGCATACAGTGAGTGCCATGTGGAGTACAGCATACAGTGAGTGCCATGTGGAGTACAGCATACAGTGTGTGGTGTGTGCCAGGCCAGTGGTGCGCGCTTTGGGGGTGTGCGTCCTCCTCACACCAGTGCTTGCACAAACATGTGTGCATGTGTGTGTGTGAATGTGTGTGTCCATGCATGTGCCCTGCTGGCCTCTGCACCTCCCACTTGTCCTGTGCACCAGCACTGGAGCCCCTGCCAGCCCACTCAGAAGTCGTGCACAGCAAACAGCAAGTGCCGCCCTGATGTTTGGGACCCTGCAGGAGTGGTGCACCAGCCATGCGCTGATGCCCTTGCTGCCCCTCTTGGAAATCCCGCGCGGCATGCACTGAGTGCAGCGTGCCCTGTTAAGTGTGGTCCTGCTTCCATACCGGGACGATGAACCCTCGTGTCATATGCCTGCTCTCTGTTTGGCCAGAAATATCTCCCGCTCACACGCGCGCTTGCTCAGAGCTCGCCCCAGCAAGAAACCTGAACGACTGCCAATTTTGCGGCTGCCATGATGAGTCCACAGGGAGGATGAATTGCCCTTCACATGAATTTTTTGCCCTTCACATGAATTTTGCGGCTGCCATGATGTCCACAGGGAGGATGAATTGCCCTTCACATGTCTACAGGGAGGGTGAACTGCCCTTGACATGTCTACAGGGAGGGTGAACTGCCCTTGACATGTCTTAAGTGGGGGTGAACTGCCCTTGACATGTTTATGGGGAGGTAGAACCGCCCTTGACACCTCTCCTGGCCCCTTGCGCCTGCTTCACTCGTGCGCCCGCCTCAGCCTGCCCTGACTGTTTCACAATGCCTGGGATGCACCGCTCATGGCATCCCTCCTGCCGGCTCCTTACGTGTGCTCACCTCAGGCTGCCCTGACTGTTCACTATGCCTGGGATGCACTGTTCACGGCATCCCTCCTGCCGTCTCCACACGTGTGCTCACTCACCTCAGGCTGTCAGGCCCCCCGCGTGCAGCGCACGCCGTGGACGTGGACTTTGACTTTGGCGCAGCCCCTCCGGGATGCACGCTGCGTGAGCAGCAGCAGGGCGGCAGAGGCAGCACGGGGCCGCTGGGCTCCCGGCAGGGCGCCGCCACGCCGCCGCTGGGGGGGCCGGCCAGCCAACCATGCGAGGCGGAACTGCTGCAGCTGGATGGGCCAGGGCAGCGGGATGAAGCGGTACGTGCTGTGGGCTTATGGGGTGGCTTGTGTGATCTGCGTGGAGCTGTGCATAAGCAAGGCCCACGTGCTCGCAGGCGGGGCTCTACTGCAGCTGGATGGGCAAGAGGCAGCAGGGGCAGGCAGTACATGCTGAGTGCCCAGTTTTGGTTAGGAGTCCATGCTGAGCGCAGCGGAGCTGTTGCGGGCTGAATCTGCCAGGGCAGAAGGGCAGCAGGGAAAAGCTGTGTCTAGCTATGTGAGGGCCAGGGGGCATATGCTCTAGACCAATTGCCTGGGAGTGTGTCAGTGCTGCACGCGTGCGTGTGCACGTCTGTGTGCACGTGTGATGTTCAGGGAAGTGCGTGTGTGTGTGTGCGTGCCCCTGTAGGAAGGCAGATGCAGGATCCATGGACAAAAGGAACAGAGGAGTGGGGTGCAGTGGCTGGGGGATCAAAGGGCGAGTCCACCTGCTTGGCTGCACAGGATGGAGGAAGTTTGGCAGTCAGCTGGCTGCTTTTGCACAGCTGTGTGTTGCCGCACAGCTTGCTGCGCCTATCTGCGACGCAACCATGGGGGTTGCTGCTGGCTATGGGAGCAACCAGCCCTCACTAATGAAAATCCAAGGCCCAACCACTCGAACCATTATGGTTCTATCCCCACTAAACCCCCTTTCTCTCTCTCTCTGCGCCCATACCGCAATAGAATTGTTTCCGCTTCCGCGGCGCGCGAGACGCCGCCTCCTGAGCTTCCTGCATACCGTGCGCTGCCACCGCTGTGCCCCTCCATCTGCACATGTGCCTCTACCGCTGTGCCCCTCCATCTGCACATGTGCCTCTACCGCTGTGCACCTCCATCTGCGCACGTGCCGCCACCGCTGTGCCCCTCCAGCACAATGTGCGCTGCAACCGCTGTGCCCCTCCATCTGCACATGTGCTTCTACCGCTGTGCCCCTCCATCTGCGCACGTGCTGCCACCGCTGTGCCCCTCCAGCACAATGTGCGCTGCAACTGTTGTGCCCCTCCATCTGCACATGTGCCTCTACCGCTGTGCCCCTCCATCTGCACATGTGCGCTGCAGCCGCTGTGCCCCTCCATCTGCGCACGTGCTGCCACCGCCGTGCCCCTCCAGCACAATGTGCGCTGCAGCCGCTGTGCCCCTCCATTTGCACATGTGCTTCTAACGCTGTGCACCTCCAGCACAATGTGCGCTGCAACCGCTGTGCCCCTCCATCTGCCCACGAGCTGCCTCCGCTGTGTCTCTTCTCGTCCTGTGCACTGTGTGCTGCCACAGCTTCACCCCTTCATTTGCACACGTGCTGCCACCACCAAAGTTCAGCTTTTGCCCATGCGCTGCTCTGCCGTCCTTTCTTTGCTCTGTCGCTTTGCTTTGCCACAGTCACAGAAAATCTTTCTGATGATTCTGGCAATCTGTTTCGATTATCTAGCAGATAGTTGGAAATCAAGGCAGAACAGGGTGCGTGGACTGGCTCTGGCGCCCGTGTCTTGCGCTTCACCTTCTTGGGGTTGTCTGATGTGTGGGTCATTTGGGCTGGATCTTCCAGGTCTGCGAGGTCATGAACCGCACAGGTTTCTTCCTTATGCGTGCAGGTGTTCCCCTGCTACATTGCACCTCGCATTTGCCTCTTTGATGCACGTATTTGGCGCGCTTTGTGCGCGCAGCTGGCGGCAGAGCTCAGTAGAGCGGAGCGGCTGTACAACGAAGCTAAGCGCCGGCGCACGGCGCTGCTTGGCTTTGTACAGGTGGGAATGGGACGCGTGTGCGCAGGTGGGAATGGGAATGCCCAGGTGGGAACGGGACGTGTGTGCACAGGTGGGAATGGGAATGCACAGGTGGGAATGGGAATGCACTGGTGAAATGCACAGGTGGGAATGGGAATGCACTGGTGAAATGTACAGGTGGGATTGGGACGTGTGTGCACAGGTGGGAATGGAAATGCACAGGTGGGAATGGGAATGCACTGGTGAAATGCACAGGTGGGAATGGGAATGCACTGGTGAAATGTACAGGTGGGATTGGGACGTGTGTGCACAGGTGGGAAT